>Ga0255049_10000785_pt1 | contig 18891 bp, 14 predicted proteins | sample JV7_2_3_MG_FD_183615 | JGI IMG/M metagenome (GOLD analysis project Ga0255049, IMG submission 183615) | Seawater microbial communities from Jervis Inlet, British Columbia, Canada - JV7_2_3 | ecosystem: Environmental > Aquatic > Marine > Inlet | place: Canada: British Columbia | collected 2016-10-06
AATCCCGAGCATCCACCAACCGAGCGACCCTTGCAGGGCCACCATTGCGTACGGCGTGTAAGTCCCGGCGATCAGGAGGTAAATTGCCTGGTGGTCCAGAACCCGTAAGACGTTTTTGGCCGGCCCGGGAAAGCTGTGGTACAGCGTCGACGTGAGATACAGGAGGAATAGCGTCAGCGCGTAAACGCTGTAGCTGACAATCTTGTTGATCTCACCACTCATTGCAGCAAACGTCACCAAAACGGCGCCACCCACTAATGCGAGCGTCGCGCCCACCAAATGACTGATGCTGTTAAATCGTTCTCCTTTGTACATACCGTTGAATCTACCCGATCATTGCGATCAAATCTCCGCTTCTTTCGCACGCTGGCGCGCATCACGGCGACGCTCGCCCTCGCTGAGAAACTTCTTTCGGATGCGGATATTCTGCGGCGTTATTTCCACCAGTTCGTCGTCATCGATAAACTCAAGAGCCTGTTCGAGCGAGTAGCGCAACGGCGGTGTAAGCACGATATTCTCGTCGTTGCCGGCCGCACGAATGTTATTCAACTGCTTGGCCTTGGCAGGATTCACGGGCAAGTCGTTACCCCGTTTGTGGATGCCGATGATCATTCCTTCATAGACACTGACGCCGTGGCCAACAAACAGGGATCCACGCTCCTGCAAGTTAAAGAGTGCAAACGCAAGCGCCTTCCCTGCCAGCGTTGAGACCAGTACACCGTTGTTGCGTTGACCAATATCTGCGTTGACGCGCGGAGCGTAACGATCAAATACTGAGTAGAGCAAACCAGTTCCCGCAGTTATGGTCAGGTAATTCGTGCGGAACCCGATCAACCCCCTGGACGGAATTCGATATTCCAGCCGCATGCGGCCGCGACCGTCGGGCATCATGTTCAGCAATTCACCTTTGCGCTCCGCGAGACGAGTCATAACGGCGCCCTGATATTGTTCCGCGAAATCGACCGTGACGAGTTCCCAGGGTTCGTGCCTGACGCCGTCAACGTCACGCTCAATAACAGTCGGTCGCGATACGGCCAGCTCGTAACCTTCGCGGCGCATGGTTTCGATCAGTACCGACAGGTGGAGTTCGCCGCGACCCGACACACGAAACTTGTCCGGATCACCCGTTTCTTCAACGCGCAGTGCGACATTGTGTTTGAGTTCCTGAGCGAGTCGCTCCTGAATCTGGCGGCTGGTCAGGAACTTGCCCTCCTGTCCCGCAAATGGCGACTTATTGACCTGGAACGTCATGCTTATCGTCGGTTCATCGACTTTAAGTGCGGGTAGTGCATCGGGCGCGCCGCGTTCGCATATCGTGTCGGATATCTGCAGGTCGTCGATTCCGCTAAACACGACGATATCGCCGGCACCAGCCTCCTCGACCGGGATACGCTCTAATCCGTCAAACCCGTAGAGATGCATCAGCTGCGCATTGCGCGATGATCCATCCGGTCGCGCGACACTAATTCGCGAATTCGCTTTGGCGATGCCGCGATTGATTCGACCGATGCCGAGCACGCCGACATACGAATTGTAATCGAGGCTCGACACCTGCATCTGCAGCGAACCGTCCAACTGCACGGTAGGTGGCGGTACGTGATTTACGACCGCTTCGAGCAACGGAAACGTATTACCGTCGCAAACGTCCGGCTCAGTGCCGGCGAAGCCCTCCAGCGCCGATGCGTAAATCACCGGGAAATCGAGTTGCTCGTCACTGGCACCCAGACGATCGAACAATTCAAAAGTTTGATCGAGGACCCAATCCGATCGGGCACCGTCACGATCAATCTTATTGATGACAACCAGCGGTGTGAAGCCGTAGGAGAATGCCTTTTGAGTCACAAAACGGGTCTGCGGCATCGGGCCTTCGACCGCATCGACCAGCAACAGGACACCGTCGACCATCGACAAAACGCGCTCCACCTCGCCGCCGAAGTCGGCGTGTCCTGGCGTGTCGACGATATTGATCCGCCACTCATTCCAGCGTATCGCCGTATTCTTCGACAGAATAGTGATGCCCCGCTCACGCTCGAGGTCGTTCGAATCCATTACGCGCTCGGGCACGACGGCCCGTTCATCGAGCGTGCCAGATTGCTGCAGCAAGCGGTCGACGAGCGTCGTCTTGCCGTGATCGACATGGGCAATGATCGCGATATTGCGAATTCGGTCGGTGGGAAACATATTTCGGGGCCACGAAAAGGTGGCGCATTATATAGGCAATATCAGATCGCTGCTGTAGAAAGGGATACACTAATCCGTACGGCCCACTATCAGCGATTTGACATGAATGTTGCACTAATAACAGGGGCAAGCTCAGGAATCGGGGCAGCAACCGCCATTGAGTTTGCCGACGCGGGCTGGAACGTGATGGCGGCCGGGCGTGACGAGGCCCGCCTGGCGGAAGTCGCGGAAGTGTCCAGCAACATCGCGACCTGGGCCGGCGATCTCGTCGAGCCGGATGATTGCGATGATCTCGTCGCCGACACGATTGACGAATTCGGTTCCATCGATTGCCTGGTCAATTCGGCAGGCGTTTTGCCGCGCGGTAACGCCGAGGAGACCAGCGACGACGATTGGCGCGACACCATGTCCATTAATCTCGATGTGCCGTTCTATTTGTCGCGGTCGGCGCTACCCAGCCTGTTGAAGTCGGAAGGCAGCATTATCAATATTTCGTCCTACTGGGGCTTGCGGGCGGGCCCGAGGGCGCTCGCTTATTGTGTGAGTAAAGGTGGCCTGATTCAGTTCACGCGAGCAATGGCGTTGGACTACGCGGCCGACGGACTTCGGGTCAATGCGATTTGCCCGGGTGGCGTGGACACACCGATGCTGGCCGAGGGCGCAGTGGCACGAGACGTTGATGTCGATAGTTTCCTGGCGGAAATTGCCGAGCACAGTCCTAACAAACGCGTTGCCGATCCAGGCGATATCGCATCATTGGTACTTTTTCTTGCCGGTGATGCGGCGAAACATATAACAGGCACCGCCATCCCGATCGATGGTGGGTTGTGGGCCTAGGACCCTCGCCTGGACAGGGCCAGACCGATCGCTGCGGCAACGAGGAAGCCCCCCGTGATCTTGTTGCGGGCCGCCACGTGTTTGTCGAGCAATTGACGCGCCGAGCCCGCCGTCAGAGCCCACAACATATCGCCCAGGAACAATACCGTCAGGAATGCGCCCGACACGATAGCAAGTTGAGCGATCGCGCTACCATCGGAAGAAACAAATTGCGGCAAGAATGCCGCATTGAACAACAGCGTTTTGGGATTGACTGCGGCGACCATGCAAGCACGCCAGAATACCGACGGCGCTGCCACAATCTTGCCTAAATCCTCAGCAGGCTCACTCCAGGTGCGAATTCCCAGCCAGACGAGATAAGCCACACCTGCCCAGCGTATCCAGGTCAGTGCATCGCTTACGATTTCGATGATGGCAGCCATGCCGAGCAGCACGATCACAAGTTGCAGCGCCACACCAACGGTTGTTCCGAGCACCGTTACAGTACCCATGCGTATGCCGTAGCGAATACTGTTGGCGACGATCAGCGCAACGTTTGGGCCGGGAATCATGACCAGGACCAGGGTAGCCGCCGCTAATGCGATGAGGTTATCCACGTCGTCTCGGTTTTTTCCAGTACAGCAACAAAAAGAAGCCGAAAAGCATACCACCGAGGTGTGCGAAATTGGCGACCCCGGGAGCGCCACCACTTACGCCCATATAAAGCTCAATGACGCCAAAAACGATGACCATGTACTTGGCTTTCATCGGTATCGGTGGAAATAGCAACATGATCATGCGATTCGGAAATGTCATGCCAAATGCCAAAAGCAGCGCGAACACGCCGCCCGATGCACCAACCGTTGGGTATATACCGCCTTGAGCGCCAGCCACAACTAACTGCACGATCCCGGCGCCAATAACACCGGTCAAGTAGTAGATCAGAAAGCGTTGCGAACCCATCGTACCTTCAAGTTCTTTGCCGAACATCCACAACATGAACATGTTGAACGCCAGGTGCATCACGCTGCCGTGCAGGAACCCGTAAGTCAGGAGTTGCCACGGTGCGAACGGCGAATTCGGAACGCCTGCAGGCCACAATGCGAAATAGACAAACATGAACCGTGGGCTAAACTGTTGAAGAGCAAATACGAGGCCATTTGCGATCAACATCACGAAAATGACTGTCGGGATCGCGCTCTGCCGACGCGGCCGCAGATTATAAATAGGTGAATTCATTCACCAACCGCCGCCTCCACCGCCACCGCCTCCTCCACCGGAAAATCCACCGCCGCCACCACCGGAAGATGATCCGGGCGGCGTCACCGAACTACTGATGGCGGTGTTGAGACTGCTCGACAACTGGCTGGTGCTCGTCATCAAATTAGATGTACTCCACGTGCCGTGATACCAGGCGGGATGATAGGCCCCACCATCGGGATTTCGGACTGCCGCCAGCACGCCGGCGAATTTTTCGGCCCATTGCTGGTCCACTCCAAGCGCCAGCGCGAATGGCAGATACGCCTCAAATAACTCTGGCGTCTTCTCGGGTGGATTCCTCAAATTCATTTCGTCCTTTTCGGCGACTTCGAGGTAGTCGCGAAAGCCCGCCATTTCGTCGAGCAACTTGCGGCCGCGCATGGTCGGCCGCTTCATGATGATTGCGAAAAATACCATTGTCAGGAACATCGCTATAATTGTCAGAATCACCAGTGCGGTAGGGCCCCTTCCAACGCTTAATGAGATTGCCGTCGTGACAAGGACGATAACAATTGCAGGAATATTCAAGAATCCATTGGTTTGAAAATAATTTTTTCTATAGTCGCGCTTAAGTGAGTCTCTATGCGCCGTTCGGGCCTCGCCGAGCTTTTCATGATGTTCGTTGTCAAGCACCGCGATTTCTCCGTGTCGGAAGAGCTCGTCGTATAATTCTTTTTCACCCGCAGCCATCGTCTGAGCGTTGTTTCCGGGATCGACTTTGGTCAACGAATGTTCGTTTTCTTCGCTGCCAAAAATGAAAAACCCGGTCGACTTTACAGTCGCATTGATTCGCAAATATCCCTTGACCGCCAGATTGACGACCGCCGCCGTCATCATCTTGTTGTCGTAATACATACGTTGCACATATCTTAACGACGCCGGCGAAAATCCCTTCGGCGGCTCATAGCGCGTTACCAGCACGCCCTCCGCCGGATCCTTGCCGAAGTGATTCCAGATTGGGATGTTGTATGCCAACAGCGCTACAAATCCTGATATCGCAATGACGAAATTAATGTTGTCATTCAGCAGCCAAACAAGACGCTGCAGGCTGGAGGGCTCTGCAACGTAGCCCTTTGGCCAGCCGACGACAATTGTCATTCCGTTCAGCGATGACAGCGGTTTAGTCGACGTGAAAATCACGCGGCCATTATTGTCAACGCTCGCCGCGTAGTTTTGTTCCGATGCTCCCATCCGACCCGTGTAGGCTTCATACAGCACCTCGCTCTCGGGAGGTGCAAATTCCAGGGACACTGAGGCACTGGCGTGATCTATCGGAAACACCCAGTCAAATCCTGTGACATTCCAATAGAGCTCATCGTGATCGTCAAAAAAACCGAGCATGCGACTGGCACGATAGCGAAACGTGTAAGTATGCTCACCTTTGTCGATGTAACGATTCGATTGGCCGAAGTAGACGCGAATACCGTTGCGGAGTTCGCGTGAGTGAAAGTCTTCCGGCGACCCATTCCTGAGCACTGACAGCGGCGTGAAACCAACCTCGTGGTTGTTGCCGAGCTTGTCCGAATATTCGGTCGGAAAATCCCGGTATATGCCGCGCAAAATCCGGTTTTGCTCCGAGCGAACCGTGATGTGCTCGGTCACGTCGATCCAGCCGTCCTGTCTCACCACGATATCGCTGTGAAAATCGAGAATGCGCTCTTCAGAAAGCGCGGCAATCGGCAGCAACAACAGCCAGACGAGAACCGCCCGCGTCACTCCACGGTTCCAAGGTCGATGAGCGGCACATTGGCAACATCGTCGGATGACTTCTGGAAGAAACTGCGTGATTCGAAATCGAATGTTAGAGCGACAATGTTACTCGGCACGATTTCCGTCATCGTGTTGTAGTCCCGCACCGAACCGTTGTAATAACGGCGGGCAAACTGCAGGTAATTCTCGGTTTCCGCGAGTTCACCCTGCAATTTCAGAAAATTTTCGTTGGCTTTTAGATCCGGATAACTCTCGGCCAATGCGATTAGTTTTTGTACGCTGCTGCCGAGCGCTTCTTCAACCTGGCCACGCTCTTCAATGTCAGTGACCTGTTTGGCCTGGTCGCGCAGTGCCGTAACAGCTTCAAGCGTGGCACGTTCATAATCGGCGTACTGATCCACGGCTTTTACGAGATTTGGAATCAGATCGTGGCGGCGCTGCAGTTGTACATCGATATCGCTCCATGCGTTGTCGACACGATTTCGAGCTCGAATTAAGCGGTTGTATAGAATAATGCCGGTGGCAATCAGAGCGGCAGAAAAAATCAGGATGACATTCATGCCCGTATCCTACCATCTGGTACGAAGCAAGCGCTTGCGGGCGGGATGTTTGTCGAGGGAAGTAAAGCGCAGCGTAGCGAGCCATGACCGAGAAAAATATCCCGCCCGCTGGCGTTGGTTCAGTACCAGAAGGAAAAGAATATCTGGAAAATATCCGCTTCGAGTGTGTACAACGGCTCGGCGCCCAAACCAGCGCCAGTGCTCACGTCTCTGAACTCGTGGTAATCGATCTGCAAAAATTCGACCGCTGCACTCACGGAAGCTTTCTTGATGAAACCCCAGCCCCTCGCACCGTCGGTAAGTTCATAGCTCGCTGCCAATCTAACCGAGCTGCTGGTAAGAGGACTGAGCTCTTTGTCGCGGCCGCGGAAATTCGTCGCCTCAGACCGCGAGAAGATATCACGGAAGAAATGCGCACCTGTCTGATCGTGGTAACGGTACTTGGCCGTGAACGTCAATGGTCCCAGCGGGTGCACGTAGGAGATCGACGCCGTGTGACCGTCGATATCCCAGGTATCGGTGAAATAACGATACTCGCCCTCTATCACGGCCCGGTACGGCAGGTAATACTTAACCCGTGTACCGAGTGCGTTGCTCGTACGCGTGTTCGGATAAAGCTCAGGCTCGTAGCTGTATCCGATTGGGCTGCCCGCGTCCACGTAACGCACAGACCGATATGGGTTATTCAAGAATCCTTCCTCAGTAATTGTCTCGAAATTCAACGCTGCTATCGCGTTTCGCGTCAGAACCTGTGTCAAACTGATGCCGTAGATCTGCCGATCAATCCCTTGCGCAAACGTCGGATCGTTCGTATTTTTGACAATATCGTCACCCAGTGCATACGTCAGTGTCAGCGTCGTCAGATCGCCAAACATGTTTTCGCTGACGGAAAAACTGATATTCGTCGCATCGTAGTCGGGTTCGACACTGCTCATGAAACCGACGCTCATCGTCGTATTGCCGCGTAGATAATCCATACCAAGTGACCACTGTTTGCGTTCCTCGGTATACGGACTTGCAGTAGTGATGACATCGATCGATGCGGAGCTAATCATGTCAACGTAATAATTGGCGAACAACGAGGTGTTCTTGCCAACCTGCTTTCGAACGAGCACAGATGGCCCGTCAATTTTTACGCCGCCACCATCGTACAGGTGATACAGGACGTCGGCGCGATCCTCCGGCAATACGCCAGCCAGTGCACAACCAGGGCCAAGCAGGGTCAGGATCGAAAAGAATATGCCGCGAGAAATTTTCACACGCCATTCCGTCAATTACAGCCGCATCCGCCGCCAGCTGAGCCTTCACCGCCGCGAGCGCCCTCTCGCGCCTCATAAACATGCTGGATATAAGCTCTGGATACGGGATCCGCGTCCAGCGACATGATGGGATCGGCAAGGCGATCGCGCTCGTACGGCTTAACCCACGGCTCGATGCTTCCACAGCCGGATAGTCCGGCAGCCAGCAGTAGGAGCAGCAGATATTTTTCCGGCGATTTGGTATTCACGCGCATAAGCCTAAATTACCCCCGGAACAGAAAATTAACCGTGAACCCTGCCTCAGAAGAACACGGTCACACCGAGGTGACCTTCAAGATTATGGGTGGTTTTTTCCTCGCCCAGCAGATCGATGTCAAACAGGTGATCCCGAAAGTCGACGTGAAAGGCGACCGAGTCGTTTAGCAGAAACCGATATCCGGCGCCAAAATTGACTGTAAATCGGTCATCGCCAGCAAATCGGGTCGAGCCAAGGCCGGCAACCAGGTAAAGGCTCGTATTGTAAGCACGGCCTTCACCGATGAATCCCTCGCCTGGCAGTACGTTGTAGCCGACGTTCAGGTTGTAATACGTGTAGGTTCGCTCGCTGTCGGTAATGATAGGAGCACCACCCGACAAGACTTCAAAACTCGTCAGCCCGGCCTCTGTCTGGCCAATCGTGGTTTCGACGAAGAAGCCTTCGGTTACGTGATACGCAAAACGCACTCCATAAACCGCATTGCTGCCGAAATCCTCGATGCTCATGATGCCTACGAAGGCACCAGCCTCAAAGTTCTCACTATCGATTTTCGGTTCCTTGATTTCGCGACGTGCAACCGCAGGATCAATGACCTGGCCCGGCGGCTCCGTCGACGGCCGTGGAGCCTCGTCCGTCCCACCGCCGAACAGATTCTTGGTGGCCGCACAGCCTGACAGACAGATCAACGATATGATCAGAAAAAGAACGCGAATCCGGCTTTCCATTCCTCTACTTCCTCGTTTTCATCACGGCTTGTAAATACGACGTAACTTTTGTACTCCACACGCAACAGAAAGCGCCGCGCCGTATAAATTCGAACACCTACGCCGACGTGAGCTATCTCGTCCGTTCGATCTTCGCCCCCGACAATCGTCGATTTAGGCGACGTGTGGATAACTCCGGCGCCCAGGGTAAAAAACGGCGAATAACGCCACTCCGGCCAAGCTTCATGGACAACGTTAACACTGCCCATCCAACCATTTGAAAAATTACCCAAAATCTGTGAACCCCATACCTCTAATGAGACATTTGGGTTGAACGAGTACCCACCATAGAGCGAAATTATGTTGGCACCGCCGAAGTCGCCGGCCAGAATTCCGGTTTCCCACTTGGCATTCGTGAAATCCTCAAGGGTGGCGCGACTGAACTCGACTGCAGATCCGTCCGGTTTTAGTGTCATTTCCATCTGCGCCTGGTCGACCCAGCCCTCTTTGCCATCCTCAGCTCTCACGAGAAACCAGCCAGTGCGCTGCATTTCAATATGCACCGATTCGCCGCGATCAACGACATGAAAGATTGGATATCCTTCGCCAGGACCTGTGTGCATCTCGAGAAACGGGTCGGCAACAACTACGGAGCGCAACTCCTCGTCAGCGGCCTTTACCTGTCCGGGAGCAAATGCCTGCAGCGTAATGAAGATCAGGCACGCCAGCCAGACAAAATTACTGTGGGACGTCGAAGGGATTATTGTAGTACTGCGCTCCGACATCTAACCATTCCGCAATTAAGCGTCTCTCCGCGCTAGATAAAATGTTGTAGTGACTATTTGCAGGGTCTTCGAACCGATCGAAGAAATCATTCGACGCCGTCGCGCCCGCAATGCTTGCTGGTGAACCGATCAGAGTAGGCAGATTAACCAATGCACCACCGACTACTTCCTGAAGGTTATCAGCAACTAACAATTCGCGATAGGCATGAAAATGATCAGGCTCGTCCGGCGAGAGTCCGTTGGTCAGTTCGAGTTGCCCTGCCGGCTCAATCACTGTTACACCGTCCGCCGGATCAATTTGTGTGTGACACAAGATGCAGTTGTTATCGAGTTGCTGCCCTGTTACTGGATCAAAAACCGGATCGCCCATGTCATCAAAAACGAGCCGCGGCTGATTCCATAGCGGATGGATAATCGATATGTAGTTAATGATGCTGCGACACGAGGCCTGCCAGTTCGCCTGGCATGCAAGTGTTGTGGGGCTTAGCGTTGCCAAATCCGTGTACAAATAGTCGATGTCCACATTCTGTGCCGCGATAGCGGGATCCGCGCTCCACACATCACGGTAAATAACATTTATTGATGGTTCTATCGACGAACAAGCATCGGTTGAGCAAGTTTCGCGTGCGCGAATCTCGGCCATGGTTTCACCCGGCTCGACAATCCTCCATATCGGAAGCGTATTTGGGAATTCAGTCGCTCCAACAGGCGCGCCAGCATAGGCTGAGGTAAACGCATCACGGCGTCCATGCGAGATTGGTAACAAAGTGACCGGATCAACCGCATTACGCAAATGGCAACCACCACACGTTAACTCCTGCCCAGGACGCAGTTGTATCCAGTTCTGATGACGACCAGTGACACGTTTGCCATTGACGTCGACCACACTGATCGCGAGCGCCGTATTTGCCGGCACTTTCGTCATGACCGAACCATCTGGTTCGATCATCGCGTAACCAATAATTTCACGCATGCCTTGCGCAGTGCTTATACCGAAGTCCGTGTTATTGAGATCAACGATATTGTCGTCCGGGATCGACACGGCTTTTTCGATTCTGAGGAATCTAAATGGGCGATTCGCTGCCAAGGTCAAAACCGGATCGGCCGCGGTTGGAATATCCAATATTGCGGCCCCGTCGAAATCGTAGACACTGCGGATATTGATTACGGCCTCGCCATCGTCTGCAATTGACGGATCCAGAGCGAAGATGTTCAGACCGTTGAGGATGCCGGGTGGCGCGATCTTGGGATCGGCTGCAACAACTTCGGTAAAAATGAAGCCCTCTTCGCCAATGACCACCGGACGTTGCGTGATATCGCGCGGGTCGTACATCCAAATTCCGTAAAGCGGTTGCGCCACAACATAGGATCCGACGGGTGGAACCACCGGGTTTACGGGATCGGGTTGGACGAACACCAGCGCCATAAGGTCATTGGTGCAAGGGTGAATTCGGAAGTCATCGGTCAACGGATCGCCATCATCCGGCAATGTTTCACTCAGCCGGCACTGACTCCAACTCACCAAGACCCGGCCCGTTCCGTCGAAAATCGGGTAAGCCGACGCATATCGACCGCCCTGTGACGGCACACCCGGTACCGTAGATACGTCATTGAAAGTTGCATCTTCCTGGGCCGGTCCAGCGAGAAATCCGATGTTCTGCGCCGTTGGTTGCGTGTTTTCAACGTACATCGGCGTATCGATCGCAATCAGTTCACCACCACCTTCGGTGTCCGTGAACGGACGTATCAACGTCATGACTCGTCCATCCTCAAGTTCACGCGGTTGCATGAACTGTATGATTTCGTCATTTGTGCCGGTGGCATGGCTCGCCTGCCCATACAGCATCTCGAGATTTGAGCCGTCGGGATTCATTTGATACAGATTCACTGAATCGTTAACGCCGGCGTGGTCCCAGCGACTAAATACGATTTGCCCGTTTGACATTACCGTAGCGTCGAGATCGTGGCTCTGATTGTAGGAAACCTGTTCAATTCCAGTACCATCGGCATTCATTACGTGCAAATTAAACGCGAATTCGTTGCGGTCCTCGTCAATCGCGATGAACGCCTCTTTGTTTTCGTCAATCAATATGGCCTGTGACTGATGCTGTCGCGTCGAAGAAAATATGATGCGTCCATCCGGCAAGTACTTCGGCATGATGTCGTGGCCTATTTCGGCAGTGTTACTCGTGAAAATTACACGCTCGAGCGTGTCAGTCTCAAACGTGTACTGCCAGATGTTCCATGTCGGCAGATCTTCTTCATCAAGATCCGGATCAAACGGAAATCGCATCGCGAAAACCAGCGACGTCCCGTCATAGGAAATTTCCACATCGCGAATTGCAGCCAGGCCCTGCGACAACTCTCCCGTGATATTTATCGCGGCGGCACTTGGCGATGCGCGATCCCGGAAAAACAGATCCGCACCAAAGTCGAAAGTAATTTGCTCGCGAAGATCATCTTGCACAAAATTGCCGTTGTCATCGAACGGCACCGGCGCACGAATATAGGCGATTGGAAAATCGACGATGACCGGGTCCGCATCCTGCCCCGAACCGATGCTGACACGGTCCTGCCCGCCGCCGCATGCGGAAACTAACGCGGACATAGACACTAACGCGGCCAGAAATGGCGCGCGTTTTTCAGACCATGTCCTTGTTTGTAATGAATTCCTGATCATTGCCTCAATCTCGAATCGAACCGATTTTCGAGTAACGTGTAATAGTGGACGCACACCTCATTTCGTACCGTTAACGCGATCACAATCCTTATTTAAAGCAATAAATAAGGCGACTGCGTTGAATTATAGAAAAGGTAAAAGCGTCGATGTAATGTCGAAAAACGGCGACAGTGCGCAATGTAAAATACTTTTTTTAACTGACGTAAGTCCGTCACCATGTCTCTCCTCGGCGACATTGGCCTGACTCCTAACAATCAGCGATTCATGCTTCGCAGCTCCGAAAACTGTACGCATAGACAGACACAGACTTTACATATAGCGGCAATCTGACGCTTTCTATAGTCGCCAATAAGTCGTTGTTTTAGTGAGTGTTAATGAGGGTAATTCGACCCGCCGGCAAGTCTGGCATGGCACTTGCTTTATTTATCAGGAATCGTTTGTTTTCGCGGATTCGCTTATGCCGTAAGTGCCGGGAGTGTGAATGTAGTCACGGAGTAGTGCGACACATTCTGGCAAAATTTTCGCGTCGACAGGATGTTCGATTCTAGACACTGCACGATTTTAACGTCGCATATGCGATGCGCGTTGTTCAAGGAAAGATTACGTGAGCAGTTTGATTACTAAATACAATGCGCGACTAAACGTTGGTCTCATCGTTTGCCTGGTCGTTTGTTTTGTTTCTCCGGCGTACGCGGGCTCGGCCGAACAGGCTCGACGCATGCACGAACGACTCGCCGGCGTTCCTCCATCCGAAACCGTGCTGACGCAAATGAGGAGTGCGATCGACAGCAATGATGCGAGCGGCGCCGCATTCATCGCCATGGACAACGTCAACTTTTACAACATCACACTGAAAAATTTCGCCGCCCCGTGGACGAACCGCGATCAATCAGTGTTTGTACCCCTAAATGACTACATCGCGACCGTCATTGGCATGATTCGCGATTCCGACACCGTAACGTTTGACAAAATATTGTGGGACGACATTACGTATGTCGGTAGAAACGGCGTTGTAGCCGATGACCCATCTAATAGTAATAATTTGCATTACGAACAATTAGAAAGGGACAACATTAATCTGCGCGATGAATTGCAGCGCACCACGCAGTCATCGGTGCAAAACATACCTCCTGGCGCCACCGCCGGTATCATGACATCGCGCGCCGCGTCAGAAGCATTTTTTGTTGCCGGCACAAACCGTGCGATGTTTCGTTTCACTCTCCTCAATCACATGTGTAACGACCTGGAGCAGATGCACGACACCCGGTTGCCGCCTGACCGAATTCGTCAGGACGTAAGCCGCAGCCCCGGTGGCGACAGCCGGTTATTCCTGAATAGCTGCATTGGCTGCCATTCAGGCATGGATCCGCTTACAGGTGCATTCGCGTACTACGACTACGACGAAATCAGCAGCCAGCTTGTCTATGACAACTCTGCAGTTCACTCCAAGTTTTTCAACAATGACCTGAATTTCCCGCAAGGCTTTCGCACCACAGACGATTCCTGGGAAAACCGCTGGCGTGAAGGACAAAACGCGTATCTCGGCTTTGATGGATCGCTTCCTGGCTTTGGCAGTGGCGCGAAGGAACTCGGATTGGAGCTTGCTAACAGCGAAGCTTTTGCTTCCTGCCAGGTACGCAAGGTGTTTCGCGCAGTTTGCTTGCGCGACTCTGAAAACCTCCAGGATCGTAATGCAGTCACTCTGATTACGGACACATTCCGCAGTACGGGCTACAGCATGAAACAGGTTTTTGCGGACTCTGCCGTTCACTGCATGGGGCCGTAGAGATAATGACTAGCGCAAACGAAATCGTCATGCCTGCAGCTGCCCCAATTGATCGCAATGATTTTCGTGCGTTGAAAATCACGCTTGTCGCTTTGCTCGCGAGTATTGTGCTTTCTGCCTGTGACGGAGGCGCACAGACATCGAATCTGGCCGTGCCCGGCGGCGGCACTACAAACAACGCAACGTATACCGGACCTGCTGCTCTAAACGCCGACGTTCTGAAGTTTCAGCAGGAATTCTGGTCCAAGTCAAAAACGACGGACCGCTGCGGTTCGTGTCATAACGAATCCATTGGACAGCTTCCGATGTTCGTTCGAAACGATGACGTCAACATGGCATACGATGCCGCGATAACCGTGGTTGACTCGTTAGACCCAGAGGCATCACGGGTCGTGGAACGCGTCACCGACGGACACAACTGCTGGGTTGCTGATACGGGCGTCTGCGCAACTATCATGACGACCTGGATCGAGAACTGGGTGGGTAGTTTGGCAAGTGGCGGCCGGGAGATTGTTCTTACGCCTCCTGTGTCACTGGAACCTGGCGACAGCAAGAACTTTCCAGACGACGCATTCGCGAATTCTCCGAATTCATTTTCAGAAACGATATATCCGCTTCTCACTCTATACTGCGCGAACTGCCACAGCTCCGAGGCAACGACGACGCAGCAACCGTATTTCGCGGATCCGGATACCGATTTGGCCTACGATGCAGCCAAATCGAAAATCAATCTCGATTCGCCTGCGAATTCGCGCTTCGTCCTTAAGCTGCGCAGCGAGCAACACCAGTGTTGGGACGACTGTTCTGCCAACGCACAGGAAATGGAAGATGCCATCGTCGCATTTTCAGGCGGCATCATTCCGACGCAAGTTGACCCGTCTCTCTTGACCAGTAAGGCGCTCCATCTCGTCGATGGCATTCCCGCGTCTGGCGGCAACCGTTACGAAGATGCACAGATCGCACTTTGGGAATTCAAGACAGGCTCCGGCCTTGTTGCCTACGATACAAGTGGTGTTGATCCGGCCGTTGATCTTAATTTGTCGCAGGATGTCACCTGGTACGGCGGCTGGGGTATTTCGACTAATGGCGGCCGCGCTCAGGGTACGACGACGGCCAGCAGAAAACTGTTCGACGTGCTGCAGGATTCCGGCGAGTTTTCGATCGAGGCATGGGTGATTCCCGCCAATGTTACGCAGGAAATGGCGCGCATCGTCAGTTATTCCGCCAACGGACAGAATCGCAATTTCACATTGCAACAGACACTCTATAACTACGACTTTCAGCTTCGCACGAACGCGACTGACACTAATGGCGATCCCTTGACAGACCTGAACGGCGAGCCCGCGTTGTCGACACCTGCAATGGACGAAGTTCTGCAGGCGACGTTGCAACACGTAGTGGCAACGTACAGCCCGATTGACGGCCGTCGCATCTACGTCAATGGCTCATTGGTCACCAATGCCGATCCGATTCCAGGCGGCACGTTCGTTGACTGGCAAGAAACATTCGCGTTGGTTCTTGGTAGCGAAATCGGCGGCGATGGTTCGTTTGCAGGCACTATTCGCCTAGCCGCAGTACATCGACGGGCACTAACGCAAGCGCAAGCACAACAAAACTTCGATGTTGGTGTCGGCGAGAAATTCTTCCTGCTGTTCGATATCTCCGAGATTATCTCAGCAGCAGCACAGTCGTCGTATATCTTGTTTGAAGCGTCACAGTTCGACAGTTTCGCCTACTTATTCGACAAACCCCACTTCGTCACTCTTGACGGATCTACGCCGGAAGGCATACCGATTGAGGGCGTACGTGTGGCAATGAACGGCCTTGAAGCGCCCGTTGGTCAAAGCTACGCGACCATGGTCGATACGCTGAGCGCATCCGAGTTTGTCGAACTTGGTCAACCGCTGTCCAGTCTTGGTGCGGTTCTGCCGCTCGAGAAGGGACCTCAGGATGATGAATTCTTCCTGACGTTCGATGTTCTTCTGAATCCGTCAGTATTCAATCGGCAGCCGGATCCGACGCTCGTCATTACGCCGACGGATCTGGACCCGGCATCACGTATCGGCCTCAAGACTTTTGACGAGATTGATGCTACCTATGCCACTGTTACCGGCGTTGATCGGGCATCGTTTCCGGACGTCGACGTGACTTTCCTGGAACTCCGCCAATCGCTGCCTGCTGTTGAGGACATCAACACGTTCTTGTCGTCGCACCAAATCGCGATCGCACAACTCGCGATCGAGTATTGCAATGCAATGATTGGCGATAATGGCAGCCCGAACCCGGATGCTGCCACCAAGTTCGCAGGTTTTGATTTCGATGCGCCCGCAAGCACCGCGTTTGCGGTTGGCACTCGTGACCTGTACGTAAATCCGTTGATCAACGACTTTATGGGTACGGGCCTAATCAGCCAACCGGCCTTTGCAGATGTGTACGCGGAGTTAGCATCATTCCAGGCATCGGGTGGCCGACCCGACAACCTCATCGACCGACTTTTGGTGGGCGGGAGTGATACTCGCGCGATATCAAAAGGTGTTTGTGCTGCCATGCTTGGCAGCGCTGCCACTTTGATCCAGTAACAGACGGGATCAGGAAAGGATTACCACTATGGCCAAAAGACGTAATGCACGGCACTTTGATTCGCCGCAGCTTCATGGCGATCATCCACGTCCTATTACTCGACGCCAGTTCGTTGCGCAGGGCTTTATGACGGGTGCGGCATACACAACCGGCGCAGGCATACTGAGCCTTTTTGCCGATCCTCATGCGGCATTGGCACAACAGGTGTCCAACTTGTCGCAGGATTTGCGAGACCAGCTGTCGGTTCCGTGTCAGATCTCGACCGTCGGTGCGGGCAAGATTCCGTTTATCTGTTTCGATCTGGCGGGTGGCGCAAATATCGCCGGATCGAATGTATTGATCGGCCAACAAGGTGGGCAGAGGGATTTCCTGGCAACCAGCGGGTACGAGAGACAGGGGCTGCCCGGCGACATGATTCCCGGTCTGATCGATCCGGGCCTGCAGCTGCCGTACGATAATTTCGATCTCGGCCTGGGCTTTCACCTGGATAGCGCATTCCGTCGGGGCATCATGAGCAGTTTGGATGTGGGCCGCGAACAGTTCATTAACGGCGCAGTTATTCCGGCTCGTTCGGACAACGACACTGGCAACAACCCACACAACCCGATGTACGGTATCGCCCGTGCGGGATTGGGGGGTCTTGGTGCTGACGGTTCGATATTGACTCTCGCCGGCTCCGAGAACACCGATTCCGGCGGTAATTCAATGCTGCCGCAGGCCCTATACGACCCCGAGCTTCGTCCGACCAAGGTCGACCGTCCGGAGGATGTCGTGAACCTCATCAATACGGGCGACCTTGTTGGCATTCTCACCAAAGACGACGCCACCGCTGTTATGGAGTCGATCTATCGAATTAGCGAACGCAAGACCGGTCAGGTTGACACTACGATCACGCGTGACGCCGTCATTAAGGAAATGATTAATTGCGGCTATATCAAGTCGGCCGATATTGCTGATCGCTTCGGCGATTTTGTAATCGATCCGGGGCTGGACGAGGAGATCGTCGATCAACCAGGTTTGCCGGGCACCGGCATTTTTACCGACGCTGAGTGGAATGCAGGCGATCGCGATGCGAATGAATTTCGGAAGACTGCGGCCATTATGAAACTGGTCATCAACGGATTCGCTGGCGCGGGCTGTATCGAAATGGGCGGCTACGATTACCACGGTGGTCGCCGCGCCGAAGGTGAAGTCAAGGATGAGCGCGCCGGACGCTGCATGGGTGCCTGCCTCGAGTACGCTGCACGACGCGGCAAACCACTGATGATGTATGTATTCAGTGACGGCTCAGTATCGTCGAATGGCGCGCTAGACAACACAGGGGCTGGCCGCGGCAAGGGCGAATGGGTGAGCGACAACTCTTCAACGGCCGGTGCATTTTTCCTCGTTTACAATCCTGGCCGAAGACCAACAGTCATTGGTGTAACGCCGGAAGAACAGGCCATTCACCAACAACTCGGTTACATGAGTTCCGATGGCTCCGTACAACGGGCGTCAACACCGGCCGCGAATAACGTCAACCTGCTCGTGAATACAGTCCTGTTAAACTACATGGCGTTACATGGCGAACAAGGCGAATTCGCCAACGTCTTTCTGAACCACGGCCTGGGCAATTCAACATTGCAGGACAGCCTGACGGCATTCACGCCGATCTGTGACGGCACTATCGCGGTACCTGTGTAGTAATACCTGCAGGGCTGGACGCAACAAATTTCTCATCGAAATGGCTCGCTGCGCTGCGCTTTATTTCCGATGAATAATTTCTTACGCCCAGCCCTGTGGCTATACTTCACCAATGTCCGATTCTGCCGTCCCGATCAAGTTCCTCGCGTGTCCGCGCTGCGACAAGTCGCCGCTCACGCAAAAAGACGACGGCCATCACTGCTCCGCTTGCAAGATCGATTTTCCGTCGATCGACGGCATCCCATGGATGTTTGCCGAACCTGATGCGAGTCTCGGTGAGTGGCAAGGCCGTATGCAGCTAGCGCTGCAAACATTGAGCCAGGATTCGTCCAGACTCGATAACGAACTCAAGGACAAAAATCTTCGGCCGCTGACCAAACGCCGACTTGAGCGTTATAAGAAAGCGATTGATTATCATCGCCGATCGTTGCAGAAGCTGATGCAGCCGCTTGGGCTGCAATCGATAAGCGGTACGCTCGAAACCTATTTGGCGTTGCGAACGCGCTTACCTGCAACCCAGGGTCTCAATACCTATTACGCCAACGTGCACCGCGACTGGTCCTGGGGCGACGACGAGAACAAAGCTTCAATCAAGCAGATTCGTGCGGTGCTTCATGAGAGCGTCGTCCTC
>Ga0255049_10000786_pt1 | contig 18891 bp, 15 predicted proteins | sample JV7_2_3_MG_FD_183615 | JGI IMG/M metagenome (GOLD analysis project Ga0255049, IMG submission 183615) | Seawater microbial communities from Jervis Inlet, British Columbia, Canada - JV7_2_3 | ecosystem: Environmental > Aquatic > Marine > Inlet | place: Canada: British Columbia | collected 2016-10-06
GACGCCGTCGAGTATCCAGGGCTGCATCGCCTACAACACGCAGCTCCAAAAATGGATCATGATGAGGTCGCACGGGGCGCCGATCACGGGCTCCCGACCCGAGTTCCCGCGCGGCCAGTACCACCCGGAGGAGGTCGCCCGATCCACGGGCTACGACGGGATTCGCGGCATCAGCACGTGGGACGTCACGGACCCGAGGAACCCCACCCTGCTCAACGAATTCGGCTGGCCGACGGGCAAGGGCACGCATCATAACTGGTACGACGGCGGACAGTACGCTTACCTCTCCGCCGGCTGGGACGACCAGTTCTTCTTCGAGAACACCCAGCGGGTCTACGGCTCCGGATTGATGATCGTCGACCTGTCGGACCCGGAAAACGTCACGGAGGTGTCGCGTTTCCATATCCCGGGCATGCGCAAGGGTGAAGAAGAAGAGTACTTGAAGTACTGGTGGGCCGGAGACAATACGGCCTGGAACGGCGCGCACTGCGCCGCGTCCGCGCCGCAGCGCGTCGAAGACGGTGCGCGGTTCATCCCCGCCGAATTCGGCCACTACGGCTTCTGTATGTTGGACTTGGAGGACGTCACCCAGCCCAAGCTGGCGGCCCAGCTACAATACGACCACGAGGTGCGGGGCTCGATCCCGTACCACACGCTCTATCCCATCCATCCCAGTACCTCCCACCCGCAGCTCAACAACATCGTCATCGGGATCCCCGAGCCGATCCAGGCCGACTGCCGCGAGCCGCAGCGCTTTCCGCGGATGATCGACACGAGCGACCCCTACAATCCCCGAGTCATAGGGTTGTTCCCGAGGCCGCAGGCGCCGGAGAACGCGCCCTATGGCGACTTCTGCATGGCGCGCGGCCGGTTCGGCACGCACAACTGTCAGCCGTGGCTCGCGCCGGGCGAAGCGCGACCGGAGTTCTTCGCGTGCGCGTGGTTCGTCGCCGGTATTCGGATTCACGATCTGACGGATCCCACGCAGCCGCAGGAAGTCGCGTGGTTCGTCCCGGGCCACGACGGCGACATCGAGGACTACAACAGCTGGCGGCGCGGGACGTCGGAGAACGCGCAGGTGGAGTGGGACCGTAACCTGATCTGGCTCAGCACGCACGCCGGGACCTACTGCCTCTCGGCGCCGTTTCTGGGCGAGCCGGTCCTCGAGCCGCGTGCGATCGAGCGCTGGACGGCGCCGCACTGTAACGTCGGCTGGGACGATGCGACGCCCACGGCGTTCCACTTCAGTCGACGTTTTTCAGACCTGCTGGCCTAGCCGGTCGCCGCCATTAGCGTATGAACAAACGGCTGACGACTGTTGGTTCGTACGTGATGGTGGCGGTGCTGGCCGTCGGCTGCGTCATGATCGCGTACGCGCGTTGGTCGCACCCTATCGCCTACGCGGACGCGGCATTGGCCAGCGGCGATATCGGACCCGCGATCGACGCGTACGCGGTGGCGGAGGAGCGGTTCGACGCGCTGCCGCCGCTCAAGTGGCTGCTGCCGTCCGAATACAACCGCGTGATCGCCAGCCAGCTCCGGCTGCTGTATTACATGGAGCTCTACGAAGAAACCATCGAGAGGGCGGCGCGGGCACCGTCGGAGGCCGATGCGCACTTCTGGGCCGCCGCCGCGTTCTTCCAGATGGGCCTCGTCGAGGAGGAGGGAGGGCCGTCCGCGAGGCTGGCGTGGTTCGGCCGCGCGCAACAGGAACTGATGAGGGCGCTTGACGTCACGCCTGACGATTGGGACACCAAGTACGATCTGGAGCTGGTGTTGCGCATCACCGATGAAATGCGCCGGTTGGACGCGCCCAGCGAGCTGATGCGGCAGCTGCTCAGGCCGAGGGGGGACGACTCCGCGAGTAGGCCGATCGGCTGAGCGGACCGCGCAATGAGACTGCTCAACCCAGACATGCTGCAGTGGCTGCTCATCCTGCCGGTGCTGGTCGCCTGCTGGATGATCCAGGACCGCTACCGGCGCCGGGTGCGCCACGCCTCGCCGATTGCGCCGCGATTCCTGGCGCTATCGCGGCGCACGAGCACCGGCACGGGAGCCGCCGTGCTCATCTCGGCAGTCCTATGCGCCGCCGCCATGGTCTTCGCCCTGACGCGGCCGCAGGCGGTCGTGACCGCGCGCGAGGCTCAGTACGAACGTCAGGACCTCATCATCGTATTGGACCGATCGGTGTCGATGCGCGCGCGCGACATTGAGCCGTCGAGGCTCGTCCGCGCCACGTCCGAGATCCGCGAATTCCTCGATAGCAGCCCGGATGCGATCGGCCGCGTGGCGCTCGTGGGCTTCGCCAACTCCGCGCTCGTGCTCTCCTACCCGACCGAGGATCTGGGCAGCCTGTTTTTCTACCTCGATTGGATCGAGGAAGACACGACCCCGCTGTTCGGGACGAACATGGGCGGGGCGCTCATCCAGGCCCTGAATGTAGTTGAAGAGGACGAGCGGGAGACGCAGAAACTGCTCCTGCTGATCTCCGACGGCGAGGATTTCGGTGCCGAGCTCATCGTGGCGCTCGACAGGCTGCGCGCGGCGGGTCTTGAGGTGCACTGCGTCGGCGTCGGCTCCGACGCGCCGGTTCCAATTCCGCTGGACCAGGGCGAGGAGTCGTTTGTCATCGGCGAAGACGGCAGTCCGGTCCTGACGCGATTTTCGGAGGCGACGCTCAGGCGGATTGCCGAGACAACGGGCGGCCGCTACGTCCGCTCGTCGACCGGGAGCGAACTGGCGGAGGCGATCGGAGCCATTGTCCAGGGCGAACGCAGGCTCGTCGGGTGGAGGACCGAGACGGAGTACCGGGAACTGTACGGCTTTGGCCTGGCGGCGGCCCTTGTCGCCGGTGCGGTCTTGTGGCTGATTCTCTAGGCGGGCCAATGGTGAACACACAACATCAGCAAGCGGCGGCGGCAACCGAGGCGGAAGACACGTTCGGGGTCGTCGCGACGCTCGAGAAGGAAATCGGCAAGGTGATCGTCGGGCAGCGGGTGCTCATCAAACGGCTGCTGACGGCCCTGTTCGCCGCTATCCCGTACGCGACCCTGCGAGGGGGTGCCAGCGTCGGCTGCGGCCACGTGCTGCTCGAGGGTGTGCCCGGTGTTGCCAAGACGCTCCTCGCGACGACGCTCGCGAAAGCCATCTCCGCCGATTTCCAGCGCGTCCAGCTCACGCCCGATCTCATGCCGGCTGACATCCTGGGGACGCGGATCTACCAGGCGTCGACGGCCACGTTCCGGATCGAGAAGGGACCGATTTTCACGAACATCCTCCTCGCGGACGAGGTCAACCGCTGCACGCCCAAGACGCAGAGCGCGTTGCTCGAGGCGATGCAGGAGCGGCAGGTAACGCTGGCAGACGAGACGTTTCCCCTTGAGGACCCGTTCTGGGTGCTGGCCACCCAGAACCCCGTCGAACAGGAGGGCGTCTATACCCTCCCGGAAGCGCAGCTCGATCGCTTCTCGATGATGCTGCGCGTGGGCTATCCGTCGGCGGACGATGAGGTCAAGATGCTGCACCGCCGCCTGTCTGCGACCTCGGTCGAGCAGTGTGTGTCTCCAGAGGAGGTGGTTCAGCTTCGCAGCTTCATCAGCGATACCATCCGCGTCGACGATCGCGTCAGCGAGTACATCGTCAGGCTCGGCAGGGCCACCCGGGCACCCGACGAGGTGGGCTGCCCACACCTTAAAGAGATGATTCTGCTGGGCGTCTCGCCGCGCTCGTACCAGCACATGCTGGCGCTGGCGAAAGTCTCGGCATTTCTCCACGGCCGCACGTACGTGCTGCCGGAAGACGTCAAGGAGATCCTGTGCGACGTGGCCCGGCATCGAATCATCCGCAGCGTCCGTGCGCAGGCGGAGAATGTGGACGTCGACGAAATCCTCCACGAACTCGCTCGAACGGTGCCTATTCCATGACAGTACATCGCGCTCGCAGGACGGCCGGGCTCTTCGCCTGCGTGTTCGCCGGCTTCATACTCTCGGCGGCAGTCACCGCACAACCGGCGCCGGAGGCCGGGTCGCAGCCCGAATCTCAGCTGGACGACATCGACCCGCGCTTCATGCGGTCCTTCGTGGTTGTGCGCACGTCTGTGGATCGAAGCGCCGTCTGGATCGGCGACCGCTTTACTTTTACCATCACGGTCGAGTGCAGCAACGGCACGGACATCCTCACCGACGATCTGTCCCGCGAGCGGCTCCAGATGCAGGAACTCGATATCCTGGGCGTGGAAGAGACGCGCGAGGATCTCGGAGACGGGCTCATCGTCTACCGCTTCGTCTATCATCTGACGACCTACAGCTTCTTCCCGGCGACGAAGAATATTGGCGAGATGCTTCTCAGGTACTACGTGCGACGCCCGGGACAGCGTCCGGAAGACATCGTGCCTGCGGGTGAGATCACCGTGCCCGGCGCGACGGTCGTCGTGCGCAGCCTGCTGCCGGATAACCTGGAGAGCGCTCAGTACCGCTACGAGCGAAACCCGGGGCCACGCGCCGCCGCTCTGACCTTGATGCAGCCCATCGGGATAGGCCTCGTGATCGTGTCGATCGTGCCGGCCGCGCTCTGGGCGGCGGTGTTCCTGCGGAGGTTGCGTCAACGGCAGCGGTGGGAGTCGGCGCGGCGGCTGCGGCTTCACGAGCGCGCCGCGCTGGACGAGTTGCGGGCGCTCGATGTCGAGGACGAAGCCGGACGCAGAGTGGCGTACGACCGGTTGAGCGCGCTGGTGCGCGGTCACGTGTCCGGCGCCTGGGGGGTCAGCGCGGACGGGCTCACGCCGGACGAAATCGCCGTGGCGCTCTCGGCGCAGGGCCACACTGACGACTCCGCCGGGGCGGTTCTGTTCCTCGACACTTGCGACAAGGCCAGGTACGGCATGCCGGAGGAGTTGCCGTCGCGTGACGCCTGCCTGTCGGCCATCGATCAGGCCGCGGAGTTGATTGGTCTCGGACAGCCCTGATGTACTTCATGCGGCCCGACTACGGCTGGTGGCTGCTGGTGGCCCTGGCGGTTGTGCTCGTGATCTGGTGGAAGAAACCTGGACGCTACGCGGCGTCGACCACCCTCGGGTGGCTTGATAGCGCCAGCCGCGCGTCTGTGCTGCGCCGGTTACCCTCGCTCGCGCTCCTGGCGGCACTGGGGTTCACCGGCCTGGCGTTCATGCGACCGAGTCTGCCGTTTGTCGAAACCGAAGTGAGGTCTCGTGGCCTGGATCTGGTCATGGTGCTCGACCTGTCCTCCAGTATGCTGGAGCCTATCGGTCTGCGCGCGAGGGCGCGGTCCCTGGGTCCCATCGTAGAGGGTTCGGGCCCGACGACGGCCATTCAGACTGTGTCCAAGACCCGGCTAGAAGCCACGAAGGACGCCATCCGGCAACTGGCGGCGCGCCGTCTCGGGGACCGCCTCGGCCTCGTCGTCTTCTCCGGCAACGCGTACATCGTCAGCCCGCTCTCCGCCGATCACGATTACCTGGAGCGGTATGTCGACCTGATCGACCCGGGAACCGTGAGGGGAGGAGGGACGACGGCCGTGGGCGAAGGCTTGGCGCTCGCGAACTACCTGCTGATGCGCCAGGCGCTCGACGGCGACACGCGCGGTCGCGTGGTCGTGTTGTTCACCGACGGGGCGACCAATCGCGGGCGCGATCCGATTGAAGTGCTCGAAGAGGCCGATACCGCGGGCGTCCGTGTGCACGTCGTTGGGGTGGACGTGGAGCGCACTGCGGCGGCCGGCTGGGACACGGACGCCGAGGCGCCGATCCCGCGTGCGCAGCCCGAAGTGGATCGCCTGGTGGCTGCGGTCGAGGGCTACGGGGGGCTCTACTTCGACGCAAGCTCCGAGGCGGATCTGGAGGCCGCCACGGAGACCATAGACGAGATCGAAAAGGGCGTGCTCGTGAGCGCGGTGTACACGAGCGACGTGCCGGTCTTCCACTGGTTCGTGATTCCCGCGCTCCTCTGCCTCGCGCTCACCCTGGTACTGGGCGTGTTTCCCTATTTCACGGACCTGACCTGAGGCTGAGAGCCGGCTCATGATTCCCGACCACGTGATGAACGAGCTGCGCTACGTGGAGATGTACGCCGCCAAGAAGATCCACAGCCTGCGGGTGGGCGCCCACGCGAGCCGGTTGCGTGGCTCCGGGTTCGACTTCCAGGATCTCCGGCCGTACCGGCCAGGCGACGACGTGCGCGCGATCGACTGGAGCGTGACCGCCCGCATGAACGCGCCCTACGTGCGGGAGACGCGGGCAGAGTGCGAACTCGACGTGATGATCGCGCTCGACGTCTCGCGATCCATGGAGCTGGGCACCTCGCACGCCTCCAAGAAGGAGGTGTTGGCGGTGATCACAGCATCGCTGCTGTTCTCCGCCCTGTCGGATCAGGTCAATGTCGGCTTCCTCGCCTTTGCCGACCGGGTTCTGGATTTCTCTCCACCGCGGCGCGCACGGACGGACAATTGGGTGATCCTTGAGCGGCTCTGGGCCCTGGCGCCACAGCCGGGACCCACGATGCTCAAGCCCGCCGTTCGAGCCCTCGCCGCCAGGCTCAAGAGAGTGACGGTGGTATTTCTCGTGTCGGACTTCATGACCGACGAGGATGTGTTCGACGGCGGCGATCTCTCGGTGCTGTCCGCGCGGCACGATGTCATCGCCGTCGTTCCCGAGGACCCGGCGGAATTGTCGCTGCCAGCCGGCCGTGGGTACGTGCGATTGCGAGACCTCGAATCAGGCCGCGCGAAGGCGATCGGATTGAGCCAGGATGCCCGCGCGGCGTACGGCGAGCGGGCGCGGCAACACCGGGAATCGCTCACACGGGGCTTCTACCGGGTACCGATGGATTACGTCTTCGTGCGTACGGACGAGAACCCCGTCGAGCAGCTGATGTCACTGCTCGCGTCGAGGCTCAGGGCCTGACCTGGCTCTATCACCGCTATCCTGCCGCAAGATCTCACGCTACGGGTTTCGCGTGTCTAATCACCTCTAAGAATGCTTCTCCGTAGCGATCCAGCTTACTCGGTCCCACTCCGTTGATGCCGAGCATCGCGTCGGAATTGGCTGGGCGATATTCCATCATCTGCATCAGCGTTGCGTCGTGAAATATGACGTAAGGCGGCACGTCATGCTTGTTCGCCAGATCCTTTCGGCATTCGCGCAACGCGTCCCACAGATCCCTGTCCGCATCGGATACTCCGCTCTTCGTCCTCGAAGGCTTCCGGCGCAGCACCGGCTCTTTGCTGTCTTCCCGCAACAGAAGCGTAATCTCTCCGCGTAACAACGGTCGGCATTGCTCGGTCAACACCAGACCACCGAAACGTGCCGGGTCAGCTTTCAAGAAATCCAATACGATTAATTGCCTGACAACAGAGCGCCAGACTTTGGCATCGATATCACTGCCCAGACCAAACACGCTGAGCTGATCATGATTATTGTTCCTGGTTTTTTCCGTGGACTTCCCAGTCAGCACATCGACGATGTGGGCGGCCCCGAAGTATTGACCCGTACGATATGCTGCCGAAAGAAGTTTACGGGCTGCCTCGGTTCCGTCCCATGTTGCCGGCGGTGCCGAACAGTTATCGCAGTTACCGCAAACGTCAATTCGCTCGTCCCCGAAATACCGTAGTAACGGCCGCCGGCGGCATTCCGTGATCTCACACCAACCAAGTAAGGCATCGAGCTTCTGGGCTTCATGACGCTTGTACTGCTCCTCCGCATCAGAGCTATCGAGCATCTGCCGAAGTCGTACGACATCCTGCAGCCCGTATATCATCCATGCATCAGCCGGCTCACCGTCGCGACCGGCACGGCCCGTCTCCTGGTAGTAGGACTCGATACTCTTCGGTAAGTCGAGGTGCGCGACGAATCGGACATCAGGTTTGTCGATCCCCATACCGAAAGCGATTGTCGCAACGATGATCACAGCGTCGTCGTTATCGAAACGACGTTGGTGTTCGGCGCGAGTCTCAGCCGACAGGCCCGCGTGATACGGCAATGCATGAAAGCCCTGGGCGCGCAGCCACTCGGCAATACTCTCGGTTTTCTTGCGCGCCAGACAGTACACGATGCCGGCCTCGTTGCGATGATTGCCGAGAAAAACCAGAAGCTGCCGTCGCGCGTCGGTTTTCGCCTGCACCATATACCGAATATTCGGTCTATCAAAACCACTGACGAAAAACTCAGGAAAATTGAGTTCGAGCCGTTCAGCGATGTCTTCACGCATCAAGGGTGTTGCTGTCGCGGTCAGTGCCATGCGCGGCACGCCCGGCAATAGCGTTGCGAGTCGGTTAAGTTCCAAATAATCGCGACGAAAATCATGGCCCCACTGCGAGACGCAATGCGCTTCATCGATGGCAATAACCGAAACCGGCAGTCCGCGTAGCAGTTCTTGAGTCGCCGGCTGAATAAGGCGCTCCGGCGCGATGTACAGCAATTTCAGTGTGCCGGCCAGTAGTTGATCAATGACCGCTTGCTGCGCAGCGGGAGCCAATGTTGAGTTCAGATACTCCGCAGCAATGCCCAGTTCCTGCAAGGCTCGCACTTGATCATGCATCAACGCAATCAGTGGCGAGATGACAAGCCCAACACCGTCACGAACGAGAGCCGGGATCTGGTAGCAGAGTGACTTACCACCGCCGGTAGGCATTAAGACCACCGTATCGCGTCCGGCGAGGGCCGCAGCGATGACATTTTCCTGGCTACCGCGATAGTTATCCAGGCCGAACAAGTCACGCAGCAAGCGTTCGGCGACAGCTGGGGCGTCGTCAGAGTTCGTTTTCGGCTCCATTAGACAATACCACTAGCCGATATCAGATGCCGACCTAGGATGTGGGCTTGTCCATTTCACAATTGTCGTCCAGACGTGTTTACCTGTCAGTACCTGCTGGCCAGATCCCGAAGCTCCTGAAGCACGGGCGCGCGCTGCAGCCACTTCTCCTCCCATTGCACGAGCGCGGCCCCAAAGAAATCCGGCCCGACGGTTCGTACGTCGATTCCCGCCATCCGGAGCTGATTCTCGTACTCTACTTCTGCTTCGATGTATGTCGCTGCGATGCTGTCGAAGTGCTGCGTCATGAGTTCGGATATCGTTGCCCGCATTTCAGGACTCAGTGCTCTCCACCTGACACCCGAAACCAGCCCGACCATTGGGAACATCATGTGGTTGGAGAGGATGACGGTCTCACCCAGCGCGTAAAATTTCTGTTTCCAGGTGTTCTCCATATCCATGTCGATAGCGTCAATCTGGCCATTGGCCAGCGCGTCGTAGACGGAACCGATGGGTAACGGAATCGGTGCCGCGCCGAGCAACATGTAGAAGTCCTTGATTGGGTCCAGCGGCGTGATTCGTAGTTTGAGCCCGCGAAGGTCCTCCACGGAGCTAACCGAAGTCCGGGCCACGATCTGGCGCATGCCGCCGAGGGCGTAACCGATCCCGACGACCCCGATTTTTGTGGGTAAGTCGTCCAGCAAAGCGCGGGCCGCGGGGCTGTTCAGCAATCGGGCCGCGTCCTCGACATTTGCTGCAAGATATGGGGCGTAGAGGGCGCCAAACTCCGGTATCCGGTTGGTGATTTCGGCGATCGGCATGAACACCATGTCCAAAGCGCCCGTCTGCAATTGCTGCAGCATCTGCGCATCGTTGCCGAGCTGGCCGGCCGGAAACACGGCGATACTGTGCTCACCTTGAGTTTGCTCCTCGAAATCTTCGGCGAATGCGTTCGCCTCTATGGTCCAGACATGGCTGGGTGGTGTCGGCACGCCCATGCGAAATCGCTCGGCTAGTCCCGTGTCCGGTATGAGCGCCAGGGGCGTAAGCAGGAGAACGTACCTTACAGCCCGGAACTGCTTGACGTGAAATTCGATCATGGTATCGCCCCCGAATGGAAGAACATGCCGGCTTCGATGAGCCTTGGATTCTAAGTTGTCAGCTCGATCCTGCCAAGATAGGTGCTCTGTTCGAGTTCGACGTTGAGGCTCAGTGGGTGAAACTCGTCAGCCAGGATCTCGATCCGGTAGGCGCCGCCTGCTTCAAGCTCATCGAACTTGAACTCGCCGAAATTATCCGTGACCGTTTCGGCCACGATGCTGCCCCGGTATTCCAGCGTGACGGTCGCGCCGTCCACGCAGTCCGTGACACGGTCGATTGTGGCAACCACCGTCCCGCCGATGAAGTCATGTGTGAACCGGCGGAGATTCTTGTAATGCACGCGCGGTCGGGTCTTGGACTCGGGCTGCAGTTCCTGAAGGTTTTCCTCGCGCTTGAGCCGCTCGATCTCCTCGTCACTGACTCGAGTCGCTTTGAGCGCACCGGTGACACAGACTTGCGCGCATCGCGGTTCGTCCCAGCCATTGTCAAGCAGGTGAGCGTCGAAGAGCCAATGTTGCGGTAGTTGGGCTTCCTCATTCCAGCGAACCGCGTCGTATGGACAGGCGTCGGCAATCGCCTTCTGCCCTTTAGCCTTGACAGGATCGATAATGACGATCCCGTCATCGCGTTTTATTACCGCATCATTTTCTGCCGCAGCCATGCAGGGAGCATCGTCGCAGTGTTGGCACATCACAGGCAGATAGACGACGTCCATGACCGGGCCGTGCCCTCGCTCCCGGGCCCGGATGTCAATCCAGCGATTACCATGGCGCGGCATGCGAGCCGCATAGCCCGGAAATTCGTTGTCGACGTGCTCATCCTGATTCGCCAGCGTACACAGGTTGCAATTCGTGCACTCGGCTACGTCTACGATCAGGTTCCACTTCTTCATTATTGGACTTTGCGGCTAAACAATTGTGTCTTCACGTGTGAGTTCCGGGTCCTCAGCGATCGTGTGCACGGGATGCTCCTGGCTCCATTTCTCGATCTCGATCTGGCAGCAACTAGCTCCCATGGAGTGCGCCTTGCGAATCTGAGAACGGCTGGAGGAAAGCAGATTGACAGAGCCGCCCCGGTCCGCTGAGTTTCCCGGGTCGCCAATCGGATCATAGATCGCAGAAGACTCGTATGAATGCGCGACGCCTGCGGGTATTCGGTGGGTTAGCATTGCGGCGCAGATCACCGCACCACGCCTGTTGTGCAACCTGACCAGATCACGTTGCTGAATCCCGCGTTGTGCAGCGTCAGCGGGATTGAGGCGTGCAATCCAGTAATAGTAACCGTCCACTAGAATCCGGTGATCCGGGATGTCGTTGAGAAAACTGTCCTTGCCGTCGCCCTGGGTATGAAAAGAAAACCTCGGGTGAGGTGAGATGAGCTGCAGCGGATAATCTTCGTACTCGTTGGAACCCCGGCCCTCGGGGTCCGGTTGGTATTTGACGATACTCGGTCTTTCTTCGCTGTCCGGGTCGAATCGCTTCAGACTCTCACAGTCGAACTCGATCTTACCGGACTGAGTCTGTAGTCCCTTTAAATACTCTTCCGCGTAATCCGAGGGTAGCGGCATGGGCTCCGGCAGATCTTTTTTCCGGCCCTCGTAGAACCAGTTCCAGGAAACGGGTACGCGCAGCTTTTTTTTCTCCGTCGGCACGACGAAGTAACCCTTACGAATGAATTCTTTCCAGGAAATGTACTTGGGGAGGTCGGAGCCGTCGAACTGGCGTTTCACCCAGCCGAGTTCACTGACGCCTTCGCAGAAGTACGCGCCCAGACCCAGCCGCTCACTGAGCTCGCGAAAGATATTGAAATCGGACTTCGATTCGCCCAACGGTTCGATGCATTGATGTTGAAATACGATTACCCGGTGATTTAGCTGCATCTCGCCGTGATGCGCGTATCCCCCAAGCCCGGCCCATTCGCTGATGTCGGGCCTCTCGAAGTTGGTGCACGCGGGCAGAATGATATCCGCGAATTGGGTATCACCTTCCATCCAGATGTTCTGATTGACGACGAACTCCAGGTTCGGAGACCGGAACATCTTGATGTAGCGATTACTGTTCGGCATCGTGGCTACCAGTGAACCGCCGTATTTGTACAGCATATGGACCGGTGAGAAACCGGGCTTGGGATAAGTGATCTTAGTGAACTGCGCCTCAATGCTCTTGCCGTCCCACGCGTAGCCTTCTGCCTTGCCGTCGATGATGGCTTCGGGTAGTTGCATGCGGGGGATGATCTGCGTATTCGTATTAACGGATGGCAACTGAGGCATGCGCTGATAGAGGGCGACGGACATGGACGTGCCGTGCAGGTCGCCGGACATCCCGCCGTCGGCATAACCCGGAAAGTAGAAATTAAAATCCTGGGGTGTGCCCCATTGCAGATTGCCCATGTTGACACCGGGCTTGCCAAGTCCCTGCATCGCGATCAGACAAACCATTGTCCGCGCCCATTGAATGCCTGTGGCGTTACGGCAAGCGCCGCCATGGCCGTTGCCCCAGGCGCCCGCGCCCAGATAGGTTTTTTTCGTTCCCCACTCCCTGGCCAGGGCCCTGACGTCGCTCGCGGGGACGGACGTTTCTGGTTCCTGCCACTCCGGCGACTTCGGAACGCCATCGGATGTGCCGAGCACGTACTCGGCCCAGGTGTCGAAGCCAGTCGTATGGGCGGCTATGTAATCCTTGTCGTAGAGATCCTCGGTCATCCAGACGTAGGCGATGGCGAGTGCCAGCGCCGGGCTCGTCGTTGGCCGCGGTGCGATCCATTTGCCGCCCAACAGCTGTATCGAGTCGTTGTAATAAGGGTCGATATGAACGAGCTTGATGCCGGCTTCCTTGAGCCACTGGCGGCGAATCGTCCCCTCCAGTGCTCCATAGGCGCCACTATTGGATTCCGGGTTACTCGACCAGAACACCACCATCTCTGCTTCCTTCAGGCAATCCTCGACCGTGCCGTAAGAGTCGCATTGGCCCACTCGCATCGAACCGCCCCAGTGGTGGCTCGCACCCCAGTACCAGCCCTCCCAGCTGTCCGGATTGTGATGGACTTCGGTCATGCCGACGGCGTTCTCGAACTTTCTGAGTGCGCTCAGGTAGTAGCCGATATTTCCCCAGGTGTGGTGGGAGGGATGGCTGCTGGCGATCGAACCGGGGCCGTGGACGGTCTTCTGACGCTTGATCTCGTTCGCGACGATATCCAGCGCCTCGCCCCAGCCGATCCGCTCATAACCGGATACACCGCGATTCTCCGGGTTCCTCTCTCCATCCGGATCGAAATCCACGCGCTTCATCGGGTACTTCAGGCGCTCGGGGGAGTAGATGATGGATTTGACGTTCTGGCCATGGGGCGCCAGTGACGTCTTTCGCGGCGGGGTGAAAATCTTACCTCTGGCCTCGATGCTCCAGGGGCGCGGGTCGCGATCATCGAAAATGATCGGTGTTACGCGGACGATCTTGCCGTCTCTCACGTAGACGAAGAGCGGCCCGCCGTTCGCCATATTGCAGTAACGAACTTCTCCGTTGCCGAGATCGACGCCGTATTTCCAGCCGATGGTCTGCAGTTGCTCCAGCGTGAACATGAACCAGAGCGCTTTGTCCTGCGGGCCGTCCAAGGTCATGCTGAAAGTCTTAGCCGCGTTGATGCGCCCGAGTTGATCGTTCGGACGCGTAAAGATTTTCAATGCCAGACGTGCCGACTTAAAACTGACGACGACATCTGGATCGGTGTGAATGCCGACCCGGGACGTGAGCGCGCCATTGTTGAAAATGAAGTATCGTCCGGAGCCTTCCTTGATCCGAATCTGGGCGATGAGATTTCTCTCCTTAAGCCGCTCACGGTAGGTGGGGTGGAGCCAGGCAGTGAATCGTATAGCGAGGCTGAGTCCGAAGAGCAGCACAGTGAACGCAATCGAATAGAATTTTCCCATGCTCAATAGCTTTAACCGGAGGTCACTCTACCACCGCGATCTGTCATGAAAATTAAGTCGAAGCCTGACGATCAGGCTGAGCGTCAACTGCGAGTCGCTCGCGTTCCTCGATTACCGCGCGCATTTCATGTTGGCGCTCGCGGCCAATCGGGTATCCGAGCAGCATCACTGCGACGCTGGCGTAGGCTAGTGCGGGAAACACGACGATAAGATACCGCAGGTTGCGAAGCGCCTCAGCACTGTTGTCCGCTCCTAACTCTGGGTCGAATCCGATCGTTCCGAGCAGGGACAATCCGATGAACACAGCAAGACCGGCAGCGATCTTACTGGAGAGTTGCAACAGCGAGTAGTAAAGCCCCATGCGCTCCGAACCGCTCTGGATATGGTCGTGGTCGCAAACATCGGCCATCATCGCTCGCGGCAAGAACTCCAGCGCCGAAGTATTCGCGCCAATCAGCACGAACGCGACCGCGGTGAGGACAATGTTTTGCTCCGGTAGGACGAGCAGCAATAAGAGGGTCACGGCACCGGTGATCATTGCGGCCTGCATGGAAGCATGCTTGGTCCAGATCTGGGACAACTTCACCCAAACTGGCAGAAACAATAGGCCGCCGACGATAAGGCAGACGAGCATGAAGCCTATCCATTCCTCCAAGCCCAGTGAGTAAGTCACCAGGAAAACGAACAGGGCCTGCAGGATCACCCAGGAGAAACCCAGCGTAGCGTTAGCGAGAAGTACTCGCAGTAGCGGCATGTTCCGAAATACCAGCGCTGCGCCTCTTTTGAAGCCGATATGAGGTCGATTCGGCGTTTTCCGTTCCGGCAGGCTCAATAGACAAATTGCTACGGTTATCGGAAGCAATATGAACATGAACCAGCCAATTGCTGAAGCTTTCTCAGCATAGGTCGGCGATGCGACTCGCTCCATGATGGCGGGGACGAGAGCAATCATTATTCCGCCGGTCATCGACATCATCTGTAACGTTCCCGTGATTCTGGAGCGGCGATCGTAGTCACGCGACAGTTCCAGTGCCCACGATGTATGGCTGATGGTCCAGGCGGACCATCCGACGTAGAGGAGGCAGAGCCAGGTGAATAGATAGGGTGCGGTCGCCGTCTCCGGCGGGTTGTAAACCATGAAGATGGCTAGCATCAGCATCGGGGTCGAAAGCACCAGCCAAGGTCGGCGGCGACCCCAACGCGTCGAGTAGCTGTCCATGAACAAGCCCCAGCTCGGTGCTGCGATGATGTCGACGAGTTTGGCAAGCAGGAAGATCGTACCGACCTCCGCAGCTCCCAGATGGCGATGTTCCGCATACAATGCCGGCAGAAATACGAAGACGGCCGTAACTAGAGTGTTCAGCCCCAAAGCGGGAAGAGAGAATCCAACCAACCTTGGAAAGGTGGTCGCGACGTCGTTCGACGGCGCATTCGGGTCCATCGAGTCCACCACGGTTTGGTCAGGCGCTTTATCGTTTCTCATTGCTATGAAAAGTGACAGAGAAAGCACCTCTCCGTCAATGCCGCATCTTTTCGGAGTACGCTTTAGAGGGTATTCTTCCGCTCCGGGCTGCTCGAATCCGCATACGGGAAGAGATACGGGCCAAAGCCCTGACAGCTCTAATTCTTTTTTTCAGGAGGCGCCGAGCCATGATGACTCCGCGAGTAACCGGCCTCGATCCGGAGACCGCCGAGGTGTTTGAGACGAGGAGCGTGAGATCCGATGGCCGATAAGCCCGACGTTAGTCCTGAACCCGTTTGCGCGTGCTTCCCCGCGCTAAAAAAAGTGACTCTCGAGAGAGAGGCGCGCTATGTCGAGGACCCGGATGCCATCGCACCGCAAGGCCCGCAGTCGACGGTCGAAGTGGCGGTTCGATCCGTTGGAGAGCTTAACGAACTGGCATCCAGCCTCAAGTCTGGCCGGACCTGGGTGATAAGCGAGCCGCCGCACGTCGGAGGACTGGCGAATGCGCCTACGCCGCTCGAGTACTTATTGAGCGGTGCTGTGGGCTGTTTCGCTGCGGTCTTTGCGTTTTATGCTGCCAAGTGGGACGTCAACTACGACACGTTCGAGGCGTCGGCGAAAGCCGAACTCGATGTGCGGGGGCACATGATGGAGGACGCACCTCCGTCAGGCTTTCGGCGCGTGACGATCCAGGTGGACATTGGAGTTTCGGGAACACCGGATCAGGAAGCCCTGGGACGCGTTATGGACGCGTCCATGAAAGGCTGTCCGGGGATATCGACGCTGCGAGATCCAGTGCACTTTGAGACGAATATGAATGTGAGTTCCTTGGCGCGATAAGCACAGTATTAGCTCTCTGCCAACCGGAGTAGGTGAAGGGATTCACGATTGGGTGATTCAGGTTTTCCCCTAGTTGTCTATCAGGGATTTCCTGATATAGTAAGCGCCACGCATCCGTTCTCAAGGAGTGGTCCGTTATGCGTGTCATTAGCCCGATCGTGCTTTCACTGATGGTCGCATCGCTGAGCCCCGCGTCGGCCCGGGCTGACGCCGTCCTATTCATCTACCCGACGCTCGTCATGTTCGAGGAAAATCAGCGCAGCGCAGAGGTCACGCTGGCGAACCGCGGCGACCAAACGGGCACATTCGAGATGAGCTGGTCCGATCTGACGATGACGTCCGGCGGCGGGCTCGTGAAGCATGAAGGACAAGCGCCGTGGTCGGTGCAGCCGTATGTGCGCTACTCGCCCCGTCGCGTAACGCTCGCGCCATCGGAATCGCAAATCATCAAGATCGCCCTGCGGCCCGGCCAGAACATTCCCGCAGGCGAGTATTACTCGCATTTCAGAGTGCTGACGCTCAACAGCGAAAACCTGTCGCCAGAAAACCCGGACGCCGATGAGCCGGGTGCGGCGGCGGCTGTCGCGATCGAAGCGCGAACGGCTGTCGCGATCCCGATCATCTGGCGCAATAGCCCGACCACATCGAGCGCCTCGATCGAATCGGTGCGGATGGACCGGGACGCCAACAGACTCACCGTCGACGTGCGTCGCCATGGTCAGCTGTCCGTACGCGGCTACCTGCACGTGTTCGAAACCGCGCCGGACGGCACGCGCAGTTTCCTGGCCGAAACCGTGCCGCTGGTCATCTACCCGAGCCTCGACGCGCGGACAACGGCCATCGAGCTAAAGGACGGCGTCTTGGCTCACAGCCTGCCACGCGGCACCGAAGTCAGTTTCTCACCAGACCTCGAAATAACCGATCGGTCGATCGTGTTCGCGTCCCACCTGATCGTGCCCTGAAATGGGCTCGCGAACACACCGTCGGTTCGCGCGACTCCGGAAACTATTGCTCGGCAGCGTGTTGCTGGCAGCGCCCACTATCACGTTCGCGGCCTTCACTATGACCGAAACCGTGACGCCGAGCGTAGGCACAGTCCTTGGCGGCGCCAGCAGCCGTCAGTTCACACTGAATACGGATGACACGGTGACCGGCGCCGATGCCGTGGATTATCTGTTCGGCGCCGTGCACGGGGAGCTGAACCTGAACAAGACGCAGGGGCCGGCGGATGTCAATATCGTCGCGGAAAATATCACGACTTCGGGTGGCCTGACCGTCAACGCGATCCCGTGCTCGTGGCGAGCCGAGGCGCAAACCGCCTGTGATGGGGCGGGAATCGATCGGACCGCGCAGGGCAACCGAACGCTCCACGTCGGCGTCGATTTCACGACGAGTCAGACCCATAGCGGCGGCGACACGGCCAGCGTTTCATTCGACATCACCGTGACCTTTCTATAGCGCGCTGCTATTTGTAAATAGTAATCCTGTCGAGCACGACATAGCCGGCCTGCGCATCGAGCGAGAACGACTGTACGAGTTCGCCGCGGCCTTCGTTCGCGGGGATCCGGACTTCGTAGTCGCCGCCGGGAACGCCGGTGAAGCTGTAGAATCCGTCGAACTCGGATCGCGTCATGGCGATCTCCCGGCCCTGCGCGTCGTGCAGCGACACGATGACGCCCCTGCCAGCGACCGCATCATCGCCCGAGCCGAAGTAGACGTGCCCCTCGATATCGCCGGTCATGACCACGGCGATGTCGACGCTGACGTCGCTGCCTGCATGAGTGCGCAGCTCGTAGGCCTGAGCACGCGGCACGAGGAACGGATCGTCGAACTTGAGATGTCGCGTTTCGATCAGCACGGGGCGGGAACTCGGCAACGCCATCAGCGGTAGCGCACCCGGCAACGTGTCCAACGTTTCCTGTTCCTGGTAGCTCGCCCAGGTCACGGGGGGCTCACCGGGGTCGCGGATGCCGTTGTTATTGTCGTCGATGAACAGGTTCATCGTCGCGCGGCCGGTGTTCGCGAGGCCGCGGTTGCCCGTGACGAACGCCTGCCTGCGTCCATCATAGCCGAACGCGATGTTAAAACCGGCGCCGACCGACCAGGCATCGTCGAGATTCGAACTCATGCTCAGCGTCAGGTTGTAATCGCGGACCCTGACCGACAGCAGGTTCGTGAAATACAGGACCTCGTCGTTCGTGAGGCTCTTGGTCACCGTGAGGTTGTTGTTCAGGCGCCGGGTGATATCCCAGTTCACCGTTGCCGAAATCTGCTTGAGCAGCTGGACCCCGGTGAACTGATAGTCGAGTTGCCCACGCAGGCTCACGCGATTAATCCGGCTCGCGAACCTGAGCCGGCCGCTCGTCATGTCGGGGCCGGACGTTACGATGTGTTCGAGATCGTTGGTCAGACTGACAGGTCCGAGGCTCAGGCTTAGACGATTAAAAACGCGTAAGTCGGACGCACCATCGGCCAGATCCCGACCGTGTAACCATTTTGCTTGTCGTGGCCGAACGATCCGAGCATGGACAGTTCGCTTAACGCATGGAGGTCGTCGCGGTGGACCGTAGACGGGCTTTGGTAGTCATTGAAGACCCGGTGCGCGAGGCTGATTTTGTGCCCGTTCAGTCCCGTCAGATATTCGAGACTCCAGGCTTCGCCGAAACCCCGCTGGTCTACGGCTTCACCGATCAACACGCCGGGACCGAGTCGCGCGCTCCCGAACAGGGTTACGTACTCGGAGTCCGTGAACGTGCCGTCCCTCTCGCCCGTGCCGAGGCCTGTTCGCGTGAACGCCGCGC
>Ga0255049_10000788_pt1 | contig 18876 bp, 15 predicted proteins | sample JV7_2_3_MG_FD_183615 | JGI IMG/M metagenome (GOLD analysis project Ga0255049, IMG submission 183615) | Seawater microbial communities from Jervis Inlet, British Columbia, Canada - JV7_2_3 | ecosystem: Environmental > Aquatic > Marine > Inlet | place: Canada: British Columbia | collected 2016-10-06
GAACGCACCTGTTGCGCGAATAAAGGTCTGCAAACAACCGCACGATCTGAAGATCAGTCGATATCTGGCCCGCAAGGGCTATCAGATGCTGACTGATTTGGGCGCCGACAAGGTGAGTTGGGGCGTTAGTAGTAATCCGCCGGGCAACTTGATGGCGGGTGGGTGCCGGTTTGGGAACGATCCGAAGAAATCGGTACTTGACCAGAACTGCCGTGCACACGACGTTGAAAACCTGTACGTGACAGATGGCAGCTTCATGCCTACCGGCGGCAGTGTCCCTCACACCTGGACGATCTACGCAAATGCGTTTCGCGTGGCTGATCAAATCGTCGGCAAGTTGGCTGGTTCAGGGCTTACTACCAGCGACGCAGATGGCCGGATTCGAATTTAGCTGCGTCCGCCTTGGTGTGAATTTTGATTTAGTTTCGTCACAACCCACCAGCTTGTATCAAGCGAAGCCAAAACTCAGATGCGATTACATTTGTCTTGTGGAATCATGAGTCATGCGTCGCCGGTTGCTCTTTTTGATAGTTCTAATTATTGGTAAATATTCTGCCGCCGCAGAATTCGCCGGCTATGTTGCGTTGACGACTGATTATGTGAAACGTGGCGTTTCGCAAAGCGACAGCGATCCGGCGTTGCAACTCGGTGCGGATGTGAGCTTCACAAACGGCTTTTATCTCGGCGCGTGGGCATCGACGACAGACATAGACAACGGTCCGAGTCGGCAAAGAGATCGGGAAGTAAATTACTACGTTGGCTATGAATTCGACGTAAGCAAATCCTGGCGAATCTCGGCAAATGCTGTGGCTTACAAATATCCGGGGCAAACTGGAAACATTGATTACAACTACCGGGAATATTCAATTAGCGGCAGTTATGCCGACAGACTATGGCTTGAGTTTTCCTATTCGCCCGATCTCTATAACACCGGTCTGTCCGCGACCAACGTCGACCTGTACGCTGAATGGCCGCTCAATGGTGTTTGGGCGATTGGCGGAGGCGCGGGATATTACGATACGTCGAATCTGACGGGCAGTGCCTACCAGTATTGGCAACTCGGTATCACGGGCTCATTTAAATGGGCTGACGTCGACTTACGGATTCACGATACCGACAAATGGGTGCCGATTATCAGCACGCCCGACCGGGCGAAGTCTCGAGTGGTGCTCAAAATTCAAATTCCGTTCTGAGCTAAGTAACTCGTTCTCACAACTGTGGGTCGATCCCGCAAGTCTCAGAGCGCTGCAGGCATTGATCGACATCATGGCTCCAAGTTCGGTCGCTTGGGAGCGCTGCAATATGCTGCGTATCATCTGCGGCGATTGGTCCGGTGCTGCTGCGAGCAACAACGCAACAACGCCACTGACATGTGCTGCTGCCAACGAACTGCCGGAACGAAAATCGTACTGGTCTGTCGGTACGGCCACCAGGATTCGGTTACCAGGGGCGAATAACATCGTGTCCGAAGTGCCAACCGCTGTGCGGTCATTGGGTGTCATGCTTACGCCGATAACCTCGAGCATGGTTGACGGAAAGTTCTTCTGCGGTTTATCGCTGGAGGGCCCTGCTGCAACAACCACAACACCACCTTGAGTCGCCTTTTGAATCAATCGTTGCAGCAAGGGGTCGTGCGGGCCGTTCAAGCTCAGGTTCAGGACGTGGGGCGGGTCCTCGAGCACGGCATCGAGTGCCTTCGACAAAGAGAAGCTGTCACATGCTGCCGGCTTGTCGATGCCGCCGCTCCAACAAGCCACATAAAGTTCCAGGGCTGCCTCTGGCGCGATGCCAACAATACCCAGGGCATTATTTGAAAGCGCACCGATGATGCTGGCGATAGCAGTGCCGTGATTCTGGTCGGCCGATTCACCCTGGTTGGAAAACACTCTCATACGCTCGATACGGCCCTTCAGGTCCTCGTGAGTCCCGTCAGCATCGCTATCGATAATTGCGATTCGTATCCCGGCGCCTTTCGACGTCCGGTGCGCGGCCGCGATATCCAGGATATCGAGCCCGTACTGCAAATTCGCGTACTTGTCGTCGTAAGGACCAACGTCGCCCACACTTGTCTCGAAACTCTGTAAGAGCTGCGCCGATTCAACACGAGTATCCGCACTCAGGTTCGCAATGATGTTATCTCGGTCAGCCCCGTCCGGGACCCGGTAGACAAAGCAGTAGACAGACAGCGACTGAATTGGCCAGTGCTCGATTTCCTGGAGGGAATATTCCTTCGCGACCGCAGACGCGTCACGCCGGACGTCGACAGAAATTGCATACCGTTTGCGGCGTTGATACGGCGCGCCCAGTCCACCGCTGACTGATCGAGCGGCGTCATTGTCAAAAGTAACCAGGATGTCGCGCTGCGGATCTGGTGCCTCTTCTGCGAAGGCAAAGGCGCCAAGCAAAATTGCGCAAACGATGAACACCGGGTTGAACATTCTCATGGCATTTACCTCATCGGTAATTGAAGCGCCGTGAACTCTGCGGATTGTACGCCCGGAATCAAATCGGCGTGCAACGCATATTCGTCAAGCGTGGTCAGTGACGGTGTAGCAAGCTGCACGTGTACCTCGTAAACACCGCTATTGTCTCTGCTCCACTTTACGACGTGATCAAGCTGTTCAACGATCCCGACTCGTTGTTGATCGGATACATCATCGTCGAATCGGATCTGCAGTACATAGTCGATGCCCGCTGCGGTTCCTGTCGACGTCGCTGTTTCAAATAGTTGATTGTCGCTTTCGTTGCCCTGGTCTGAATTGAAAAATACGCCGAGCGCCACGCCGATAATCGCAACTCCGGCTGCCAGTGCGAAAATCCTGGAGTGCCGGGCAGGAGCGGTGCGATCGTTGCCAACGACATCGGCCGCTTTGGTTTTCGGGATCATCGACGTTACTTCACGGCCGAGAACTGCAGATTGCATGCTCTTGTGCAGTTCGACGTCCGCGCGACAATCCGCACACTGCTCAATATGGTTTCCAAGCAGAGATGCCTCCGACTCTGAGAGCGTGCCATTGAGATACCACGGAATATTCTGGCGCAGACTATTGCGACACTGATCCGGCTCAACTTTATTCATTACCTGAATCCTCTTCCCAATCTTGAGGAACCCCACTCTCGACAAGATGGAGCTTCATTTTTCGGCGCGCATGAAACATCCGCGTTTTCACAGTACTCACCGGTACCCCGGTAACCTCTGCTGTTTCTTCACAAGACAAACCGAGGAAATACACGAGCATTACCGTGAGCTTCTGTTTAGATGGCAATTCCTCGACACCGCGACGAACCCAATCCTCACGCTCAAACTGGGCACCCGCCTCATCAACCGCTGCATCGTGTTCGACAAATGGCACCAGTTTGAATTTGCGCTTCCGAAGATGCGCCAGGGCCTGCCGATAGGCGATGCCAAATATCCAGGTCGATACTTTTGATTCGCCGCGAAATCGATCGGCATCTTTCCACAGCGTTAACAGAACATCGTTCGCGAGTTCTTCAGCAGCACCGTGCGAGCGTGTCAGGCGGAACAAAAACCTGAACAAGCGAGGGTAGTAGCTATCAAATAACGTCTCAAACGCGTCGCCATCGTTTTCAGCAATGCGTTGCAGCAGCCGCGCTTCGGCTGTATTCGCATTGTTTTCCTGAATTCCCGCGTGCACAGACATCATTTAAGCACCAGCGCTCTACCTTGCCTCACAGACCAGGCCGGCCCGTGTTAGTTAGTGTCAGTTTGCACCGCAAAAGGTTCATTTCTGGCTCAAATGAACCTTTTGCAGCAGCTCGGCCACTGACGGTGCGTACCGAAACAATTCAATGGTGGGCCTAAATTGACTGTGCCGCAATGTAACAATAATACGCAACCCCTTGTTTTTTCGATAATTACCTTGTTCCTCAGTGCCTGCACCGGTGGCGATGGCAGCGGTTTGCCGCCAGCGGCGCCCCCGGGCGGATTTGGTCCGAATTTTTCAGAGATCCAGGCGAATATCTTCGTGCCGAATTGCGCCACCACTGGCTGCCACCTTGGCGCAGGAGCACCGCAGGGCTTGCGACTCGATGATGCCAATAGTCACGGCATGCTCGTCGGTGTCCCGAGTTCGGAGTCAGGGTCGAAATTGCGAGTCGCGCCAGGGGATGCGGACAAAAGCTACCTGATTCAAAAGCTTGAAGGCACTGCGTCGGTAGGCGCACAGATGCCGCTGAATGCACCGCCGATCGAGCAGGCCTCCATTGACGTTATTCGTCAGTGGATCACGGACGGCGCTATCGACGACCGCATTCCGTCGGCAGACCCGATCAGGGTTACTTCACTTTCACCCGTTTCCGGCACTGCGTTGACTGCTGCACCGACCAGCATCATCGCAATGTTTGATCGCGAACTCGATGTCTCGACAGTGAACTCGTTGACGTTTTTGCTTGACGCCAGTGGAGGTGACGCTTCGTTTGGCGACGGCAACGAGATAGCAGTGGCTGCCGCGAATATCACGACGACAGCCACGAGTGCGACGTTTGACCTGTCTGGCGTTGGGCTGGGCGACGACACCTATCGGGTGCGCCTGCTGGGCAGCGGCGCCTCCATGATTATGGACCTCGACGCCAACGCACTTGACGGTGAATTTTCCGGGACGTTCCCGTCCGGCGACAACACTGCGGGCGGTGATTTCGAGGCGACCTTTTCGCTGCAGGTGCCAGTCAGTGCCGCAACGCTTGACGCCCTGCAAGCCAGTGTATTTGCACCCAGTTGCGCCGTGTCGGGATGTCACACGGGACCGAGCGGAAACAATCTTCCGGGCGGCATGGATTTGAGTACAGCAGATGCCAGCTTCTCGAATCTCGTCGGCGTAGCAAGCCAGCAACAGCCCGCGTTGTCGCGAGTTGCAGCCGGCAATCCGGATAACAGTTACCTGGTGCAGAAAATCGAAGGAACTGCGGCGGGCACCTCGAGAATGCCGCTCGGCGGCGGGGTGTTGGATCAGGCGCTCATTGATGACATACGCCTGTGGATTGCGAATGGAGCGAATCGCTAGATGAGTACAAACAATAAAATGGTCGTGTGGCTTGTCGCCACAGTCCTGTCCCTGGCATTTAGCGGACAGCCCGCGCAGGCGGAGCCCTACTTCGCTGTGCAAAAAGGCATGCAATGTTCGAGTTGCCACAGTCATCCTGCCGGTGGTGGCAAGCGAACGATGTACGGCAACGTATTTGCGCAATCCGAGCTGGCGGCCCACCGCCTCGGTGACGGCGAATTGTGGACCGGCGAGATCAACAAGTGGTTATCGGTCGGTGGCGATCTTCGCGCCAGTTTCGAGAGTGTCGACACGCCGAATCGTAGTAGCACGACCGACTCCGATTTCAGAAGGGGCACGGTCTACCTGGAGGCAACGCTGATTCCCAGCAGGTTGTCCATCTACGTTGACCAGCAATTCTCTCCGGATGGTTTCGAGAACCTCGAAGCCTATGTGCGACTCAACAGCAAGAACACCAAATGGTTCATTACAGCAGGCGAATTCTATCTTCCCTATGGCCTGCGCCTGCAGGACGATTCCGCCTTTGTTCGCCAGGCGACGGGCATTAATTTCGCAAACACGGATCGTGGCCTGCAGGGTGGCTATGAATCAGGCGCCTGGTCGACGATCGCCTCGATCACAGACGGCAGCGGCGCCGGGCGAGACAGTTCGAACAAGCAGGTGAGCCTGGTTTCAAATTATGTGCAGCCTACGTGGCGGGCGGGTGTCAGTGTCAACGTCAATGATGACGATGCTGGTGACCGATCCATGTTCGGTTTCTTCGGTGGACTAAAGACAGGACCTGTCGCGTGGCTGGCGGAAATCGACAGTATCAGCGACGACATTTCCGCAGGAGTGACCGCGGATGCGCTGGCTGGGTTGCTGGAGGCCAACTGGGCGATACGCAAAGGACACAACCTGAAATTTAGCTACGACTATCTGGACCCGAACAGCGATATCAGTGAGGACCAGCAGGTTCGTTTCAGCCTGGTCTGGGAGTACTCGCCCATTCAGTTTGTTCAAACCAGGGTGGGTTACCGTCTTTACGACGGTATCCCGCAAGTCGACGCACAGAATCGAGAAGTGATTTTTGTCGAGCTGCACGGTTTCTTCTAGTCGCAAATCGCTGTCGATTGAACCTTTTGCAGCGTACGGCGCACGCACCGAATAAACAGACTTGTGTCAAAGCAGGCCCCGTTTCGAATTACTCGCAGGAAATGTCCTATGACTATCGAGTGTCACGAGCGGTGTCGACGACGCAACAGCCGCTCATATTCATGACGGCTACGCTGGCACCAATGGCGGTGTCGCCATTGGATTGACGCAAGATCCAACGAACGTCGCACTCTGGTCAGCCGTCGGCGCACCAATTGATGCCGCTGGGCTTGCGGCACTCCTTGCCGGACGTTATTACGTCAACGTTCATACTCCGGCGAATCCGGGCGGTGAGATTCGCGGCCAGGTCACAGCCGAGTCTATTGAAGTGTTGTTCACCAGCATGACTGGCGGGCAGCAAGTGCCGGCAAACGCGAGCGCCGCCAGCGCAGTCGTTGCGAGCACTGTCGATCATGAAACGGGCGACGTGACAGTGCATTTGCGTGCAACGGGCGCTGACACCGCGGCCGGCGGATCACGCATGCCACGAGGTGGGCTGTTTCTCGACCAGGCGACCGTGGACATGATTCGGCAATGGATTACTGACGGCGCACTAGATAATTAGCGGGGTCGCAGGGATTGAATACGGAGCGTACTGGGTGCGTCCAAATCGCCAACGCGATTGGTGACGCGCCTTGCGCTCAAGACTTGGCGAGCAGCTTCTCGATGACCGCTTTGGCCTGGCCGACGACATTTTTATCCGCAGTCGCGTACGGCTCCATCGGCGTGTGGCGGGCGAGTTCGGCACGCAACATACCGAGAAACTTGGGCGCGGCAACGAGCGCATAGCCGCGACATGTACCTTTGTGCACATCGGCCGTGACGTACTCGGAAACGTCTCGAGCCAACTGCTCCGCGAGGTGCTTCTTCGGATCGACTTTCTCGTTCGCCATCGTGTGACGGCCATGCCCGTGGCTATCGAAACTGCGTCCGCCTTTGTCGGCGAGGATCTCGCCGGTCTTTAGCCGTGCGGCTGCGTTCTCAAATGTGGTTGTTTCCTGCAGCGGGCCGTTGAGTGTGGCGCGTCGGTAGACGACCGCTTTCGATTCTTCGGCGACCACCACGAGGAAATGCCTATTGCCGGGATCAATTGTTGGTGTCATGGTTTCCTCTCACCGATAGTGTACGCCTGCGGAGGCTGGATGGCGTTCCAACTACAGTTTTTCGGTGCGGCAGAACGGGTGACCGGGTCGCTTTATGTGCTGACGGCCGGCCAGTCCCGGATGGTCCTCGGGTGTGACTTCACGCAACCCCTATTCGCCAACGATTCCGGCGGCAATATGGCAGCTTTGGCAATTCTCGGTGATGCGCTCTGCGGGAAGGCGTGCGGCTTCGAGATCAGTTGCTTCCGCAACGGCGTCGGCTGCCTCGCGCATGTCAACCAGGTATAGCTTCCATTCGGGCGGGATTCCGCTAATCCCGTCGTGCCGCGACAACCAGTTGGCTGACGCTTTGGCTGCATCGAGGTCGCCGTCCGCGAGGGCCAGGTTGAGTTCATCGAGTTCATCTGCGTGACGGTGCATGTGCTTCAAAAACGCATCGTTCTGCCATTCCTGTGCCTTCGCCGGCGATGCCTCGGCGGCTGGCGGAGGCGTTTGCACCTCGTCAACTGCCGCAGGCATGGCCTGTTCTTTCTCGGTGCAGCCGGTCATGCTCAAAGCGAACCCGACGATCAAAAGCGTGTGCAATTTCATAGCGACTCCCGAGCCAGCTACCGGCCGGCTAAGACACGAGAATAGTCTACGGCAGGTCAGATATACAAATGAAATAGGCACTCCGCGTTATAGTCAATGAAATGCTGATGAATTCCTGAGAATTTGCCGTCATGCTTTCTGTGGCAAGGGGAATGGTATGAAAACTACATTGCTTGGTCTGTCTGCTCTGGTCTTGCTGACAGTGCTCGTGAGTGCCCACGCGCAAGAGGCGCCTGACACTATTTATCTCAATGGCAAGATCGTTACGGTTGACGATTATTTTTCCATTGAAGAAGCGGTGGCGGTTCGCGGCAATTCCATACAGGCCGTTGGCAGCAATGAAGAGATCAGTTCCTTAAAGGGCGGTTCCACACTCGTCCTGGACCTGCAGGGTCGCACGGTGATACCTGGACTGATCGATAACCATAACCATGTGGTGCGGGCGACAGAGTACTGGCCCAATGACACGCGTCTCGATGGCGTGACCAGCAGGGCCGAAGCCCTCGAAATACTCAAAGCCAAGGCGGATGCGCTGCCTTCCGGCGAATGGCTGATGTCACTGGGTGGCTGGACAGAGAGCCAGTTCAGCGACAGCCAACGTGACTTCACGCTGGCAGAACTGGACGCCATCTCGACGGACCGGCCGGTGTTTATCCAGTCCGTTTACAGCCATGCCTATGGCAACACAGTTTGGTTCAACGAAATGGGTATTCCCGTGGTGGCCAGTAAGTCGGAACAGGAAAACGCCGAGGGTTTGGCCTCATTTGTGCTGCGCGACGAAGCGGGCAAGGTAACTGGTCGACTGAACGGTGGCTTCGCGATGATCGGCCCGGCCATTGCCAGGTTCCCGTCCGTTCCAGCGGAAAAGCAGGCCGCGGCCATCAAAGTTGCGATGACCTATTTGAACAGCATAGGCCTCACGACGATATATGACCCGGGTGGTATCGGCATCAAGCAGGAGAGCTATGAGCGGATTCGGCAGATGTCGGCCAGCGAGGGAATTCCTGTTCGCGTGTTTCATACGCTGAATGCTGGTATTCCAAGAAATTCTGCGCAGGCAAGGGAGTTCATTGAACGCATCAAGGCAAGCAAGCCTTTCCAGGGCAATGCGGCTATCGACCTGATTGCCGTGGGCGAAATTTATTATGGGCCGTTTCACTGGGACAATAATCTCAACCACGCCACGCCATCCGACGAGGATATCGCAGTTGGTATGGAAGTCCTCATGGCTGCTGCCGCAGATGGTTGGTCCGTGCAAACCCATGCAATGCAGCCTCAGACGATCGATGTGTTGCTCGACGCGTTCGAAGACGTCAACCAGGAATACCCGATGCGGCACCTGCGCTGGACCATCACGCACGCCGACAATATTAGCCCCACGCAGTTCGAGCGCGCCAAGCACCTGGGGCTGAATCTGCAGCTTCGCAGTACCCCGGTATTGGGCAATCGGGATGCCATTGAAGACAAATTTGGCGACGCTACCTATGACATGCCACCGCTTCGGGCAGTGCAGGAAAGTGGCATCCCGTTCGGGTTGGGTTCTGACGGAACCAAGGCCAGCCAGATCAATCCCTTCGTTACGCTTTGGTGGGCCGTGAGCGGCAAAGCACTGAATGGCAATGTGGTAACGCATCAAAACCTGTCTCGTGAAGAGGCCTTGATTGCTCATACTCGCGCAAACGCGTATTTGCTATTTCAGGAGGCGAGGCTCGGAGCCATAAAGCCCGGATTGCTCGCCGACATGCTGGTTTTGGATCGAGACTATCTCAGCGTGCCGGTGGATGAGATCAAAGACATCCGTCCTGTCGCGACCATTGTTGATGGTGAGATTGTATTTGGTGAGCTTTAGGTCCGCGCCGTCGGGCGGATGCGTACCTGACGAAACCTTTTAGCAACGACACGCTGTATCGCGCAGGCAACTGGAGAAAAAGACCAAGTTTTTTTGGCCAGTCGCCCAACATTTTGCTGACAGACTACCGGCTCGACAAAGCAGTACAGTTGCTCCAAAACGGGTATCGCATCATCGACGTGTCTGTGCGCACAGGCTTTGGCAGCCATTCGGACTTCGGCGCCATATTCAAGAAGCGATTTGGCTGTTCACCTGCCGAACACATCGACAACCAACCCGATTGACGCAATTTCAGGGCCGTTTGCCGCGATTCCCAGAGATGCGTTAGTCTGGGGATTCGAGAATATCACCAAGAACAATCCGGGCGATATCAAGTCACCGGAAACAAGAACAAGGGGATTTTCGATGAGCACACTTCGTATCTTGGCGTCATTGGTCGTTTTTCTGGGAGTCTCTGCTTGTGGTGGGGGCGGTGGTGGCGGCAACCCACCGCCAGATAACACGCCACCCAATACAACAATCACCACCAACCCGAGCGACCCCACCAACCTGGTAGACGCCCAGTTCACATTTACGTCGACTGAAGCGGGATCGACATTTCAGTGCTCTCTTGATGCTGTGGCGTTCGCCGCTTGTACCACCCCCGTCGACTATGCGGGACTGGTGGAAGGAAACCACACGTTTGAAGTTCGCGCGACCGACGCCGCGGGAAACATGGACGCGACACCAGCAAGCTTCGACTGGGACATCGATTTAACACCGCCTGATACAACGATAACCGACTCGCCTGCTGATCCCACAAATCTAACAGACGCCAGTTTCCAATTTACGTCGTCAGAAGCAGGGTCAACATTTCAATGCTCGATTGATAGCGGCGCACTGACCGATTGCACAAGCCCTGATGACTATGCCGGCCTGGCTGCAGGCAATCACAGCTTTGAAGTTACGGCGACTGATGCTGCCGGAAACGCCGATCCGACACCGGCCACGTTTGACTGGACCATTGACCTGACTGCGCCTGTCGTCACGGTTCCCGCATCAATAATTGTCAACACGGCTGGACCCGGAGGGGTGGCCGCGTCTCATCCATCGATCCAGGCGTTTCTCGGTGCGGCCACAGCGACAGACAACGTCGACGGTGATTTGACAGCCAACATCACGAACGATGCACTGGCGACGTTTCCGGTTGGCATGACCACGGTGACCTTTTCCGTCACCGATGCGGCCGGCAATACTGGCAGTAACACGTCGACTGTCGAAATTCGCATCGTCGACTCAACCGCGCCGGATACCACGGCCATCATTATTAATGGTGATGCTCTATACGCTGTTTCTGTCAGTGAACTCACTGCAAGACTGACTGCGCTGGACAATATTGGTGTAACCGCCTATCTGATCACAGAACACAATTCGACGGACTCGATGAACATCATTCCGCCGTATCTTGACCCATTGCTGTCAGCCAGTAGTTGGGTATCGGTAACGGAAACAACAGCGCTCGATACGACGATTCAATATCCGCTTGCGCAGTCCTACAGTCTTGGTGACACAGTCGAACTTTGTGCGTGGTTCCGCGATGCGGCGGGAAATATCAGCAGCCGTGTGTGTGATTCGATTATCTATGGGGTCGATTGGGAAAGTGGCATAGGTTTTTGGAGTGCTGACAACGGTGTTTGGCAGGTTGGTACGCCATCGGTCGTCGGCCCGGCGGGTTGTTTCAGTGGCTCGCAGTGCGCAGCGACAGTTCTTGATGGCAACTATCCAATAGGTACTGACAGTCGCCTGGTCAGTGCCAGCATGGTGCTGCCGACGGTCGCTGGTACCCAGGAAATCCATCTGCGCTTCCAGCAGTGGTTCACCTACGCGTTTGGCGACAATGGCCAGCTACAAGTGTCCGTGTGGGACTCAGCATCATCGACCTGGGGAACATGGATCAGCGAAGGCACCGTGGTGAACACTACGTCCGGAGGCTGGTCACTCAAGGATGTTGACCTGACTGCCTATGCCGGTGAGACCGTTCGTCTTGGCTTCCTGCACACCACCGACTCGGTCAGTACCATCGGCGCAGGTTGGTATATCGACGATCTTTCGATTGTGCAGATTACGCCTGCGTTTACCGGCACATTTGAAGCGGGATGGGATAATTGGGGTGCCGGCAACGGTGTTTGGCAGGTTGGTACGCCATCAGTCGTCGGCCCGGCGGGTTGTTTCAATGGTACGCAGTGCGCAGCGACAGTTCTTGATGGCAACTATCCAATAGGTACTGACAGTCGCCTGGTCAGTGCCAGCATGGTGCTGCCGACGGTCGCTGGTACCCAGGAAATCCATCTGCGCTTCCAGCAGTGGTTCACCTACGCGTTTGGCGACAATGGCCAGCTACAAGTGTCCGTGTGGGACTCAGCATCATCGACCTGGGGAACATGGATCAGCGAAGGCACCGTGGTGAACACTACGTCCGGAGGCTGGTCACTCAAGGATGTTGACCTGACTGCCTATGCCGGTGAGACCGTTCGTCTTGGCTTCCTGCACACCACCGACTCGGTCAGTACCATCGGCGCAGGCTGGTATATCGATGACATTGGAATCAGCGTTTTCTAGGAGAGAAGTCATGATTAATTTCAAGTCAGGAGCATTGGCCCTAGCCATCATCGCGATACTGGTAGCACTGCCAGTATCTGCAAAGAAAGCCGATGTTGTTCTCGAGACTCCAGGGGCGGATGAGACCTTGATCTACATTTTGCGTGAAGGTCGCTTTATGGGCTGGAATGCCAAAATGTGGATCGCGGTAAATGACAAGACCGTTGCCAGAGTCAAGAACGAGGACTACGCGATTGTACGGACCAAGGCCGGGCGAATAACGCTAAACCTGGCGACGACCGGCATTGTCATGTCTGCCGTCGCACTCGATGATCGTCCTGGCGAGACCGTATTCCTGCAATGGCGCGTTGGTGATACCGAGTTCACTGAAGTCGACGAGGCTGCCGCGCTGAAGTTCATGAAGAAAGCGAAGCGAACGGATCCGATTGACGAAATCCTCCCTAATAACGAAGAGGCCGCAGCGCTCATCAATCTATCGCGTCTCGGTTACGACGTTATGCAGCCGGCCTCCGGCGAAGTAGTTCCGGATGAGAATAATGCGACGATAACCTTCCTGAGGCGAGGAGACGCGAAACACCTGGTGTTCGGTATCTGGGGGCAGGACGGCTACGTTGGATCTTTAGCCGTTGAGGAAGCAATGACGATTTCCGTGCCTCCTGGCGAACACTTCTTTCTCGCAGGCAACGTTGGAAAAACTCTCATGAAGCTCGAGGCTGAAGCGGGCAAGCGCTATTACACGTGGCTCGATTTCGGCACATGGGTCGCCCGCGTCCGCCTGACCCCAATTGCGCTCACCGAGGCGAAAGACCTGGAAAAGTGGTTGAGCGATGTCGACTGGGTTGAACGCAATTCCGAGCCGATGTCAGCAGGAAACCGCGAGCGCGAAGTTATCGTTACAGAGCTGATAGAGCGCGCCGTAGAAAACACCAGAACGGGTAGATCCGATTTCCACCTGCTGGGCACGGACCACGCCTACTGACCTGGTCGTCGACAAGGGGAAGGTTGTCGTCTTGGTATGCCGAGACACTACCGAGCGGCTGCAACCGCAGTAACGCCCGCCCGTCATCGTGCTCCAGAACCCGCCGTTTTGCTGAATGTCTTTCCTCCAGGACTGATAAACTACATCATGCGATTTCAGTTGCATTCATCAATAGGTGTCGAAGCGATGACCGTTATTTTCTGGCGAAGGGCGATCTGTTTTCTTGGTGCGAGTTTGGTCCTTAGCTCTTGTGGCGGGTCGCAGCAGGTCACACAGACGCAAAAACTCTCGGCGGCTGCCGATGCGCCGTACAAGAATGTGCTGGTGGTCTTCCTGGCCAATTCGTTTGATTCACGGCGCTACCTGGAAACCGAGATCGTGAACAAGCTCGTTGAACACGGCACTCACGCCGTAAGAAGCACTTCGATGATGAACAGCAGGGTGCCGGTAACCCGACAAACGTTTCAGGCGATGGTCGACGAGATCGGTGCCGATGCAGTGCTGGTGACCCAGCTCGCCGCATTGCAGACGACAGGCACGGTCGTAGATATGAACCCGCAGGCCACCTACAATTTTCGGCCGACCTATTACTACAATGTATTTTCCGTCGAACTGACGGAGTACGTAGCGCCGCAAGCAGTGGATTACGAGCACAAACTATCCTTGGCAACACAGCTATATTCTGTGCAAGCCAAAGACGTCGTCTGGGCGATGGAGTCGAACTCCAACATTCAGCAAGCTTTTGACAAGGGACCAGACTATTCGGTTTTCGTCGATGAGGCAGGCGCGATCGTTACACAAATGCTCCGCGGAGGCTTGATCGTCAAGTAAAGTTCCTGCGGACCAGCAGAGAGGCGAAGCCCTCCATGCTTGCATTCATAAAGCGCAACTTCCGTTGGATCGCCGGCGGATTCATGCTCACGTACTTTTCGAGTCTTGGACAAACGTATTTCATATCTGCGTCTGTTTCGGAATGGCAGGCTGCGTTTGGGCTGAGCCACGGCGAGTTCGGACGGCTCTACATGTTCGCGACGCTGGCGAGCGCGCTCTGTCTTCCATTCGTTGGCAGGCTGGTGGACGTTGTACAGGCCCATCGCACTGTCGCGCTGGTAGCACCTGTTCTCGCGGGGGCGTCGCTACTGGCGGGCTACGCATCCTCGGTGCCAATGCTCGTCGCGGCTGTTTTTATGCTGCGGCTGTTCGGCCAGGGGATGATGACGCACATAGCGTTGACCACGACCGGGCGATGGTTCGTTGCTGAGCGGGGTCGGGCAGTATCGCTTGTCGTGCTCGGCCACCAGGGTGGTGAGGCTACAATCCCGCTGGCGTTTGCAGCTCTTACGATTGCCTACGGATACCGTGTTGGTTGGGTCGCCGCCGCCGTTGCACTGCTTGTCGTTGGCCTTCCGGTCGCCTACTGGGCTTACCGCAAGCCACGCGTTCCTCATGGGCAGGTATCAACTGAGAAAAAGAGTTCGCCTGAGGTACGTAGCTGGACGCGGCGGGAGGTCTTGAGGGATCCGATATTCTGGATACTTCTCACGGGCGTGCTGGCTCCCGCGTTCATCGGCACAACGATTTTCTATCACCAGAACTACCTGACGGCATTGCACGACTGGCCGCCACAGCTTTTCGCCACATCGTTGTTGGTCATGGCATTGACGACAGTTGGTTTCGCGTTGTTGACAGGAGCAGCGATCGATCGGTTTGGCGCAACCTTAGTTTTGCCATATTTTCTGTTGCCGCTAGCGAGCGCCTGTTTCGCGTTGGCCTACAGTGGACCGGAAATAACGTTGTTCATTGTGATGGTGCTGCTCGGAGTCAGCTACGGTATTTCATCGACGCTCTTCGGTTCGCTGTGGCCAGAAATCTACGGTCTCGCCAATCTTGGCGCCGTCCGATCAATTACCGTCTCGGCAGCAGTTCTGGCTACGGCCATCGGGCCGGGTCTGACAGGTACCTTGATTGATCGAGGCATGAGTCTGCCGGCGCAAATGATGTTCTTCGGTTTCTATTGTCTGCTGGCAGCAGGTGCTCTGACGATCGCGTCGATATCGTTATTGCGGCGTTCCTGAAATCGGTTCGACCCTGCCAACAGAGTTAAAAGCCGGCGACACCGCTTGGGAAGGCGGTGGTGTCGCCTTCGGTGTGGCCGTGCTTTTCCACGTACCGGATAGCGTCTTCCATAATCTGCAGCCCTTCGCGCAGTACCGACTCATCCATGTTGAGTGCGGGATACAAGCGGATTGTGTCTTCGCGGTCGGAAATTGCCCAAACGCCGTGCTCGAGCATTTTTCCGCGCACCGCACGTGCCGTCCACCAGTCCTTCTCATCGACGCCGGCTGATTCCGGTTTGCCGAAACTGACCCCCAACAGCAGCCCATTGCCGCGCGCCTGGCGCACGATGCTGTACGACTCCCACTTGCGCATGATGCCGTCAGCAATTTCACCGAGCCGTTTCGCGTGTGCCACGATGCCGTCGCGTTCAAAAATCTGTAGTGTCTTGATCGCCGCTGCACATCCGGCCGGCATGCCGGCAAACGTCGAACCCGACTCATACTTGGTGTTGTCACCCATGATGTCGTCGCGCGCAGAGATTCCACACAACGGTGCAATGCCACCAGAAAGGTTCTTTCCGTAGACGAGAATATCGGGCACGACGTCGTAATGTTCGATACCCCACATCCGACCGGTACGACCGAGGCCCGTCAAGACCTCATCTGAAATCATTAACCAGTCGTTCTTGTCACAGATGTCACGAATGCCACTCAGGAAACGCGTCGACGGTATCCAGTTGCCGCCCTCAGCGAGACCCGGCTCGACAAGAATGCCCGCAATGTTGTCGCGTGCGGCAACGCAGGAGGGAATGTGGTTGTCGAGATACCAAAGGCAATACTCGGTGTATTGATCCTCGCTCATCCCCGCCGGAATTCGTTCGCTGTAGGGGTAGGGCGCCTTGATAACACCACCACCCCAGCCTTCGAGATAAGTGCCGTAGTCGCCACGGATACCGCTCAGCACTTTCGTGGCCAGCCCCATGCCGTGGTAAGAGGAGCTGAACGTGATGATGTAGCGTCGCTTCGTGTGCGTGAGCGCGAGATGTACTGCGGCCTCAGCGGCCTCGGTCCCCGACACCTCGTAGTTTGTTCGCGGTAGCGCCTTGCCCGGCATGATGTCGGCAAGCATTTCCGCCAGGTCATAGCGTAACGGGTGGTCGTAGTGGAAACCAAAGCGCCGGTTAGCTGCCTCTACGGCCTCAAGAATCTCTGGATGGCAGTTGCCCAGCGGATTGGTCGCCCAACCGTTCTGGAAATCAATGTAGCGATTGCCGTCGAGGTCCCAGACGAAGTCACCCTGCGCCTTGTCAATCACGATCTGCCTGACCGGACGAAAACCGCGTTGCCCGGCTCGTTCCATTTCGGCATCGAACCTCAGCCCATTCTTGAAAAGCGGAATACCGCGTTCGAGTGCTGCGTGTGTTTTAGGGCCAGGGAAACTCTTATCCACCATGTGTTAGCTCCAGGTCGTTGCCGCTTACTCTACCGCGCGAGCGATGTCAGCGCATCATTCTCCAGCATCTCGCTATTAGCCTCGCTCGCTTTTGTCCGACAGGGAGCCTACTCTTGGAATATTCGTCGCTCGCAAGTTCTCGTCTCTGCGACATTCACTCGCCGATTATTCCGGAGATAAGAAATGTCTGACGATTTTTTTCAGAAGCTATTTGGGGACTCTGAACCGTCGCACTTTGGAACCGGCTGGGTTAGCGGTACGGCATCCGTCTTCTTCGGCATGCTTGCTCTTGGCGGGGTTCTAACCCTGCATTTCCCCGGGCTGTTGACGCTTCCGGAGGCTCGCGCGGCTTATCCGGTAGACGTCATTCGCCTGATTATCCAGGGAACGATCGCCGCTGCTCTCGTGCTCGGTGCCATCTCCGCGATTCTGCGTGAACGCAAGGTCCTGGGCCTGACCGGAGCCGCTCTTGGGCTGCTCGCGGTGCTACTCGGGGGCGCGAGCACCCCACTGCCGGATCAGATTGGCTCGAATATTGGTATCGGGTTTGACTGGTTCCTGCTGGACCTGCTGGTGATGACCATCGTCTTCGTCCCGTTAGAGCGGATCTGGCCGCGACATCCAGAGCAAGGAACATTCCGGCCTGAGTGGACCACCGACGCTTTCTATTTCGTGGCCACCCATCTGCCGGCACAACTGACCACGTTTGCGATTCTGCTGCCCGCCACATTCGCATCAAAATGGTTCGCAATTCCGGCGCTCGCGGAGACCATCGGGGGCCTGCCTTTCATCGTGCAGTTCCCGCTGGCCATCGTTGTGGCTGACCTGTGTCAGTACGCCATCCACCGGGCCTTTCACAAGATTTCATTCCTTTGGCCGTTCCACGCCGTACATCATTCCATAAAGACAATGGACTGGATCGCCGGCTCGCGATCGCACTTCGTCGATATTCTTATTACGCGGAGCCTGATCCTCATCCCAATGACGCTTCTTGGATTCACGCAACTTGTGATGGCCTCGTATCTCATCTTCGTCGCATTCCACGCCACCTTCTCACACACAGACTTCCGTCCTCGTACAAGGTGGCTGGAGCCCTACTTTGTAACTTGCCGCTATCACCACTGGCACCATGCGGCGGACCCGGAGGCGGCCGACGTAAATTTCGCGATCCATTTTCCGTTCATCGATCGCCTGTTCGGGACTTACCATCTGCCGAAAGACGCCTGGCCGGAGAGCTACGGCCTGATCGGTGCTTCAATGCCACCGGGGTTCTTCCGCCAGTTTGTCTACCCGTTTAAACGGGACTAGGCCACCTTCAGAGGGTGACTTCCGCAAGAGCGAGGTCGTCTGGTTTGACCGTTCCTGTCTTGGAGGGTTTGACGAGCCCCAGGGCACTCATGCCCCGGACTGTCATATAGCCGAAATCGTATTCGGCGGCATCGTGTGACGTCCGCAGAAGATGCGGATAGTGATGATGGTTGTTTTGCCAGCAGGCACTGAAAGTCGCCGTCACGGGTAGCCAGTCGCCGATGTTCATCGCGTTGTCACCGGCATCGTCATAACGCCGCCAGCCCCAGCGACGGTCGTGAGTCCAGTAGTTCTGCACCATGTTTACCCAAAGCGCGAAAACCCGGACGCCAAACCATACGCCGACGGCGAACGTCAAATCCCGGACGAACAACCACAAAAAGCCGATGCTAATAAAATGAGAGGCAACCATGAACACGGGATGAGAAACCAGGCGGAACGGCCAGGTTTTCAGGATGTCGTCGGTCGCCATGTCCTCTTTGCACGGGTAGGGCAAAAGGCAGAGATACATCGTTTTCCAAAAGCCGTCGGAGTCCAGCTTGTTGGGGTCGCCGGCGTGATCGGAATACTTGTGATGCAGACGATGGCGACTCACCCAGCTCACGGGATCGACGTAGACCCCGACCGTGTTATTGACGAGCGTCAAGGTCTTGATGAACCACACCTTGTAGTCCAGGGCCCGGTGCGCGATGCCCAGGTGAATCATGTCGGAAAGATAAACCCCGGCAATGAACCAGGAAATTAACAAGTACCCGAATCCAACGACCATTCCCCACCACGGAC
>Ga0255049_10000793_pt1 | contig 18805 bp, 13 predicted proteins | sample JV7_2_3_MG_FD_183615 | JGI IMG/M metagenome (GOLD analysis project Ga0255049, IMG submission 183615) | Seawater microbial communities from Jervis Inlet, British Columbia, Canada - JV7_2_3 | ecosystem: Environmental > Aquatic > Marine > Inlet | place: Canada: British Columbia | collected 2016-10-06
TGGGATTGTTTCCGGGCCAGGCCGCCGTGATCGACCTCGCCGGCGAGCGGCCCAATGACATGGTGATCGCGACGCCCGTAGCCCTCCCCGTGACCTTCACGAAGGGCCGGCAGTTCCAGGGCTACCCCAACTCGTCGATGGGGGTCATCGCCTACGTCAAGCAGCTCTTCCTTGACGCGCAATACTACGACGCTGCCTGGAGCGTCTACGCCGGCTCTCCAACCGGCCGCGAGCGCCCCGAATACGATCGTGCCCTGGAGCCCATGCGCGCCGTGGTACGCGACGACTGGCCGGTGCTATTGCCGGGCGATCTCGCCAAGGAAATACGGCGCGCCATGCGCATCGCGCGCGAGGTTGGCGTTCGGCCCATCGTGTACGGCGCCCGCGAGGCGTACTCGCCTGGCCTCGCCGAGGAGTTGGCCAGCACCGGGGTTCCGGTACTCGTGAACCTCGACTGGCCGACGAAGGCCCCCGACGCCGATCCCGAAGCGGACGAGAGCCTCGCCACGCTCCGCCACCGCCATCGCGCCCAGACGTCACCGGCGGCACTTGCCGAGGCAGGCGTCACGTTCGCCTTCTATTCCGGATCCGACAAACCCGGCGATACGATCGCCGGGGCCCGCAAAGCGATCCAGGCCGGTCTCGACCCCGACGACGCGCTGCGTGCGTTCACACTGGGCGCGGCAGAGATCTTCGGCGTCGAAGACCGCATCGGTAGCATCGAGGCGGGCAAGATCGCCAACATCATCCTCACGGATGGCGATTTGTTCGCGGCTGGCACGCGCGTGCAGACGACCATCGTCGATGGCGCTCGTTTCGCCTTCGACGACGCGATGGTGGCCGAAGCTGACGCGGATGCCGATGCGGATGCGGATGCGGATGCGTCCGAGCCGGCATTCGAACTCGTGCCGATGGCTCCCCCGCTGGGCCCCGCCCGGCACGACGCCGTGACGGTGATTCGCAACGCCACCGTGATGACAGCCTCCGATACCGGCACGATCGAGAACGCTTCGATTCTCGTGCGCGACGGCAAGATCGCGGCGATCGGCACCGACGTCGACGCTCCCGCGGGTGCCCATGTCATCGACGCCGCGGGGCGCTACGTGACGCCGGGAATCATCGACGCCCACTCGCACATCGCCGCGGAGTCGATCAACGAGGGCTCGGTCTCAGTCTCCTCGATGGTCGGCATCGAGGACGTCATCGACCCCTACGACATAGGGATCTATCGCGGCCTGGCCGGCGGCGTAACCACGGCCAACGTGCTGCACGGCTCCGCCAATCCGATCGGCGGCAAGAACGCCGTCATCAAACTGCGCTGGGGTCAGGACGCGAACGGCTTGCTGCTGCAGGGTGCGCCGCCGGGGATCAAGTTCGCGCTGGGCGAGAACACCAAGCGCGACCGCACCCCGGAGCGCTACCCCAACTCGCGCATGGGTGTGAAAGACGTGATCCGTCAGGCGTTTCTGGAGGCGCAGGCGTATCAGGCCGAGGGGCGGCGTTACGAGCAGGCGCTCGCCGACGGTGTCGAAGGCGTGATTCCGCCTCGGCGTGACCTGAAGCTCGAAGCGCTGGCCGAGATCCTGGAGGGCCAGCGGCTCGTACACTCCCACTCCTACCGTGCCGACGAGATCCTCCAACTACTCCGCACCGCCGAGGAATTCGACTTCCGCATCGCCACCTTCCAGCACGTGCTCGAGGGGTACAGGGTTGCCGACGAGATCGCTGAGCACGGCGCTGGCGCCTCGACGTTCTCGGACTGGTGGGCGTACAAAGTGGAAGCCTACGAGGCGATTCCGCACAACGCCGCGCTCATGACCGAGCGCGGTGTGCGCGTATCGATCAACTCGGATTCCGGCGAGGAAATGCGCCACCTGAACCAGGAAGCCGCCAAGGGCATGAAGTGGGGCGGCATGGACCGCGAAGCCGCACTGGCGATGGTCACGATCAACCCGGCTGTGCAACTCGGCATCGACAGCTACGTCGGGTCGGTCGAGGTCGGCAAGGACGCAGATCTGGTCCTCTGGACCAACGACCCTCTGTCGGTATACGGGCGCGTGGACGCCACCATGATCGACGGCGTCCTGTGGTTCGATCGCGAGCACGACGCAGCCGTCCAGAGCGAACGGGATGAGGAAAAACGAAAGCTGATGGAACTCGAAGCAGCGGCCGATTCCGGCGAGCGACCGAAACGTCGGCCCACTACGGACTCCTCGAAAGAACAGGAGGCGGGCCGATGAAGCGCTTCGCAATCTCTGCCGTATTGTTGGCTGTCGTCGTCAGTGTGGGGGCAGTTGCCCCGGCCGTGGCCCAGGAGGGCGTGCTCGTCCTCCAGGGGGGACGGATACACACGCTGGTGGACGGCCATGAAGAAATCGAGAACGGCGTGGTGGTGATCCGAGATGGCCGCATCGACGCGGTGGGCGGGCCCGACACCCCGATTCCTCCGGGAGCGCAGGTCATCAACGTCGCCGGGCAACACGTCTACCCGGGGTTCTTCGATGCCGTGACCCGCCTGGGTCTAACCGAGATCGGGGCCGTGGAGGTCACGTCTGACTACAGTGAACTGGGCGACAACAACCCGCATCTCGAAGCGGCTACCGCCGTGCATCCGGCGAGCGAGGTCATTCCAGTCACACGCGCCAACGGCACGACACACGCGGTCGCGGCCCCGCAGGGCAACGGCATCTCAGGGCAAGGGTCGCTGATCCACCTCGACGGCTGGACCGTAGAGGAGATGTTTGTCGAGAACGTCTACATGGTGGTTCGCTGGCCGAACCTGCAGACGCGCGGATTCGACCGGGCGACCTTCACGGCATTCAACCGTTCCTTCGCCGAGGCGAAGGAGGAGTACGAAACCTCGATTGCCGATCTGGAGGCGATGCTCGACACTGCTCGCCGCTACGACACCAGTAACGTCAACGACGATCCGACGCAGCGGAACTTCAAGCTGGAGGCGCTCGGCCCCGTGCTGAGCGGCGATCAGCCGATGCTCGTCGCCGTGAACAGCGAGCGAGGAATCCGCGACGTGATTGCGTTCGCCGAACGCAACGAGGTCAACGTTGTCATCGCAGGCGGCAGCGAGGCCTGGCGCATCGCTGACGAAGTGGCTGCCTCGGGGATTCCCGTCATCCTCGGCGCCACCCAGTCGTTGCCCAGTCGCGAGGACGACCCTTACGACGCACCCTACGCGGCGCCGGGGAAGCTGCACGCCGCCGGGGTAAAGTTCGCGATCTCCACGTTCACCGCGTCGGCCGCGCGCACGCTGCCCTACGAGGCGGCCACTGCGATTCCCTACGGTCTGCCGGCCGCGGAAGCCCTCAAGGCAATCACTCGCTATCCGGCCGAGATCATGGGCGTTGATGCTGACCTCGGCACCGTGGAGAACGGCAAGATTGCCAATCTGTTCGTGGCAGACGGCGACCCGTTGGATATCGCCACGCAGGTGACCCACGTGGTCATCCAGGGTCGGCTGATCGATCCCTACGACAACAAGCACGATAACTCCTACAGGAAGTACCAGGCTCGACCGCGCCGTTGACGCTGGCAACTCGAGATCGGAGCCGTCGAGTACCGCCGCTGCGGCCGCTCTGTCAGCCCGCCCTGGCTTCGAGTTCGATCTGGATCCGTTTGTTGATCCGGCCCTTGCTCTTGTAGCCGGCGATTCGGATGGCCCCGACCTCGCGAGTGTTGGCCACATGGGTGCCGCCGTCGGCCTGCAGATCGAGGCCAACGATCTCCACGGTGCGGATCTGCTGCAGGCTCTCGGGCACGAGGTTGACCTTCGTACGGATCAGGTCAGGGATGGCGAAAGCCTCTTCCCGCGGCAGGACAGCGACTCGCACCTCGCGGGCCGCGTCTACCTCGATGTTCATCTTGGCCTCGATATGCTCGATGAGCTCGCCCCCCAGGCGCTCGAACTCGAAATCGAGCCGACCCCGCAGTGGCTGCATGTTACCGCCGGTAACCTGCGCGCCGTAGTCGCGCCATACGACGCCGCAGAGGATGTGCAGCGCCGTGTGGGTTCGCATCAGCGCGTGCCGCCGCTCCCAGTCGACAACGCCGCGAACCGTTGTTCCAACGGCTGGCGGGGCACCTGAGAGATGATGAACCACTCCTCCCGGGCCCCAAGCCACGCGGGCCACGTCGGCACCGGCGCTGGACCACCCGAGGGTGCCGAGATCATGGGGCTGCCCTCCCCCGCCCGGATAGAAGGCCGTCCGGTTCAACACCACGTGGCGGCTGTCCGCGTCGATCGCCGTGACCTCGGCGTCGAACTCGCGGACGGACGAATCGGTATGGAAGATCGGCTCAGTCATGGAATCCTCGCGCTCGGGTCGGTAGCCTCGAATGCGATGCTACACAGAACCCCTGATCCCCGCCGAGCCTGACTCCGATGAAGCTGCAGACCCGACTGGCGCTCGCGGCAGGGATGCTGCTATCGCTCCCGACTCCGAGCCAGGCGCAGGGAGCTGCCTACCCCTGGCGAATGGAAGAGGTCGCCGACGGTGTGTTCGCCGCGCTACAGCCAACCGAGACACGCTTCGAGGACTCCAACTCCACCGTCATCATCGGCGCCAATGAAGTCGTCGTGGTCGACACTCAGGCCGATCCCGATGCGGTGAGGGCACTCGTCGCCTGGATCGCCAGTGTCACCGAGGTCCCCGTCCGGCTGGTGATCAACACGCACTGGCACGGCGACCACACGCAGGGAAACGCAGTCTATCGCGACGTCTACGGCGAGGAGCTCGAGATCATCGGGCATGCAAGCCTCGTGGAGGACATACCGGGGCGGGCGAGAGCCTTTGTCCGCGAGCGCATCGCCTACTTCGACGCCGAGCTCCCCGCCGCTTACGACCGCCTCGAGCAGGGAGTATTCCGCGACGGCTCCCCGATGACCGACGCGAACAAGAGGGAGCAGCAGGCGTTCTTGGCTCGCGCGGAGGGCTGGCTCACCGCCAACCGGGACGCCCGCTTCGTGGTGCCGAATCGCACCTATGGCTCGCGTCAGCGCCTGCGGCGAGCCGGTCGCACGCTCGATCTGATCCACTTCGCAGGACACACACGAGGCGACACTGTGGTGTGGCTCCCGCAGGACCGCGTGGCCATCACGGGCGACCTTCTCGACGACCTTCCGTACGCCGGGCACGGGTATCCCACCTCCTGGCGTGCCGCGCTCGCGGCTCTTCGCGACCTGCCGATCGAGGTTACGGTGCCCGGCCACGGGCCGGTGTTCCGCGACGGCAGCAAGCTCGACGCCGCGTACGGCTTCCTGGATGCCCTGATCGAGCAGACCGCCGCGGCGGCTGCGACGGGCCGGGACCTCGAGAGCACGGTGACGGAGGTCTCCCTGGAGTCGTGGCGCAGTCGGCTCGCGAGTGACGACATCGCCGCTTTGTTCTTCGACCAAACACTGGGCGAGGCCATCGAGAGGGCCTGGCTCGAGGCGAGAGGGGAACTCGAGTAGCACGCCTTGCCGCGCCCGAGGCGCTATGCTCGCTCCCGGCCGCGGGTTCTGCGGCCCTTGCCACTGATCCTGTCGCTCCTGTCCGGTAGTCGAAGACCATGAAGCTGCGCGTTCTCGTCCCTGCAATGTTGATTCCCGGTCTGGCCGCCGTGCTCGCACTGCCCGCCGCTCCCGCGGCGCAGGAGCCGCCGGCCCCCACGGGGTTCAGCCCCGATCGCGTGGCCGGACAGCTGAGCTGCGAAGCCCGGTTGATGGAACTACCGCAGCCCGCGCAGTTCCGCGAGCACCTGCGGGTCATCACGCAGGACCCCCATCCGGCAGGATCCGAGGCCCAGCGCCGTGTCGAGCAGTACCTCGTGGATGTGATGACGGCCGCCGGGCTCGACGTAGCGCGTTACCCGTACGACCTCTACCTGCCTCAACTCACCGACGACGTCACCGCCGAGATCGTCACGCCGGAGCGCGTGGCCCTCTCCACCCAGGAGGGCGCACTCGCCGAGGATCGTTTCTCCGGACATCCCGAGCTACTCAACGGGTGGAACGCGTTCTCCGGCTCGGGCGACGTTACCGGGCAAATCGTCTACGCCAACTTCGGTCGCAAGGAGGACTTCGAGAAGCTGATCGAGCTGGGCGTCGACGTCGAGGGCAAGGTGGTCATCGCTCGCTATGGCGGCAACTTCCGTGGTTACAAGGTGAAGTTCGCCCAGCAGTACGGCGCCATCGGGGTGATCATGTTCTCCGATCCGGGCGACAACCTCGGCGTCGACGAGTACCCCGACGGCCCGAACATGAACTCCACGACGATCCAGCGCGGCTCGGTGCTGACGCTCGCCTATACGGGCGACCCTCTCACCCCGTTCGAACCGGCCTACACCCTCGACTCCGGCAAGGAGGTTCACCGGCTCGATCCGAGTGAAGTGGACCTGCACGAGATCCCGGTATTGCCGATGGGCTACGGGGCGGCGCAGCAGATCCTCGAGCGCATGGATGGTGAAGCCGCCCCGGAAGACTGGCAGGGCGGTTTGCCGGTGACCTACCGGGTAATCGGCGGCGAGGCGCTCACCGTGCGCGTGCGCGTCAACCAGCCCAAGGCACTCACTCTCGCCGTGAACGTCGTCGGTACGATCCGCGGCACCGAGCTGCCGGACGAATGGGTGATGTTCGGGTCGCACTACGACCCGTGGGGATTCGGTGCCATCGACCCCAACGGCGGTACCGCCATGTTGCTGACCATGGCCGAGGCCCTCGGTGAACTCGCCGCCGACGGGTGTGCGCCGCGGCGCTCCATCCTGATCGGCCACTGGGACGCCGAGGAGTACGGAATCCTCGGTTCGGCGGAGTGGGTCGAACAATTCCGCGACGAGCTCACGAGTAACGCTATCGCCTATATCAACGCCGACTCGGCGGTCTCCGGACCCCGTTTCGGCTCGTCGGCATCACCTTCGTTGAAGGGCCCGATCGTCGAGGCCACCAAGGCTGTACTTCATCCGACGAACGGCCTCACCGTCTACGAGACGTGGCTGAACGCCGGCGAGACCGAGAGCGAGGAGCCGGGCATGGGCAATCTCGGCGGCGGTTCGGATCACGTGGGTTTTTACGCGCACATCGGAGTGCCCTCGGGTTCACTCGGATTCGGCGGCAGCGGCGGCGTGTATCACTCCAACTACGACAACTTCGCCTGGTACGAAAGGTTCGGCGACCACGAATTCATCTTCGGTCCGACCCTGGCGCGCGTGAATGGCGTTCTCGGCCTGCGCCTGGCGAACGCCGACGTACTGCCGTACGACGTGTCGCGCTACGCGCGCGACCTCGCGACGCACGCAGGTACCATCGAGGAGTTGGCGAGAGGAGCCGGGATGGTGGCCGAGCTATCGGACCTGCGCGCGGCTATCTCGGATCTGGAAACCACCGCCGAGGCCTACGCGGCCGCCCGCGACACCGCGATGGTGAACACCACGTTCCCGGCGGACGAACTGCGCGCTCTCAACGCCATGTTGATCGGTCTGGAAAAATCCTTCGTGCACGAGGAGGGACTCCAAGGTCGACCGTGGTTCCGGTCGCTGTACGCCTCACCCGACCCGTTCAGCGGCTACGCCTCGTGGATGCTCCCCGGCCTACGCTACGAGATCGAGACTGACAACGAGGAGCAACTCGCCTTCTGGCAGAACGTCTACGTAGAGGCGGTCAGCGAACTCACTGCGCGCGTCGAAGCTCTGCGGGCGGCACTCGCGGGCGACTGATCCGCCTACTGTTCCGACGCGTCCTCGAACTCGGCGGGGAACATGAGCGGCAGGTCCAGCGGCAGCCGGTACGCGGCCGCCTCCTGCGCGTTGCGCACCAGCACGATGTCCCCATAGAGCGCGAAGGTGTTCCACGTGTGCCCTTCGATGGCCTGGAACTGGGCGAGCACGTTGTTGCGGCTCTCAGGCGAAGCCTCGACCATGAACAGCTCGCCCTCTTCGCTGAGCACGAGCAGCACATCACCCACCAGCAGAATCTGTCCGTGGTGATAGCGTCCGGCCTTCCACACGCGCTCGCCGGTGGCCAGGTCGACGCACTCGAGGACGCCCTCGGATAGCCCGTAGACGTAGCCGTCCTTGAGCGCGACGTTGGTCAACTTGGTGCGCATGACGCGCGCGGAGTGCCAGAGTTCCTCGGCGGTGAAAGTGCCGTCACTGCTCGCGTCCAACTGATAGAGCGCCGCGCCACCGCCGTAGCCCTTCGAAACAAAAACCTTGTCGGGCGGCACCGGCACGGCCTGCGAAACGCTCGAATCGGCCGCCGTGATGCCGGGCCAGGGAAACTCCCACAGCACTTGCCCCGTTGCCGGGTCGTGTCCGGATACCCAGTTTTCGTTGACCAGCAGAACCTGCTCGGCGCCGGCGAGAACGCCGTGGCCCGGCGAGGCCATACTGATGTTGCGATCGCCTCCCTCCCACAACACTTCGCCATGTCCCTTCTGGTAGGCCACGGCGGACACGCGGCGGTCGACCGAGCCGCCAACACCGACTATCAGGCCGTCGCCCACGACGAGCGGCGAGGTTGGCCGCCCGTAGGCCACGTTGGCATCCTCCTCGGCGATCGAGATTCCGTAGTCGGCGAGGAGGTCACGCTCCCAGACGATCGAGCCGGTAGCACCCTCGAGCGCAACGAGATGACCACGCACGCCCATCGCATAGACCACGCCCTCGTGGATGAGCGGGGTGCTCCGCGGACCTGCGCCGCCGAGCACATGGTGGAACGCACCGCCGATCTCGCGGGCCCAGATCAGATCACCCGTCTCGACGTCGTACAGCGTCACGAGCTCTCGACCTTCGCGCTCCTCGATCGTCGCCGCATAGCCATTGACCACGGCGTAGCCGCCCCAACCGGCGCCCACGGGCTGCTTCCACAGCAGTTCGGGCGCTGCCGTCTCCCAATCGTGTGCCAGGCGCACGTTGTCGACGCGCATGTTGCGGCCGCTACCCAGGAACCCGGCGAAGTCGTACGGCGTGGTGGCCATCAGGTCGATGGCCGCGCCGGGCGCGACCGGCACATCCGCTGCGGGGCCCGTGGCGACGCCGCCGCGCAGGCCCAGCGCCGGTACCATCTCGCCCGAAAAGCCTCGCACTTCTACGACCCACGGCAACAGGAGGATCACGGCGATCAGGGCAACGAGGCTGCCGTAGCGCAGCTTGGCGCTGTGAGCCGAGCGGAACACGAACCAGACGACGCCGATCAGTGCGGCCAGGAACAGCAAGGCGGCCGTCAGCACGTTGGTGAACCCGGAATCGCCCGTATCGATCACCCGCCGGACTACCACGATCAGGACGAGCGCGACGAACCAGGCGGCCCAGAGCCAGCGGGGAGGAGAGCTGCAACGTGTCATGGAGACTCCGGGCAGGAAGGGCGGAGGGGTCGTCAGTATCGGACCCCCGTGCCGCGCTGGTCAATCCCCCCGCGGCCCGCGGCGTGACCTCGGCGCGGTCGGTCCAACCATGGCTGACTCAGCTCGTTCCCGCGTCAGCCCGCGCGACGGCGGCCAAGAAGCTCGTGAGCTTGGCGCGATCCAGATGGCCGCGGGATCGCACGCCGCTGCAGACGTCGACACCGAACGGCCGTACGGCGCGAATGGCCTCGCCGACGTTGTCGGCGCACAAGCCGCCGGCAAGGTACAGCGGCCGGTCGATCGCGTCGCGGATGCCGCGACTCGTCGCCCAGTCATGGGTGCGACCCGTGCCACCGAGTTCCTTGGTCTCCAGGTCAGGGTTGCCGGAGTCGAGAAGAATGGCATCGGCATGACGCGCGATCCCGATCGCCTTGTCGATCGATTCCGGACCCGTCACATGAACCACCTGCACGATTGCCACTCCGGGAAACGCTTCGCGCAGCACCGCGTAGGTGTCGGGGTCCACTGCATCGACGAATTGAAGCGTGGTCGCCCGGCACAGTCGCTGCTGGACGAGGATCGTTGCAGCGTCGACCGCGCTCGTTAGCAGGAAGGACGCGATGCCCGGCGGTACCCGCGCGACGATCTGTGCGATCTCGGCCTCGCCGATCACTCCGGGACCACTCGGCATGGCCGATACGAACCCCAGGGCGGCAGCCCCAGCATCCACGGCGGCGCGAGCCTCAGCGGGCGTGCTGATGCAGCAGATCTTGACGCGCGTCACTGCGAGTCCGGCCGCCCCTTGTCGTAGCGCGGCAGTTGGTCGGCAACATCGAACCAGCCGATGCGGCTGGAGTCATAGACGTGGTGCTCCGGCGCCACCGCGTCAGGCTCGTCCATGCTGCCGACCGCAATGTCGAGCGAGTCGGACCCGTCGCGCTCGTACGTCAGCGACGTTCCGCAGTTGGAACAGAAACGCCTTGTGATCGACGTCTTCCAGTCGGACCCGTGCCGGTACGCCGCTGGCTTCTCGGCAGTCCACCGGAAAGCTGTTCGCGGCGCCTCCACCCAGGTCATCAGCGTTGCGCCACTCGCCGCCCGGCAGTGGCGGCAGTGGCAGTGGGCCACCGAGTCGGTGTGTTCATCCGCGCGATAACGGACGGCCCCACAGAAACATCCACCTTCGATCGCCATCATCTCCCTCCTGGTTACAGGTGGGGATCGTAGCGCACGGCCGGCCCGGATCTCACCGCCGCAAGGCGCCTATTACATCACTCGCGTTTCGAGTGCCGGGAGGCTGGCCAGGATGTGCGGCTCGGGAACGCCCAACGCAATCCACTCGCGGGCATCTTCGGGATCGTGCCCGGAACGTGCCCAGGCGGAGGCCATTCGGCCGCCGATGTGCCGGTTCAGCCAGGGTCGGGCCTCGGCCGGCGCGAATCCACGCCACATGAATCCTGCTGCCACCATCGGGTCAACGGCGCCCACGGCAATCCACTCGGTGGCGCTGTCAGGGCTGTGCCCGGCCGCGAACCAACGGCCCGCATCGTGCACCGAGAAGCCGCCAGCGAACCAGGCTTCCACCTGGTCTTCTGCCACACCCACGTCGGCGTAGTCGAACAAGCCCGTGTAGAGGCTGCAGGTGTGACAGATGTCGACAACCCGCTCCGCCACGTCGGCGGCCAGCAACAGCGTGTCATCGAGGAACTGTTCGAGAAGATTCGCTTCGGGCTCGTCGCGCAGCTCGCGAAACGTCGCTAGCCAGCGATCGGCTTCCTCGACGCGTACCGTGCAAGCCAACAAACGCTGCCTCCAGGCATCGGCAGCTTCCTCTTGGCCGGTGGCTGCCATCCAATCGACCATGCCGAGAACTTGCAGTTCCTCGGCCCGGGCGCACTCGACCATGGCCGCGACCCGGATGTTGCGGGCGACTTCATCGCGCCGCAATGTGTCGAGATCGCTGGAGGCGATCAACTCGTTGATCAGCGAGCGCAGGCGTCCTTCGGCTACATGGAGCAAGCGCCACGCGCTCGACGCGTCGACATCGAGTACCGGCCGTTCCTCGAGGCTGAACAGCACCCTCCCCTCCGGCAGGCCTCGCCGCCAGGATTGCAGGCGCTCGAGCGCCTTCTCCGCGCGTGCGAGTTCGTCTTCGCGATCAAGGGAGCGATCAAGGGAGCGGAGGGACCTCTCGAACGCCCACATGCCGCCGTAGGCGGCATCGAGCACGGTGACGAACGCGTACGACATGTTGGTGTCGCCCACGCCGACCCCGATCGATCTGTCCTTGCGCTCTCTCATGATCTCTATATCTCATCAAAACTCGTTCATAGATATCAACCATAAACTTCAATCTCTCATACGTAGCACAAGACATCAAAAGTAACTGGAGTCACGGCATGTCCTCGCCTGCGACGGCCAGCCTGCCCGCTCGGACGGCATTCCGTCGGCGCGCGTAGACGAAATTCTGGTGAACATCGCGCCAAAAGGCCGCCACCCCGTGGGGTGGCGGCCTCGCGCGACGCGTTTGACGGCAAGTGCTAGCGGATCCCGGCCCTCGTGGGCGCGTCGTAGCTGCCCGACCAGTACAGGCCTTCCAGCTTCCGTCGACGGGGCCACTCTTCATCGAGCGTGTCGCCGTTGTAGAGGCGGCCGTTCTTCATCACCTTGCTGATCGCGCTGGTGTTGCGAATGTCCTCCAGCGGGTTGGCGCTCAGAATGATCATGTCGGCCATCTTGCCCGCCTCGATCGAACCCAGATCGTTGGCCATGCCGATGCCCTCGGCGCCGAAGATCGTGGCTACACGCAGGGCATTCATCGCGCTCATGCCGCCAGAGGCGACCTGCCACAGCTCCCAGTGGTAGCCCAGGCCATCGAGCTGGCCGTGACTGCCTACACCACCGCGACCGCCCGCCTCGACGATCCGGTTCAGCACCTCGGCGTGCCCCTGGAAGGCGTATTCCTCGTCCAGGAACCACCCGCCCGGGCCGGGCCGGCCGCTGTTGTCCCCACCCCGACGACGCGCCTTGGCCGCCAGCTCGCTGTAGGGCCAGAAGCGCTGCATCTTCGGATCGTCGTAGGGGTTCTCCTTGGTGTAGTAGTAGTTCTCGCCAAACGGCCCGCCGTAGGTCACCAGCAGGGTGGGCGTGTAGACGAGCCGTTGCTGAGCGAACAACTGCACCACGTCCTCGTATAGCGGATAGATAGGCAGCGAGTGCTCCTGCCCCGGGTAGCCGTCCACCGCCAGTGTCAGGTTGTACTCGAGATCGAGACCGCCCTCGGTGGTCGGCATGATGCCCTGCTCGCGCGCCGCATTGATGATCCACTGGCGCTGCTGGCGGTTGCCGGACATGTACATCTTGATGGTGTTGGTCTTGTAGTACTCGCTGTAGCGCTTCATGACGTCGCGGACGTGGTCCGCATCGCGCCAGCGCTCCCCCGAGAACACGCCCGGGCCGGTGGAGTACACGCGGGGGCCAATCAGTTCGCCGGTCTCGACCTTGTCCGAGTAGGTGAGCACATCGGTGGTGGCGGTCTGCGGGTCGCGAGTCGTGGTTACGCCATAGGCCAGGTTGGCCAGGTACATCCACACCTGCGACTTGTGGAGCCCCCAGTTCGGCCACATGTGCGCGTGCGTATCGACGAAGCCGGGAATGATGGTCTTGCCGGATACGTCGATCCTCTCGGCACCCGCGGGGATATCGACGCTGCCAGTTGCCCCGACCGCCACGATACGATTGCCGGTCACGACCACGTCGCCGCGCTCGATGACCTCGTCCCCGTCCATGGTGACGATGCGCGCACCCGCGAGCACCACGGTGCCCTGCGGAATATCGCGGTCGGCCATGACAACGACGCGCTGCTCGAAGGGCTTGTAGCTCTTGTCCTCCTCAGCCTCGTCCTCACCGTCATCGTCAGCGTCATCGTGTTCGGCTTCGTCGTCTTCTTCTTCAGCGTCATCGTCGTGCTCGGCATCGTCGTCATCCGCCTCGCCCTCGTCGTCGGCCTCCTCTTCGGCCTTTTCCGCCTCCTTCTCCTTGGCCTTGCGCTTGGCCTCCGCCTCGAGTTCGTCGTCGATTCGCTTCGCCTCGGCGAGGTCGTACACCACGTGGGCGTTGCCGATCGACCAGCGCACCGTGCTGCCGTCGGCGCCCCAGACCGGGAACTCACCGCCAATGTCGGTGAGCTTGCGCACCGGAACGGGCGCGCTGTCCGGTTTGGCCACCGAAACGGTGGCGGCCTCGCCCACCAGCGGAATTGCGCCGATGACGTAGAGGTCCATACCGACGCGGGCGAGCGCCTTGCCGCCCTGCGGCGCCATCTTCACCCAACTCGCCGGAGGCGGCGGCCCCTCGGCGCCGGGAAACGGCGGCCCGGTTACCTTCAGATGCACCTTCTGGTCGGTACCGTCCCAGCGAATCGAGAGCAGACCTTCGCGGCTATACAGGTGGATCCGATCCGTCGAGCCGGCGAAGTGCGGAGCGGTGCGGTCGTTCAGCGGGGCGATACGCGTCCAGTCGCCACCGGCCGCGGGCACCCACACGAGGTCCGTCGCCGAGCCGGACGAGAACGCGCCCGTCGACTCCTGGTAGGCGCGTGCCGGCCCGCGCACGGCCACGATCCGCTCACCGTCTGGCGACCACACCGGCTGCGTGTAGGTCCCGCTCATCGTGGTCACGCGGGTGGCATCGCCGCCCGCGGCAGCGACCCTGTAGATATGGCCGCCGTCGGTTTCGTCCCACGTCACGTAGGCGATCGCGTCGCCCGCTGGCGACCAGGTCGGCATCGCCTCGACCATGTCGTGATCGGTAGCGCGCTGCGGCGTGCCGTCGGGCCAGTCCATCACGTACAGCCGATCCAGCGACGTGAAGGCGAGCTGGCCCCCGTCCGGTGAGGGCACGGCGTCGCGGATCTGCCTCACTTCAAACTCATCGGCATCATCGACCGGGTATTCGAATTCGAGAGCGGATCCCACTTCGAGTTCGACGTCGGCCGTGAACGGCACCTCGGTCGGATCGCCGCCATCTACCGGCACGCGCCAGATCCTGCCGCCGTAGCTGACCACCACCTCGGCCGAGTCCGGCGTGAATGCCATGCTCGGCAGGACGTCTCGCGAGGCCAGCGATTCCTGGTCGTCACGCTGGACGGGATACGCCAGCCAGCTCTCATCGCCAGTGCCGAGGTCACGCAGGCGCAGACCCGTCTGAGCTTCGTGGCGCGTGCCAAACACCAGCCACCGGCCATCGGGCGAGATCGCCGGCCGGAAGGCCGACCCGTACCGCGACGTGCGCGTGGTCGTCTCGCCGGTCTCGCGGTCGTAGACGGCCAGCTGATACTGCGGCAGGATCGCGTTGTACGACCAGCCGCCGGTGCGGAACGCGAACCAGATCCAGCGCCCGTCGGGCGTCACGGCAGCGCCGAGATCGCGGCGCCTGGCCGGCTCCTCGGTGAGCTGGAAGCCCGAGCCTCCCTGCTCAGAGTGAATCATGTGCAGCTTCTGCGAGCGGTTGCCCTTCGAGACAACGACGTATTCACCGTCGGGTGTCCATGTGGGCGACGCGAAGTTGTTGTTCTTGCCCTCGGTCATCTGACGAAAGCGCTCGTCCTCATCCTCTTCGGCCGGCGTTACCGTCCAGAGGTTCTCGGAGCCGCTGCGATCGGATACGAACAGAACCTCCGAACCGTCGGGGCTGTAGGCAGGCATCGCGTCCCATGCCACGCCATCGGTTATTCGGATTGCCGTGCCACCTGCGATCGGCACGGTGTAGAGGTCGCCCAGCAGGTCGAACACGACCGTGCTGCCATCGGGACTCACGTCGACCGACATCCACGACCCTTCGGAAGTCGTGAAAGCCACCGTTGCGTCCGGCTCCAGCGGCAGATCCTTTTTGTCCCAGTCGTCCTCTGACTCCGCCTCGTCCCCAGCGTCGTCATCATCCTGCGAGAGGAAGAGAACCCCGAGTGGCAGGCCGCTGATCGGGTCCAGTGGAAGGTCGTGGAAGCTCCGTGGCGCAAGCGTGTAATCGGACTCCTGACCCTCATCCGACGCCTGCCAGCCGATGACGGGTGCGGGAGTCGCCAGCGCGACGACTGCGATGACAACAAGCAGCAACGTAGCTCTCCGCATAGAACACCTCGAGAAACGAGCGCCCAGGGCGACGCAGGATTGGTAAGCCAGGGGAGAAGTCCTCTGGACCTCTAGCCGAAACGGGGAATGAACCGAGGCACTCGTCGGGAGTACTCGACGTACGCCTCGCCAAAACGATCGCGCAGTTCGCGTTCCTCGAACAGCACGATTCCGTACAGCGCCGGGAACATCAGAATCGTGGCGATCCACAAGGACTGGTAGTTGCAGAAGATCGCTGCGGCCAGCATGCCGAAAGACACCGAAACATACCGGGGATGTCGGATGCGCGCGTAGATTCCGCTCTGGAGCAACTCGCCGGCGTGGCGCTCGGGCGACAACTCCGGCAGACCGGCCAGGATTCGGAACTTGAGGTGCCGCTGGCACCTGATCTGGACCGCCGCCGCCGTCACGTAGAACACCGCGGCGATGACCCAATGCGCCGGCCCCACGGGATAGCTGACGGCGAACAGGGGGTCGCGCCAGATCCATGCGAGCGCCACGTTGGCTCCGAGCACCGCGAGCGCGCCCGCGTACGCCGCCCACGGCCCCGTGGCGCGCCAGAAGCCGATGAACGGGTGGATCACGTACCAGTACGCCAAGGCGAACGGCAGCGTTGCCACTGTCAGGAATGCGAAGAAGTAGCGTACGGAGTCGAGCATTGCCGGTGGGGTTCGGGTCGGGCGCGCCAACACTACTGCGCCGGCCGATTCACCTCAACACGCCGCTGCCGGGCGCGGCGCCACCGCCGGACTCGAGTCGGCGAATACCCGACCTCGCCGGCTGAATACTCGGACGTGCTGCCCGGCGTACGATGCCCGTCATGAGCAATCGCCGCTGCGAGTGGGTCGCGAACGCGTCGCCTCTCGATATCGCATACCACGATCGAGAGTGGGGCGTCCCCGTGCGGGACGACGCCCTGCTGTTCGAGTTCCTCACCCTGGAAGGTGCTCAGGCAGGCCTGAGCTGGACGACGATTCTCAAGAAGCGCGAGGGCTACCGCCGCGCGTTCGGCGGCTTCGATGTCGCCCGCATCGCACGCTACAACCGCCGTTCGGTGGAGCGGCTGATGGGCGATGCCTCCATCGTGCGCAATCGGTTGAAGATCGAGTCGACCATCTCCAACGCCCGCGCTTACCTGGCGGTGCAGGCGTCCATGGGCAGCTTTGCCGACTACATCTGGGGGTTCGTCGACGGTGAACCTCTCGACGCCGGTCGGACGCGATTGCGCGACATCCCTGCCTCGACGGCGGTTTCCGAGGCGATGAGCAGAGATCTGAAGCGACGCGGGTTTCGTTTTGTCGGCAGTACCATCTGCTATGCGTTCATGCAGGCTGCCGGTCTGGTGAACGACCATACCGTCGACTGCTTCCGCTACGCCGAGATCAGGCGCTCGGCCGACCCGCGGCGAGCGTGATCGCGCCCCCGGCGCATCTACGAATCGCAGTTGCGCATACCGCCGTCTGGCTTATCTGGGGCTCTACGTACCTGGGCGTCAGAGTATTGGTGCAGGCGGTGCCGCCCTTCTTCAGCATGGGGCTGCGCTTCCTCGTGGCCGGGGCCATCGTTCTCTTTTTTCTGCGCGCCCGAGGGGTCCCCTATCCTGGACCGGCCGAGTGGCGTGCGGCGCTGACCGGGGGCGTCATGATGGTAGCCGCCGGCAACGCCGCCGTGGCCCATACCGAGCAGACAGTGCCCTCCAATCTGGTGGCGCTGACCGTCGCGCTCATGCCTGCATGGATGGTCGTGTTCGACTGGCTTCTCAATGGCGTGCGGCCTCGTCGGGTGACGGTCATCGGGTTGGCCCTCGGTTTCGGCGGCGTCGCCATGCTGCTGGGGCCACGTGGCATGCCCGGCGCCGGCGAGATTCCGTTGGTCGGCGCAGCCACAGTCACCGCCGGATCGATGTCGTGGGCCCTGGGCTCGATCCTGACGCGCCGCGTGGCGCGGCCGCGCTCCGTCATGATGGGAACCGCAGCCCAGATGATCTGGGGCGGCATCGCGCTCTTGTTCGTCGCCGCGTTCGCGGGCGAACTCCCCGCCCTGACGACTGCCTTGCTCACCCCAGACGTGATCCTCGTCTGGCTCTACCTGGTGTTCGCGGGCTCGATCGTCGCCTACAGCGCCTACGTCTACCTGCTACATCACACCGAGCCCGCCAAGGCCGGCTCCTACGCATTCGTTAACCCCGTGATCGCCGTATTCGTGGGCTGGGGCCTCGGTGGCGAAGCCCTCACTCCCCGCGTCGGCGTCGCCGCTGTTCTGATCGTCTGCGCCGTATCGCTGATCGTCCGCTATCGCCGCTAGGACCGTGCGCTCTCCCGGCGCCCGGAGCCGGAGTCTGCCGATTCTCGCGTTGGATTATTCGTCGCGCTCTCCCCAGCGTATCAATGCGGCCCCTGGTCGCGTGAGCACGGCCCCGACGATCAGGGCGCCGACTTCGATGAGCAGGATCTGCCACTGGCCGTGGGAGAACGCCGCGACGAGAGGCACGATCGTGAGTGCAGCCGGCAATCCGATCAGACTGGCGGCAAGCGCGGCCACCGTGTCGATCTCCCACCACGCGCCGACAAACTGCACGATCAGCACAAAGGCCCACATGCCGGCCACGAGGTAGACGATGTAGGCCCCGCCGATCAGGGCGTTACCGAGCAACCGGGCCAGGACTCTCACGGCGATCTAGCGCCAGTAGGTCGGCCGATGAATCAGGCGGAAGCCGGGGCGTGAGCGAACGCGCACGCTGTGCTCGCGCACATTCTCGTCGCCCTCGGGCGGCATGTAACCGATCAGGTAGGAGGCGCGCAGCATCACGACCACGTCGGCAAAGGCCTTCGGAAGTTCTTCTGGCCGCGCGGCGTCGACGATGGTTCCGCCGGTCTCGCCCGCGAGCCGGTTGAGGATGAGGCGCAGGCGGTCGTCGTTCCTGGCCTCGCCATTGACAACCGGGAAGATCGGGATCGCGCTTTCGCGCGCGCGGTCGAGTACCTCGTCATAACGGCGCTGGCTGTTCTGGTCGGCGCCGTCCGTCAACAGAACGACAGCGCGCCGGCGGTCGGGACGAACCGGCTCGGACGTCGTGCCGGGTTTGCCGCAGCCGGTCTCGGAAGGGACCGACTCGGCCGAGCGGTTCAGCACTTCCATGCCATGGATCAACGCGTCGTAAAGCGCCGTGCCACCGCGCATGAAGATGCCGTCCATCTTGGCCGGCAGCAGCAGTCCGCGGTCCCAAACTCCCGGCCCGATCTCATCGTTGAACGGCAGGAGGTAGACACAATCGAGCGGCTCGAGCTGTTGCAGGAACGACTTCCCGGCGGCGCGAACGAGGCGGGCATAGTGAAAAAGGCT
>Ga0255049_10000794_pt1 | contig 18802 bp, 19 predicted proteins | sample JV7_2_3_MG_FD_183615 | JGI IMG/M metagenome (GOLD analysis project Ga0255049, IMG submission 183615) | Seawater microbial communities from Jervis Inlet, British Columbia, Canada - JV7_2_3 | ecosystem: Environmental > Aquatic > Marine > Inlet | place: Canada: British Columbia | collected 2016-10-06
AGGATCGAGAGTGGGAACCACGCAACGAAACCGAGCACCATGATCCAGTTGAGGAGAAGGCCGAAGAACGCGGCACCCCACCCGAAACCGAGTATCAACGCCCACATCGGGCGCTCGACGGAACGGACTGCGACAAAGAGCGGCACCGGAGCGACGAACGCGAGGGGGGCCAACCCAAGGGGAGGGAAGGCGGCCCACATCAAGAGCGCGCTGAGGAGTACAAGACCGGCCTGAACCATGAGCCGCAGGATATCGCTTTTGGCTCCGGGGGCATCAACGGCCAGACTTCGGACGCCAGATTTCGGATAGCATCGGCCCCATGGATGATCTACATGTGGCGATGGCGGCAGCGAAGGCCGGCGGGGAGATCGTTGCACAGCACTTCGGGCTGTCTCCCGATCCGGAGTACAAGGGGAAGTTCGACCCGGTCACAGCAGTTGACCGCGCTGCGGAGACAGCGGTTCTTGCGGTCATCGATGAGCACCGACCCGCTGATGAGATGATGGCCGAAGAGAGCGGAGGAACCGTTCACGAAGGTCGCCACTGGATCGTTGATCCGCTCGACGGGACCGTCAATTTCGTCCACGGCATACCGCAGGTGTCGGTATCGGTTGCACTGTACGAAGGAACAACCGGTCTCGTTGGCGTGGTCTACGACCCTCTGCGCGACGAGTTCTTCACGGCAGCAGATGGCGAGGGTGCCCGTCTCAACGGTCACGTCATCAGTGTCTCTGCAACTTCCGAACTCGAGCGTGCGGTCGTCGCAACCGGATTTCCATACGACCACGACGAGAAGGCAGATGAACTCGCCATCGTCGTACGGGAGATGCTTCGCCACGTAAACGGCATCCGACGGTTCGGCTCAGCTGCTCTGGACCTCGCGTGGGTCGCAGCAGGCCGGTTCGACGCGTATTGGGAACTCGGCATTGCGCCGTGGGATGGAGCCGCAGGAATGATCATCGTGCGCGAGGCGGGTGGCACCGTGACAGACCCGCTCGGTCGGGACTCGACGCCGATGATGGGCCAGGTGGTGGCCTCAAACGGGCATCTCCACGGCGAAATTCGCACAATCATCGAATCGTGGATGCCCCTCGCCATGATCAATCCGTGAGGCTGCTCCTCGCGGCAGACGCCGTGGTCACCGGCAAAGGCATCATCGGTGACTCCATACTTGTGGTCGATGGAATGGTCGCTGCGGTCGGGATGCGCGAAACACTTGACGCCGAGGACGCCGTCGAGAAGCAGTATCGAGGCGCAACACTCATCCCAGGGCTGCGCGATGCCCACATGCATCCCGTCCCTTATGCGGCGCTGCTCGACGGCTGCTCGCTCAAACAGGCGAGCGATATCGCCGATCTTCAGCGCCGGATAGCTACCTACGCATCGACACTTGACGAAGGTCAGCCCGTCGTCGCGACACGACTTGACGATGAATCGCTTGAAGAGAGACGCCTGCCCACGAGGGCGGATCTCGATGAGGCGGTGCATGACCGCCCTGTTGTGATCTACCGCTACTGCGGGCACGTGGCCGTTGCGAACACTCGAGCCCTCGATGTCTCCAACATCACGGCCGACACAACAGATCCGGAAGGTGGCTCAATTGATCGCGATGCGGACGGAAACCCCACCGGCGTTCTGCGCGAGACGGCCGCGGGACTCGTAGCTCCAGCCCTCGCCAGAGGCGGTGCACTGCTCGGCGAGGAGGCGCTGCTGTCTGCGCTTCACGGCTTGGCCGGTGTCGGCATCACGAGTATCGGAGCGATGGTCGGATACGGCGAACGACCATTTGAGCAGTTGGAAGCGGAGCTCGGGTTGTGGCAGCGCGTTTCTGACAGACTTCCGATCAACGTGGCTGTATTCGCCATCACAGATACGGCCGATCGTCTGGAGAATGCGACGAAGCTGCTCGACAACACAGGAGACCGCCTGAGATGGCTCGGCGTCAAGCGGTTCGCGGATGGCAGCCTCGGTGGCCACACGGCCGCCATGCATGAGCCGTTCGCCGATGTGGACACCCGCGGCACGCTCAGACTCTCCGACGCTGACACAGCGGTGGCGAGAAAGAGCCTTGAGATGGGTGGCATGGTGGCCATTCACGCGATCGGCGACCGCGCCGTCGATGGCGTACTCGACGTATTTGACGACCTCGTTGCTGAGGGTGCCGATCCCTCTGCACTTCGCATGGAACATGTTTCGGTGATCAGCCCGGATCAGATCAGGCGCTTCGCCGACCTCGGAGTGACCGCAGCGGTTCAACCAGCCTTCCTCACATCGGAATCCGAATGGGTATCTGACCGAGTTGGCGAAGAGCGAGTTGGGTGGCTGTATCCGTTCCGTTCACTTCTGGACTCAGGCGTGCCGATTGCGGCGTCCTCTGACTGTCCCGTTGAACCGCCCCAACCTCTGTGGGGGATCGCAGCTGCGATGGATCGATATGGAGTCGCGCCAGAGGAGCGATTGACAGGAACCGAGGCGCTGGCGCTGTTCACGTCAGGCGCTGCGCGAGCCCTCAGGGAACCGGAGCCGCTCGCCGTTGGAAGCCCCGCCGACATCGTCGTGATCGATATCGATCCGTCGACAGCGACTTCCGACGAGGTCCACTACGCGAGAGTCATCGACACATACGTCGACGGGATTGCGGTCAACATTGACCGAATGCGTGCGGTCTGGCCTGACCAACGCTGAGTTCTACGCGGAGCGCGACTCTGCCCAACAGTCGGGACAGTACGCGCCCCACTCCCCATAGCGAGGATCGTGCGAGAGCTCAATGCCACATCCCGTGCAACGCGACGAGACGAAGTCGTCTGCGACGCGTCCGTGCGGACCATCCTTTGCGAGGAGATCGGCAACAAGCACGGTGTTTGAGTGTCCAGTCGGCAAGCGTGAACGGTATCGCTGGTAACCAAATACTCAGCGAGCAGATACGCTGCGGTCAGCCTTCGTCGATCGGGATGGGTCCGATGATCGGGTCGAGGGAGTCCATGACTTCCTCGACCGTTGCGTGCCGACCGAGTTCCTTCTTTGAGAAGACCAGATCGTCACCAGCGATGACCTCGAAGACTCCGCCCCTGGATGGGATCAGGGTGACGTCACCGATGGAGTGCTCGTACTTGCCGAGGATTGCCTGAACCATGCTCACGGCACGGTCGGTATAGCCTCAGGCTGCGCAGTATTCAATGGATAGATGCATCCGGTGAGCCTAGCGGTTCGGGACTAGCTCAACACCGCACCCGACTCGGCGGAGCCCACAAGTTTGGCGTACTTGGCCAATGCGCCCTTCGTATAGCGCGGCGGAATCGGTGCCCACGAAGCAGCGCGCTGCGCGAGTTCTTCTTCGCCGACCAGCACTTCGATCGAACGATTCGGAATGTCCACCTTGATGGTGTCCCCATCGTTCACGATCCCGATAGGACCACCTCGTGCGGCTTCGGGGGCCACATGCCCGACGCACATCCCTGTGGTGCCACCGGAGAATCGTCCATCCGTGATGAGCAGCACGTCCTCGCCGAGACCTGCGCCCTTGATCGCGGCAGTGATCGCAAGCATCTCGCGCATGCCGGGACCGCCCTTGGGCCCCTCGTACCGGATGATGACAACATCGTTCGGTTTGATCTCGTGGTTGCTGAGAGCGTCGAGGGCGTGCTGTTCGTCATCGAACACTCTTGCCGTGCCCTCGAAGACGACGAGTTCGATGCCTGCGATCTTCAGGACGGCACCTTCTGGTGCGAGAGATCCGCGCAGGATCGCGATCCCGCCCTCGGGGGCGATCGGGGCGTCGATCGACTGCACCACGTCCTGGTCCGTTGGGAACTCGATTCCTTCGAGATTCTCAGCCATGGTCTTGCCGGTAACCGTCATGACGTCACCGTGGAGGTAGCCGGCATCGAGCAGTGCTTTCAGCACGACCGGAATGCCGCCGATGCGGTCGAGGTCGACCATGTGATAGGTACCGAACGGTTTCATGTCAGCAATGTGTGGGGTACGACGGGAGATCTTGTCGAAGTCCTCGAGGGTGATCTTGACTTCGGCTTCGTTGGCCATTGCCATGAGATGCAACACGGCATTTGTGGAACCGCCGAGGGCCATCACAGTCGTGATCGCATTCTCAAATGCCTTGCGCGTCATGATGTCGCGAGGGCGGACATCCGCCTCCAGAAGGGCGACAACGGCCTGGCCAGACTCGCGGGCGAAGTCCTCGAGCCGACTGTCGACAGCAGGAACAGACGCCGAGCCTGGGAGAGACATGCCAATGGCTTCGCCGATGGACGCCATCGTGTTCGCCGTAAACATGCCAGCGCACGACCCTACGCCTGGGCACGCGTTCTGCTCGATGCGAAGCAGCTGCTCATCATCGATGAGACCTTCGTTCAAGGCACCGATCCCCTCGAATACATCGACGATCGAGATGTCTTTCCCGTCGATGTTCCCCGGCAGGGACGCCCCGCCGTAGAGGAACACAGAAGGCAGGTTGTGGCGGGCCGCGGCCATCAGCATGCCGGGAAGAGACTTGTCACAACCCGCAACTGCCACCATCGCGTCGAAGCGCTCGGCGTGCATCACGAGCTCGACGGAGTCGGCAATGACCTCGCGCGATACGAGTGACGCACGCATACCTTCGTGGCCCATCGAAATGCCGTCGGAAACCGCGATGGTCGAGAACTCGAGACCGACAGCGTCGGCCTCGCGGACTCCGATCTTCGCGAATCCGGTCAGCTTTGGTCCCGTGATGTTGCACGGTGTGACCTCATTGCCTGCAGCGACGAGACCGACCTGGGACCGCGCAAAGTCGTCCTCACCGAGGCCCACAGCACGAAGCATCGCCCGTGCGCCTGCACTGGCCGGACCGATGGTTACTTCCTGAGAGTTGATCTTCTTTGGCATGGCGTCAGGGTAGGCGGGAACTCACAAGTGAGTTCCTTGGGAGCTGTGAGCGCCCAGCGCTCGCTGCAACTCCAACGACAGAGGCTCAACGTCGAGCTCGGCCCTTTCTCACGCGGTATTCACCTTGGGTATCTACGCTTCGACGACCATGTCATCGGCTACTGAAACATTTCCGGAGATTCCGCTCGTCCGCGGAGGGAACCCTCAAGACCCTCAACCGCCGAGGAAGCGGTGGAGTCGCGCACAGCGATTCGTGCTCGGCCTTCTCGGGCTCATGGTGCTCGTCGTGTTCGCTGGGTACGGCTATCTGACCTACACAGAGGGAAAGATCGACCGCATCGAGGCGAGCGAACTCACATCCCTGAACACGGTTGCGGGCGGATCGGACGACATCGTCAACGTGCTCGTCGTCGGTGTCGATGACCGATCGACTCTCCCAGACGACTGGGAGGACCACTTCGGAACATTCGCCGGACGACGAACCGACGTGATGATCATTGCTCATCTTGTGCCCGGTGAATCGATCCAGATGCTCAGCATCCCCAGGGACCTCAAGGCAGACATCACCGGTCACGGTACGAACCGCATCAACGCCTCCTACGTGCTCGGCGGGCCGAACCTTCTCGTGGAGACGATTCAAACCGAGACAGGGATCCCGATTCATCACTATGTCGAAATCGACTTCGCAGGTGTTGGCGCTGTGGTCGACTCTCTCGGCGGCGTCACCCTCGACTTCACGTACCCGGGTCGCGACCTGACCTCAGGATTCGCAACCGAGGCGGGTCGCCACACACTCGACGGCGAGCAAGCCGTTGCCTACGCACGGTCGAGGCATTATCAGATTCTCAAGAACGGCGAGTGGACAAGCACGAGTGGCGGAGACATCTCACGGACGGGTCGCCAGCAGGAGATCCTCATAGCGATGTTCGATCAGGTGACATCGCCTTCGGCCGCCTTCAACCTACCAAGCTTCCTTCCGACGTTCGCGGATCAGATCACGGCAGACGAAGGCCTGAGCCTCGGATTGATGGCCGATCTCGGAAGGGATGCGTTGACGCTGCAAACGAAGAGCATCGACAATGTCACGCTTCCCGTAGTGAACTCGAAGGGTTCAGACGGGCGAGCATATGTGGTCCCCACCGTCGAAGCGCAGGCCGTAATCGACGCCTTCCTCGCCGGAGAACCGTTCCCTCAGCGTTAGATCGCCTGGACGATAACTCCAATGGCCTCAACAAGGGCTTCGACCTCTTCTTCGGTGTTGTACGCATGAAACGATGCTCGCACCAACCCTCCGATGTCTCGCTCGTGCATGTCAACTGGCGCGGACAACGGTGTCGATATCGATACGTTGATGGATCGCTCCGAGAGCAGTTCCCGAACCTCGATGACCTGTCGACCTTCTACCTCGAAGGTGACAATGCCCCCCTTGACCGCACCGAGGTCCCTCACCGATACGCCATCAATATCGTCGAGCAGCTCACGGGCCATGGAAGCGAGCATCTGGATCCTCTCCCAGATCGCATCGATGCCAATGCCCATCGCGTACTCGGCAGCGACCCCCATCCCGAGCACATTCGCGTGATTCTTCTCCCATGTCTCGAAGCGCTTGGCGTCGTTTCGAAGCTCGTATCGGTCCGGAAGCACGATGGGAGCGTTGTGTAGCTCGACAAAGACGGGCTCGAGACGGGGAATGAAGTCGGATCGCACAAAGAGGAAACCCTCGCCGCGCGGTCCACGAAGGAACTTTCGGGAGGTTGCTGAGAGCATGTCACAGCCGATTTCGTCGACGTCGATCGGCAGTTGACCAACTGACTGGCAGGCATCAAGGAGATAGGGGATGCCGTGTTCTCTGGCGACACGACCGACATCGGCAGCCGGATTGACAACGCCACTGTTGGTCGGCACGTGGTTCAAGGTGATGAGCTTGACGGAGCCATCGATCATCCGTTCAAGTGCCTCAACATCGATCTCACCCGTCGGGGCGTTCGGGACGACGTCGACTGCTATCCCCTTCGTGTCCCGAAGGTGCAGATACGCTGCCCAGTTGGAGACGTACTCCGTGGTCGTTGTCAGTATCCGGTCGCCTTGCCCGAGCGGCATCGAGTAGAGCGCCATATCCCACGCTCGTGTCGCCGAGTCGGTGATCGCAATCTCAGATGACTCGGCGTTGATGAGCTCGGCGAGCGTGCCATATACGCCATCAAGTTCGTTGCCGAAGGCTCGAAACGTCTCGTATCCGCCGTAGGCGATCTCGTGATCGAGGTAGCGATGAATAGCATCGATGACCGGCTGAGGCATGAGCGCCGCCCCGGCATTGTTGAGATGGACTACGTTCTTGGTACCTGGTGTCTGTGCGCGAAGTTGGTCTACATCGATCATGTCCATCAACGTAACAGTTGCTGTGGACGTGGCATTACGTTGGTCCCATGCAACTACCAGAAGACATCAAGACAGCACTCGACGAGAAGGTGTACGTGCATGTCGCGACGCTCAATCCTGACGGATCACCGCAGGTCTCCGTCGTGTGGATCGATCGCAGCGGTGACACGGTGCTCTTCTCAACCGCTGAGGGCAGGGTCAAGCCGCGCAACATCGCACAAGATCCACGAGTGGCTCTTTCGTGGACGCCGCCTGACGAGCCGTACAAGAACATCGTGATGCAAGGAACAGTGACGAAGGTGGCCACCGACGGCACATGGCTGATCGACCAGTTGGCGAACAAGTACCTCGGCCACGAGTCGTACCAATTCGGGAAGCCGGGCGAAGTCCGGGTCAACTACGAGATCGAGATCGAAAGCATCGGCAGCTGGGGCTAGGTCTTCCACGACGACCCAATTCGTGTCATACCCACACGGTACGTTACGGGTATGTGCTTACAGAACGCGGTCCTTGACCGGGTTCTGGCATCGGATACAGGCGGCGGGCCAGGCATCCCGGGCACAGACAGGAACACAGCTGAAGACGCCATCTGGCGGCTATCGGATGACGAACTGAAAGCAGTCACTCGCGATGCCGTCAAGGTTCAGCGTCAGGCCGATGCAATCATTGGTCTGCTCGCTGCTGAACTCGTCCGACGCAACCTCTGTGAGGGCGATGACAGGCTCACAACCACGCAATGGCTTCGGCACAACACACGAATGACCCTTTCGGAGGCGTCTGGAACGCTCAAGACGGGGCTGGCTATGGCCCACATGCCAACGATCACTCCCCGTGCTCTCGAAGGGGAGATCCCGGCACGGTCGCTCCAGCTCCTCGCGCAAGCTCGGGACAAGCACGGTGAAGCCTTCTCTGTTCACGAGCCTGTGTTCGCCGACGTCGCCACCTACCTTGACGTCAAGGACATGCGCAGGGCCATCAACCACTGGGAACAACAGATCGACTTTCCATCCGCTATCGAACAAGCAAGACACGCTGAGCAGCACCGCAGCGTCTACCTCTCCCAGATGATCGGAGGTGCTGGCGACCTGAATGGCACGCTTACCGCAGAGGGCTACCTCACCGTCAAGACAGCACTCGATGCCCACGCGGATCCTGGAAACCTCGATCCCGACGACACCAGAACACCAGCACAACGCCGCGCCGATGCAATCGTTGACATCCACCGATTCTGGCTGGACCACAACACCACAGCAGTTACCTCCGGTAGAGAGAAGCCTCACATCACGGTCACGCTCGACTACCGGCAGCTCACCGACGAGCTACGGCGGCTGCCCGAGCTCGCAGGCACACCCATCACGCCGGAAACGGCACGTCGTCTCACCTGTGATGCCGCCATAGTCCCCATGGTCCTTGGCGCAGACTCAGAACCTCTCGACATAGGACGCAGGACGCGCACAATTCCGCCGTCGATCCGCAGGGCAATCGAAAACCGGGACAAGAGCTGTACGTGGCGTGGTTGTGATGCACCCTCGTCGTGGTGCGATGTTCACCACGACACCCACTGGGCTCACGGAGGAGAGACCTCCCTCACCAACTGCAGGCTGCTCTGTCGGAAACACCACACCGCAACGCATCAACCAGCAGAACCATGACACCAGGTGGAACGCTCCACCCGACTCTGCGCCGGACCGATACCGGATCTAGGCGCCCCCTGGCTCATCCCTGACTTCACGCGCATCCCTTGCTGCGGCGGCCTCGCGGCGGAAGTGGGCTGCGATGTCCTTGTCGTGTGCCCGTTGCTTGGCATCCAACTGTTCATCCACGAAGTGCAGGTAGCCCCGCCAGCGATCCTCTGACAATTCGCCCGCCTCGACGGCAGCGAGCACTGCACACCCCGGCTCTGCCTCATGACCACAATTGGAGAACTTGCAGTTGTAGGTGAGCTCCTCGATGTCCGAGTACAGGGCATCGACGCCCTCGCCCTGTGCGGTAAGTCCCAACGATCGCACGCCCGGATTGTCAATGATCATTCCGCCGTTCGGCAGCAGGTGAAGCTCCCGATGGCTCGTGACGTGTCGACCCTTGGAATCCGTTTCCCTCACCTCTCCAGTCCACGCGACTTCGTCCTCCATGAGCACGTTGACGAGCGAGGACTTGCCTGCGCCTGACTCACCAATGAACGTCCCAGTCCTCCCCGCAAGAGCAGCAGCCACAGCATCGGTGCCATCACCCGTCTCTGTCGATGTCGTGAGAATCTCAACACCGGGGAGCCATTCATTGAGCGTCGTGACGAGACCGTCCACATCCTGAGCGATATCGATCTTCGACACGATCACGATTGGCTGTGCGCCGATGTCCCATGCGAGGGCGACGAATCTGGTGACCTTCGAACGCCGCAACGGTCGGTCGGCGCCAAAGACGACGATGACAACATCAATGTTCGCAGCGATCAGCTGGGGACCGCGCTCCTCGTGGTCTCGCTTGAGGAGCGTCCTGCGCGGCAGAGCTTCGGTAACCGTCTCGTTCTGCACAAGAACCCAGTCGCCGACGGCGAGCTGGGTCGATCGAGAGAACAGAACATGCTCAACAGAGTCTCCGTCAGATACGAGAACCTTCACACCGTCGTGCCGTACGACCCGGCGCGGCTCGCCTGCGGCATCCATCGCGTCGCGCTCGTGTTGCCAGGATTCGCTCCAACCGAGGTCCGCGGCTCCGCTCAACCAAGTGCCCGATCGAGGTCGGAGAGCAGGTCGTCTACGTGTTCAACACCAACCGACAGCCGGACAAGGTCATGTGGAACCTCGAGATCCGTGCCCTCGACAGAAAGATGGGTCATCGCTGCCGGCATCTCGATAAGCGACTCGACACCGCCGAGTGATTCAGCGAGGAAGAAGAGCCTTGTCTTCGTCACGATCGACTCGGCCGCCTCGACACCACCGGTTGGCGTGAACGAGATCATGCCTCCGAACCCTGCCATCTGCCTTCGAGCGATCTCATGACCGGGATCAGACGGCAAACCCGGGTACCAAACGCGCGCAACCCTCGGATCGTCCTCGAGGAAGCGGGCGATCATGGCTGCGTTCTGATTGTGCCGTTCCATCCGCAGTGCAAGGGTCTTGATGCCTCTCAGTGTGAGGTACGCGTCGAACGGTCCCGGTATGGGCCCCGTGGCGTTCTGGAGGAACCGAAGACGTTCCAACAGTGCAGCATCGTTTGTGACAATGGCTCCACCAACCGTATCCGAGTGCCCACCGAGGTATTTCGTCGCACTGTGCAACACCATGTCCGCGCCGAGGCTGAGGGGCTGCTGGAGATACGGAGTCGCGAACGTGTTGTCAACGACAAGCCACGCGCCCTGCGCCTTCGCGACGTCTGCAGCGGCAGCAATATCAACCACTCTGAGAAGCGGATTGGTTGGTGTCTCCACCCAGATGAGCTTGGTGTTCGGCGTCATAGCCGATGTGAGTCCGTCGGCCTTGGTCAAGTCTGTCGCTGTCCATGAGATTCCGTGCTCGGCAAGCACCTGAGCAAAGAATCGGAAGGTTCCACCGTACGCATCGTTCGGCAACACCAAGTGGTCGCCTGGCTTGAGCATGTAGCCGATGATCGCCGACGCAGCGAGCCCTGACGAAGTCGCTATACATCCACCGTCGTCACCCTCCCCGACACCTTCGAGTGCAGCGAGCTGCGTTTGAAGTGCTGTGCGAGTCGGATTATCCGTGCGCGAATACTCATACCCCTTGTGCACGCCTGGGGCGTCCTGCACATAGGTCGATGTTGCGTAAATGGGAACGACAGCGGCACCGGTCGTCGGGTCCGGGTCCTGGCCCGCATGGATTGCAATGGTCTCGAATTGGTCTTCAATCATGTGTCCGTCATCCTACGCCACGGCTATTCGACGTCGAAGCCGTTGGCCGTCATCCACTCATCGTTGAATATCTTCGACATGTAGCTACGACCGGAGTCGGGGATGATGACAACCGTCAGCTTCTCCGGATTCTCCTCGGCAACACGGACGGCACCGACGACAGCCATGCCGCCCGAACCCCCAACAAGGATGCCCTCTTCAACGGCAAGACGCCTCGTCATCGCGAATGCCTCAGTGTCTGTGACCATCTCGTAGCGATCCGTCAAGTCCGGATCGTACGTGCCGGGCCAGAAGTCCTCCCCGACTCCCTCGATCAGGTAGGTCGTGACGTCTTCGTCCGAGGCGGCCGTGTAGATCGATCCCTCAGGGTCGACTCCAACGACCAACAGGTCAGGGTTGACACCCTTCAGGTACTTGGCATTGCCCGAAATCGTCCCGCCAGTTCCTACGCCGGCAACGAAGATGTCGATACCCCCATCGGTCTGTTCCCATATCTCTGGTCCCGTGGCAAGGACGTGCGCCTCGGGGTTTGCAGGATTCGTGTACTGATCTGGCTGGTAGTGGTTCGGCCTCGAAGAAAGCTCCCGAGCGACCGAGTAGTACGACCGCGCATCATCTGGGTCGACGTCCGTAGGACAGAGGTGCACCTCAGCGCCGTATGCCTTGAGAAGGTCCTGCTTCTCTTTGGATTGCTTGTCCTGCATGACACAGATCAGCTTGTACCCCTTGATCGCAGCGGCCATTGCGAGGCCAACACCTGTGTTCCCTGAGGTCGGCTCAACGATCGTGTCTCCGGGCTTGAGCCATCCGTTCTCCTCGGCACGTTCGATCATGCCGAACCCGATTCGGTCCTTGATCGAACCACCAGGATTCGTGGATTCGACCTTCGCGACGAGGTTGCCTTTGGGATGGATTCGAGAGAGCCTGACAAGCGGCGTGTCGCCGATAGCGTCAACGATTGAGTTGTGAATCATGGCAAGAGGGTACCGACGCCCACGCGGTCGGCTGTTGGTAACCTTGCCCGTTCATGGACTCACTGATTCAGGCCACAGGCCTCACCAAGAGATTCGGCGATCTCGTGGCTGTAGACGGCATCGACTTCTCTGTTCCTCCCGGTGAGACGTTCGGCTTTCTCGGTCCGAATGGCGCTGGCAAGACATCGACCATGCGGATGATCGGATCAACGAGTCCCATCTCTGACGGCGATCTCACCGTGCTCGGACTCGACCCACGAACCGAAGGTCCACGGCTGCGGTCGAGACTCGGCGTGGTGCCTCAAGAGAACAATCTCGACGAGGAGCTGAGCCTCTACGACAACCTCATGATGTACGGGCGGTACTTCGACATGTCTCGGTCGGAGATTCGGGACAAGATCGATGAGCTCCTCGAGTTCGTGCAACTCACGGAGAAGAGGGACGTGAAGATATCGGCTCTCTCCGGTGGAATGAAGCGTCGTGTGGTAATCGCAAGAGGCTTGATCAACACACCCGACCTGTTCATCCTCGACGAACCAACGACCGGTCTCGATCCTCAGGCACGACACATCCTGTGGGACCGCCTCTACCGACTCAAGCAGCAGGGTGTCACGCTCATCATCACGACCCACTACATGGATGAGGCCGAGCAGCTCTGCGACCGTCTTGTGATCATGGACAATGGTTCGATCGTCGCAGAAGGTTCACCGCGCTCCCTCATCGACGAGCATTCGCCAGGTGAGGTCGTCGAGCTGCGATTCCCAGTCGGCGTGCTTGAGACCCTCAACAGCCAGATCGAAGATCTCGCCGAACGCACCGAGATCCTCGCGGATCGAGCCCTCGTGTACACCGACGATTCGGAACGGACGATCGCAATTGTCAACGACAACGGCCTCGAACCCGAGATGGTGCTCGCCCGCAGGTCAACTCTCGAGGACGTCTTCCTCCGCCTTACCGGCCGAACGCTGGTCGAGTGATGGCGACCCCGCTGTCACTGCGAATAGTCGAGGCTGAAGCCAGGATCTACCGCCGTACGTGGCGAGGCTCGGTTGTTTCGACGTTCCTGAACCCGATCCTCTACATGCTCGCCATGGGAGTTGGACTCGGGTCGCTCGTCGATGCCAACATGCCAGGCGGCGTGGACGGTGTCCCCTACCTCACGTTCATTGCACCCGGAATCCTCGTCGCATCTGCAATGCAAACCGGAGCAGGCGAGGGCGCCTGGAAGGTGATGGGTGGGATCGAATGGCAGAAGAGTTGGCAGGCGCGGGTTGCGAGCCCGATCAGCGTCGAGGGGCTCCTCCTCGGTCACATCTACTGGGCGACAGCGCGTGTGTTCTTCGTATCTGTTGTCTTTGCAGTGATCATCGCTGCCTTCCGCGTGGCTCCGCTCCTCGAGTCTCTACTCGCCGTCGGTCCTGCAGTGCTCGTCGGTGCCGCCATGCTCAGCGCAACCACGGCCTACACCGTCCGGCTGAAGTCGCCTGCCGGTCTTCCGATGTTCTTCCGATTCGTTGTCATCCCAATGTTCTTGTTCTCCGGAGCGTTCTTTCCTGTCACCCAGCTCCCCGGTTGGCTACAGCCCCTCGCTGTTGTGACGCCGATGTTCCACGGAGTCGAACTGGCACGCGCAATCGTCGTTGACCAGAGCCCAGCCATTGCGTGGTGGGTGAGCGTCCTATACCTGTCCGCATGGATCGTCGGGTTCAGCATCATGAGTGTTGGGCCGATGCGAAGAAAGCTGAATCCGTGACCGCCCCAGTGATCACCGCAAGAGTCATCCCCCCGTTGACTCGCAAGTGGCGGGGGCGCTATCTCGTGGAGCGCAATGTTCTCTCCACGAAGTCGTTCTGGCCCGTGCTCTTGTCTGGCTTCTTCGAGCCGGTGTTCTATCTGTTCGCCATCGGTATCGGTGTCGGCCAACTCGTCGGTGACGTCGAGGTCGGGGGCCTGATGGTTCCGTATCAGGCGTTCGTTGCTCCAGCAATGCTTGCCGCTTCGGCCATGAATGGCGCCGTGTTCGAATCGACGAACATCTTCTTCAAGCTGCGCTACGGCAAGGTGTACGACGCCGTCCTTGCCACTCCGGTGGAACCAACCGAGGTGGCATCGGGAGAGATCGCCTGGACACTTGCAAGGGGCGCGATGTATTCGGCCGCGTTCCTGGTCGTGATGACCGTCATGGGTTTGATCCATTCACCCCTTGCGATTCTCGCCTTCCCAGCGTCGCTGCTCGTCGGCTTCGCGTTCGGTGCTCTGGGCACCGCCGCAACGACGTGGATGCGCACATGGCAGGACCTCGACCTTGTGACACTCATCGTGCTGCCGCTCTTCCTGTTCTCGGCAACGATGTACCCGATCGACGTCTACCCGCCACTGATGCAGAAGATCACGTGGGTGTCTCCCCTCTTCCATGGTGTAGAGCTCATCAGAGGACTCACGCTCGGCATCTTGAGCTGGACAATGCTCATCAACATCGTGTACCTCACCGTCCTCGGCATCATCGGGTCGATCATCACGTCCCGGCGCATCGGACAAGTCCTCCTGAAATAGGAGCGGCACTGTGAGCCCAGAGAAGCACCGGTCATACGAACCCAGGGTTGCCAGTGCCGCATGCGGCAGTGGGAGCCCAGAGAAAGCGCCGAGGACGCCAAAGGCGTTCCCACCCACTCCCACCCGGGGAGGGGTATACTCCCCGTATGAAACCGGAACACAAGACGTCTGCACTCAACAGACTCAAGACCGTCAGAGGCCACATAGATGCGGTCATCGCGATGGTCGATGGCGAGCGGTACTGCCCTGACATCATGAAACAGGTGTCAGCGTTGCAGGGCTCGCTCGAGGGAGTCAACCGTGTGCTGCTCCAGAATCATGTCGAAACCTGCGTCCTCGACCACGTCAAAGAGGGTCGATCGGAACAGGTAGTGGACGAGCTCCTGGAAACGCTCAGATATGCACCCGGTCTCCCCACCCAGAAAGGCTAGAACCATGACCCAGATCACCCTGTCGGTCCCCGACATCTCATGCGGACACTGCAAGTCATCCATCGAGGGCGCCGTGAACCCACTCGAAGGCGTCGATGCGGCGGTAGTTGCAATCGACGACCGCAATGTCGCCATCGACTACGACGGCACAGAGACGACGCTGGAGTCCATCGTCGCCGCAATCGACGAGCAAGGCTACGAAGTAGCTCGCTGACCCATGCCTGACACCGAGATCCGCTTCGACGTTGAAGGAATGACCTGTGCTTCGTGCGCGGTCAGGATCGAACGCGTCCTCGGCAAACAGGACGGCGTCGAGACTGCCGTTGTGAACTTCGCCGGCCAGGAGGCCAGAGCGACGATCGGCGCGGATGCGGATCTCGAGGCTCTGACGGCGGCGGTCGCGAAGATTGGCTACAACATCGCGACCATCGATCCCAACGATGACCGACGGTCTCTCGTCGAACGCTACGACGAGGAGGCGAACAGGCAACGGCGCGTGCTCATTGGCTCTGCCGTCCTGACAGTGCCGCTCATGTTCCTGGCGATGTTCGGTCCAGAAACCGAGTGGAACCGCTGGACTCAATTCGTTCTCGCAACGATCGTTGTTTTCGTCTTCGGATGGCAGTTCCACAAGTCGTCTTGGAAGCAGATCACGTCGATGTCGCTCGCCATGGACACCCTGGTCACCGTCGGCACGCTGTCCGCATGGGCGTACTCGACCGTGGCCCTCTTCACCGACGGCATCCTGTTCTTCGAGACGGCAGGCATGATCATCACGCTCATCCTCCTTGGCCGCTACTTCGAGGCTCGCGCCAAAGGTCAAGCCTCAAACGCGATCGCAAAGCTCGCCGAGCTCGGTGCGAAACAGGCAAGAGTGATCCGCCAGGGCGAAGAGGTCATGGTTGAAATGATCGACCTCAGGACGGGCGAGACCGTTGTGGTGCTCCCCGGTGAGAAGATCCCAGCGGACGGAGCGGTGACCGCCGGGCGGTCCGGCGTTGACGAGTCGATGCTCACCGGCGAGTCCGCTTCGGTGACGAAGGAAGCCGGGGACAAGGTCTTCGGCGCAACGGTGAACCAACAGGGCCGGCTCGAGATCGAGGTACAGGAAGTCGGGCCGAATACCGCGTTGGCCCAAATAGTCAAGTTGGTCGAGGACGCCCAGGCGTCCAAGGCACCCGTACAGAGGCTCGCGGATCAGATCTCCGGAGTCTTCGTGCCAGTCGTCATCGGTATTGCTCTGCTCACGGCGATCGCTTGGCTCATCATTGATGGCAGCACCGCAATTGCCGTACGTAACGCGGTTGCGGTGATGATCATTGCTTGCCCGTGTGCACTCGGACTTGCAACGCCCACAGCCATCATGGTCGGATCGGGTCGAGGCGCAGAGATGGGTGTTCTCTTCAAGAACGCAGACGTATTCGAGCGTGCAAACAATGTCGACACCGTCGTCTTCGACAAGACCGGCACCCTCACCCGCGGCGCCATGACGCTCACAATGTTCGACACGGATGCCACCGAGGCCGAGTTCCTCAGGCTCACCGGGTCCCTCGAAGCCGGCTCAGAACACCCGATCGGCAAGGCCGTAGCCCTCGGCGCTGAGGAGCACGACATCGAACTGTCCCCCGTTGCCGACTTCCAGGCTGTTCAGGGCATGGGCGCCTTCGGGTCGGTCGAGGGCCACACCGTCGTGGTTGGCAAGCGTGCGCTGCTCGCCGAACACGGACTGTCCGGAGTCACCGACTGGTCCTCCAAGTTCAACGAAACACTCGAGTCTGGACACACCACCTTCATGGCCGGATGGGACGGCAGGGCACGCGGCGTACTCGCAGTGGCAGACACCGTAAGAGTGTCGTCGAAGTCAGCCATTGCAGACCTCCGCGGCGAGAGCATCGACGTCACGATGTTGACCGGAGATGCAACGCAAACAGCCAATGCCATTGCACACCAGCTCGGCATCGAGTCGGTCGTTGCAGAAGTACTCCCAGGCGACAAAGCGAGTGCTGTCACCCAGCTCCAAGCGGAAGGCAGACAGGTCGCGTTTGTTGGAGACGGCATCAACGACGCTCCCGCGCTCACCGCGGCGGACCTCGGCATGGCCGTGGGATCAGGGACGGACGTCGCCATCGAAGCAGGCGACGTGGTACTCATGTCCGGCGACCCTGCGCTCTCTGTCACCGCGATACGGATGGCCAAGAGAACGTTCCGCACGATCAGACAGAACCTCTTCTGGGCGTTCGGCTACAACACTGCGGCCATCCCGCTCGCAGCACTCGGATTCCTGAATCCGATGATCGCAGCGGCTGCCATGGCCTTCTCATCCGTTTCGGTGGTCACCAACTCTGTGCGACTACGGAGATACGACCCGCGTTCGCGCTGAAGCAGCAAGGGAGGAATGTCGGCGGCCATTCCTAGGTTTCCTTCGAAATGACAGACACAACATTCACCAATCCCACGATCGATCTCATGATGAACCACGTCTCGGTTCGATCGTTCACAAGCGAGCCGGTTTCCGACGAGATGGTTGATGCGATCATCGAGTCTGCACGCCGTCAACCGACGAGCAGTAACTGGCAGACATACAGCATCATCGTGATCCGTGACCCCGCGACCAAGGCCCGTCTGATGGAGCTATCGGGAGATCAGGGCCACGTCGGACAGAGCCAGGTGTTCCTTGCCTTCGCCGCCGATATCCGCAGACTCGACCAAGCGACATCCCTACATGACTCGACACCCGCCGGTGGGCTGAACCAGACCGTCGTGTCGATCGTGGACGCTGCAATTGTGGGCGAAGCTGCGCAGATCGCTGCAGAGTCGTTCGGTCTCGGCGCGGTCATGGTTGGTGCCATGCGTCGCGATCCTGAGGAGGTCGCCGAGGTGCTCGGTCTCCCAAGAGGTGTGTTCATCCTGTTCGGGATGAGCATCGGTTGGCCAGAAGGAGATCCGAAGGCGCCAGGGCTCAAACCACGGCTCCCCGCTGAGTTGGTGGTGCACGATGAGCGCTACTCAGACGATGGCTACGAGGACATCATCCGCTCACACAACACAGAGCTCGCTGACTTCTATCGACGGCGCGGTCGAAACCTCGACGAGGACGCCTGGAGCGGACCAGTTGCGCGAGGTGTCTCTGAGAAGAAGTACACGGCACTCCGGGGATTCATGGAGCAGCAGGGCTTCGATCTCGGCTGAGGTGTCCTCGCGTTCTCGCTCTAGAGGCTGGCATCAGAAGGAAGGGCTCCCAAGTTCGCCAATGCAGATTTGCTAGGTCACAGATCCTGCCCAATCGGCATTCCAGAAGCGCTGAACCTCAATGAGATGGCCGTCAGGGTCTTTCGCAAAGAAGTGGTGAATCCGATACTCGAGATGGTCTCGCGGAGGGCCATCAACATCGGCTCCCGCTGAAACGAACCGCTCGTGCCAACCAGCAACGTCGTCGCTAACGATTGTCACGATCACGTTCGAGGCAACAGGTTCGGGGCGCTCACAGACACCGAGATAGGAGGTGTCGGTGAGCCGGTAGATCTGACAGTCTCCCTGATCCACGACGAGGGAAAGACCCAATCCCTTCACATAGAACGTGTGCGAGCGTTCGATATCGGACACTCGCAGGAAGATGATGTTGCCGTCGATCTGCATATCGAACCCTCCTCTAGTTCACGAGCCACTGGACACCACGAGTAATCGGCCCTGGCTGTTCGAGGGTCGGCGTGTGCACG
>Ga0255049_10000795_pt1 | contig 18790 bp, 21 predicted proteins | sample JV7_2_3_MG_FD_183615 | JGI IMG/M metagenome (GOLD analysis project Ga0255049, IMG submission 183615) | Seawater microbial communities from Jervis Inlet, British Columbia, Canada - JV7_2_3 | ecosystem: Environmental > Aquatic > Marine > Inlet | place: Canada: British Columbia | collected 2016-10-06
CAGGCAGCGTTCGTTCTGAAGAGCCTCAGGTCGGGCGACTGAGCCAGTCCGGCTGAATCAATAGTCGCGTATGCCTTTCGTCGTACTACGATTGTTGCCAATACGACGCAAGAGGAGGCGCCTGCTTCCCACCTGTCCACCGTTGTGAGGTGAGTCGGGTCCCGAATGCCGGGCAGCATGTCTTGCTGCCTGTGTTCTTGTAGGCACCTCCTGTCCGAGCCAGCCAGGTACCAGGAGGTACTCTCATCGCAGAACCAAGGGTCAACGAACGAATCCGCGTGAAGCGTGTACGACTGATCGCACCCGACGGCGCCCAGATCGGCGAGAAGGACATCGACGAAGCTCGGTGGCTCGCTGCACAACTAGGGCTTGACCTTGTAGAGGTCGCCCCTGACGCCCGTCCTCCCGTTGTGAGGATGATGGACTACGGCAAGTTCAAGTACGACCAGTCGGTCAAGGCCAGAGAAGCCCGTAAGAACCAGACCCGCACGGTCATCAAGGAAGTCCAGTTCCGTCCAAAGATTGGGACAAGCGACTTCGAAGTCAAGCGCAAGAGGGTCGTGAAGTTCCTCCAGCAGGGCGACAAGGTCAAGTGCACGATGCGATTCCGTGGCCGCGAAATGGCTCACCCCGAGCTCGGTAGGGACATTCTGAAACGTCTCTACGACGAGGTCGCTGATTACGGCGAAATCGAGACGATGCCGAAGCTCGAAGGACGCAATATGACGATGGTGCTGGTTCCTTCACGGAACGCGCCGTTCGAGGATCTGGAAGAAGACGACACAGACGACACTACGGACGAGGAATAGCTCCAGCTTTCCTCTCCCACCCCACAGGAGTGAAACGTGCCGAAAATGAAAACGCACAAAGGCGCTGCCAAGCGCTTCAAGCGGTCCGGTAGCGGCAAGATCAGGCATGACAAGGCTTGGCGCGGCCACAACCGCAACAAGAAGAGTGCTGCGCGTTGGCGCAGGGCCAAAGGCAAATCAAATCTCAGCGGTAAGAATGCCAAGCGCATGGACCGCATGCTCGGAAACTAGGAGGCCCCCATGGCTCGTGTAAAACGATCTGTGAATGCGCGTAAGAAGCGCAAAAAGGTAATGGACAGGGCTTCCGGATATACGGGAGCCAGATCACGGCGGTACAGGGCTGCTCGCGAGCAGGTCATGCACGCCATGCAGGATTCGTACGACCATCGTCGTGCACGGAAGGGCCAGTTCCGCCGTCTGTGGATTCAGCGCATCAACGCTGCCGCCCGCATCAACGGAACGACATACTCTCGATTCATGGCTGGCCTGAAGGCCGCTGACATCGAGGTCGATCGCAAGATGCTTGCCGAGATGGCCGTGAGTGATCCGGATGCGTTCAAGGCGCTCGTCGATGTAGCGAGTGCTGCTACGGCCGAGTAGATCACCGGATGGTTGATCAACAAACAGAGGGCGGGTGACTTCGGTCGTCCGCCCTCTGTCTACGCTGCACTCATGGACGAGGTCATCTCTTCAACGGCGAATCCGACGATCAAGTCGTTCAAGCGATTGCACAGGGCGCGGGGTCGGCGCGAGGCAATGGCCACGCTGATCGAGGGACCGATCGTGTTCCGCGAGGCACTCGCTGCTGGTGCTGACATCCGAACCGTACTCATCGAGAAAGGTGATGAGAGCGCGCTTGCACTGTGTGCCGAATACTCCTGCGAGTTCACGATGGCCACCGCCGAGGTTCTGGCCTCTGCAGGCGACACGGTCCATCCTCAGAGTCCGCTTGCAATGATCTCGACTCCCGAACCGGACCGCATGCACTATCGCGACACGCTGGTGCTGCGAGACATCAGCGATCCGGGCAACGTTGGAACAATGATTCGTTCGGCAGCTGCATTCGGATGGGACGTCTGCGTCACCGGTTCTTCTGCCCATCCGTGGAATCCGAAAGTTGTCCGATCGGGTGCGGGGGCACACTTCAAGGTCCACCTCTCGTTCTCAGACGATCCGATCGCGGATGCGAAAGAACTTGGACTCGATGTGGCGGCATCTGTGGTTTCAGACGGAGAAATGCCAAAGAGGGGCGAACACCCGATAGCGCTGCTCATCGGTTCCGAGGCTCACGGGTTGTCAAGCGTCGACATCGAATCCTCTGACCGGGCCATGACGATTCCGATCGCCGACGATTCCGAAAGTCTCAACGCCGCCGTCGCGGCTTCAGTCCTGATGTACGTTCTCAGCTGAGCCGGCGCCATTCTGAGGGCCAGAACGTACCATTTCGGAGAGTTGCTGGCGGCAGCTCCTTAGGACTGCAGAATGCATTCCCTGTTGCCTGCGAACCCCGGGTTCGCGATTCGGGGTAGGCCCGGGGGCTACAGCCGTGAGCACTGCCGCTAACCTGCCACATCGCATGGAATCACTCGAACAACTCAAGCAAGATGCGCCGGCTCAGATCGATGCTGCGGCAACACTCGCCGAACTCGACGAGATCGAGGCGATAACGGTCGGCCGCAAGTCGCCGATTGCAGAAGCGCGTCGGGGACTCGGCGCCATCACCGATGGTGCGGAGCGAGGAGCAACGGGAAAGGCGATCAACGATGTCGCCGTGGAGCTCACATCCCTCATCGCTACGAAGCGGACAAGTCTCGACGTCGCTGAAGCCAACGCGCGGTTGGCTGGTGACCGAGTCGATGTGACCCTTCCTGGCCGCGTTCCCCAGCGCGGCACGCATCACATCATCCAACAGACTATCGATGAAATCGTCGACATATTCGTGGGATTGGGCTACCAGATGGTGCAGGGTCCAGAAGCTGAGACGGACTTCTACAACTTCACAGCACTCAACATTCCGGAGACACACCCTTCGCGCCTCGAGAGCGACACGTTGTACCTCGACTACGGAGGATCGGACGAAGAGATCCTCCTTCGTACGCACACATCGCCGATGCAGGCTCGCCATATGGAGGAGAACGAGCCACCGGTATACATCGTGGTGCCCGGCAAGGTGTTCCGGTCTGACCAGATCGACGCAACCCACCTGCCGGTCTTCCATCAGATCGAAGGCCTCGCTGTCGACGACAACATCACCTTCGCTGATCTGAAAGGGACGCTCGCAGAGTTCGCAAGGGAGTTCTTCGGTCCGGACACGAAGGTCAAGTTCATCCCGCATTACTTTCCGTTCACGGAGCCATCGGCTGAAATGCACGCCTGCACGCAAGGAACGTGGATCGAACTCCTTGGCTGCGGCATGGTCAACCCGAAGGTGTTCGAGAATGTCGGCTATGACTCATCGAAGCTGTCAGGCTTCGCGTTCGGCATGGGCGCTGAACGCATGGCGATGGTTCGCCACGGAATCAAGGATCTGCGAACGATGATCGATCCAGATGTACGCACACTTGAGCAGTACCGATGAAGCTCACCCTCTCATGGCTGAATGAGTTCATCGATCTTCCGACGTCTGACGTCGAGTTGCTTGTTGAGGCCCTCGAGAGCCTCGGCCACGAGATCGAAGAGTCCTACGCAATCGAGCCGTCCTTCGACGGCGTCGTGATCGGCGAAGTGGTTGAGGTATCTCCACACCCGAACGCAGACAAGGTGCGTCTGACGAAGGTGAATGTCGGAGACGAGATCCTCGAAATCATCTGTGGAGCTTGGAATTTCGAAGCCGGAGCGATCGTGCCGGTAGCTGTGCCCGGAGCGGTTCTCGGCGGCGACTTTGAGATCACCAAGCGGGATATTCGCGGTGTGACATCCAACGGCATGATCTGTTCGGAGACCGAGCTCGACCTCGGGGATGAAGCTGACGGCATCATGGTTCTCAACGATGACTATCCAACCGCGGCCGACGCGATCGGCGCATCATTCGCCGATGTCATCGGACTACCGGATGTCTACTTCGAGGTCGGCGTGACTCCTGATCGCCCAGACTGCCTTTCGGTGTACGGCCTCGCACGCGATCTCGCAGCGTTCTACGAATTGCCTCTCAGACCACATGGCATCGCGGTTTCTGCGAAGGGTGCGCCTTCAACCGTATCAGTTTCGATCGATGACCCCGAGGCCTGTCCGCGTTTCGCTGGGCGCCAGGTGCGCAACGTCTCGCTCGGTACATCCCCGCACTGGCTTCGTTGGCGACTCGTTCAGGCCGGTGTGCGACCCATTTCGAATATCGTGGATGCCTCGAACTACGCGATGATCGAATTCGGCCACCCGACACATGCATTTGACGTCGACAAACTCGGCGACACGATCGGCGTGCGGCGGGCCAACGAGGGTGAACAGGTCGTGACACTCGACGACCAAACACGTACGCTCGTCGACCGAGACATCGTCGTGACCGATGGAGTCAACGTCGTTGCCATTGGTGGGGTGATGGGCGGTGCATCCACGGAGGTCGGCGAGTCGACATCAGATGTGTTCATCGAGGCCGCACACTGGGACGCGGCCAGCGTACTCATGACCTCCAAACGACTTGGACTTCGCTCAGAGGCCTCAGCCCGTTTCGAACGGGGAGCAGATCCATCGTTCTGTCATCTCGGGGCAGATAGGGTCGCGCAACTGCTGACCCAGATTGCAGGAGGCGAACCTGCTCCAGATCCCATTGACGTTGATCCCGGCGGAATCGCGCCGTGGACGATTGAATACCCACTTTCTGAAACGAATCGGATCCTTGGCATCGATTTGGACTCAACAACAACAACTAGACTGTTGACACGATTGACGTTTGACGTCAGCGGTGACGACCCTCTGTACGTCACGGTCCCCACGCGCCGTCCCGATGTCAGGGCGCCTGTGGATCTCGTTGAGGAGATCGCGAGGCTCCACGGCTTCGACCAGATACCCGCAACCGTTCCGCAGGGACCAGGCGGGGGACTGTCGTACCGCGAACGCCGCCTCAGATTGATTCGCGACATCATGGTGGGAGCCGGGTTCTACCAGATAATCGGTTTCTCGTTCATCGGGGAGGCCGACCTCGACAAGCTTGCACTCGCAGACGGACACGCAGCACGTGAGTCCATCAATCTCGTGAATCCCCTCAATGACAACGAGGGGATCATGCGAACAACACTCCTCCCCGGACTGCTCAAGGCAGCGTCGGCAGCAATCGCCAGAAAGAACCAGTCGGCAAGGCTCTACGAGTTGGGAGCTGTGTTTCTGCCGGGAGCAGGGAAGCTTCCCGAGCAGCCGGAACGGCTTGCGTTCCTGCTCGCAGGCGATGCCGAAGGAGAGTGGGATGGCGAACCGCGAGAGTTCGACCTCTATGACGGCACGGGGGTCTGGGAACTATTGGCGGACAAACTCGGTCTCGTCAACTGGGAGATTCGTCAGACATCGACGACACCGTATCACCCGGGTAGATGCGCCGAGATCGTGGTGGATGATGCTGTGATTGGAATCGTCGGCGAAATCCACCCGAATGTTGTACAAGCGTTCGATCTGACCGGCCGCGTCGTGGCAGCAGAGCTCGACATCGACGAGCTACTTCTTGAGAAGACACCGTGGCAGTACGAGACCCCGAGCGTCTTCCCAGCCGTTGTGTTCGACCTGGCCTTCGCTGTTGCACGAGACGTTCCCGTCGCACAGATCCTGACGTCGGCGGCGAGTGCCGGTGGTGACTTGTTGGACGCGGTTGATGTCTTTGACGTGTTCGAGGGCGCCTCGATTGGCGAAGGACTGAAGTCGGTCGCCATCAGAATCCATCTCAGGGCAGACGACAGGACGCTCACCGACGAGGAAGTCGCACCGCTGCGGAAAGTGATCGCTGATGGAGTGACATCATCAACCGGTGGGGAACTTCGGGGTGAGGCCTGATTGATCACGGGGATCTTGCCCTCCTCCAACAGGACTCACGCGCCGCGGCAATTGCACTGCTCGGCTCTGTAGTGACATCAACCGTTGATGGCTGGACGGTCTCGGTGCTCCTCAATGAGGTTGAGGCCTATGGCGGCTCCGATGATCCCGCAAGCCACGCATTTCGGTCCAAGACGAAACGAAATGAGCCGATGTTTGGCGCGGCGGGCACAGTCTACGTGTACCGCTCGTACGGCATCCACTGGTGCTTGAACATCGTCACCGGCAATGTCGGCGATCCTGAGGCCGTCCTCCTGCGGGGCGGCACCGTTGTTGAGGGAAAGGACGCAGCGATTACTCGACGCAGAAGACCGGATCATCTCGCTGATGGTCCTGGGAAGCTTGCACAGGCATTGCACATCACGGGTGACTCATCGGGTTCGGTGCTGGGCGACGGAGTGCTCACGATCTCGGGTCTTGGCATCGTGGACGGCTATCAAGTGACGCCGCGTATCGGGATTACCAAGGCAACAGAGCGCGAGTGGCGGTTCTTGAGCCGAGACACTGGCTAGCCTCGCATCGCGATGAAGACACCAGCCGAACAGTTCGAGTACATCACCCGCACCGTCGACGTGGCACTGCCCGAAGGAGAGTTACTCAGACAGCTCGAACGTGAAGAGCCTCTGCGCGTGAAACTCGGAGTCGACCCGACAGCACCGGATGTCACCCTCGGCTGGGCCGTCGTTTTCGACCTGCTCAGGCGTTTTCAGGAGATGGGTCATGTCGCCGTGCTCATTCTCGGGGACTTCACTGCACGGGTTGGTGATCCATCGGAGAAGGACTCGACTCGGAAACGCCTCACAACCGATGAGGTCGAGGGCTATGTGCAGGCCTGCCTTCCCACCATCAAATCCCTCCTCCTCGATGAGCGCCTCGAGATCCGCCGCAACAGCGAGTGGTTGGCACCGATGGACATGGCCGACGTCCTCGAGCTCACAGCGAAGGTGACAGTATCGCGGCTCATGGATCGGGATGATTTCTCACAACGATTCGAGGCGAACGAGCCGATCTCGCTCATCGAGTTCATGTACCCGATTCTCCAGGGAACCGACTCTGTCGCAATCAACGCGGATATTGAGATCGGTGGCAATGATCAGCTTCTGAACCTGCTGATGGGAAGAGACCTACAGGACCGTGCAGGCCAGCGTCCACAATCGGTCGCCACCGTTCCGCTTCTCGTCGGCACGGACGGCACGAAGAAGATGTCCCAGTCGCTCGGCAACTACATATCGGTCAGGGCTGATGCCAACGACATGTTTGGCAAGACGATGTCGATTCCGGACGCTCTCATGCCGCAGTGGTTCCGCCTTGCCGCTGGTGCAACGCCTTCAGAGGTCGAATCGCTCACGAGCAGTCTCGAAGATGGATCCATACACCCAGGCGAACTCAAGCGCGATCTGGCCCGTCGCGTCGTGGAGATCTACCACGGAAACGGCACTGGCGCCGACGCCGAAGCAGCCTTCGACCGCTTGTTTAGAGAGAAGCAGGCGCCGGACGAGGTGCCAACGGCGGCACTCCCTGATGAGGATCCTGTCTGGCTGCCGAAGGCACTCTCGGAAGCGAACCTCGTACCATCAAATGGTGAGGCGCGACGCCTCATCGAACAAGGGGCCGTCAAGATCGATGGCGAACGAATCATCGAAGAGTCCGTGGCACGCTCAGTCCTCGAGGATGCAACCGTTCAGGTTGGGAAACGCCGTTTCGTCAAGTTCGTTGGATAGGGGTGTGATGCGGAGCATGTCACCTCGAAGCACGGTATCGAAATGACGGCGACGCTAGATTGTCCCGAATGAAGACACGGACTCAGAATTCGGTTTCCTGGGCGAACCCTGCAGTGTTGCGAGGTGCGGCGTTCCTTGCCGGCGGGTTGTTCATTCTCGCGCTTCCCGATGCGTCCGCTCGTCTCCTCGCGATCGGGCTTGCTGCGACAGCTCTCCTTGTGGGAGGCGCTGATCTGTGGGCAGCGGCACGGATCAGACCGATCCCGTGGCCGAACATCCTGATGGGCATCGCCACCGTCGCCCTTGGAGTGGTCGTACTCGTCATAGGAGGGACGGCATTCGTTGTTCTCGCCCGACTGCTCGCCGTTTTGCTCGCCTTCCGTGGCGTAATCGGCGTCTATACGGCCCTTCGCCACAGACAAACATCGACTGAATGGACGTTCAACCTCGTCAAGGGAGGACTATCCATTGCTGCAGCCGTGGTCATCTTTGTAATCCCTGAGGCCATCGAGACGGCACTCCTTCTGACCATCGCGGCGACCGCACTTGTTTCCGGGGCGATCATGCTCACCTACGGACTGACAGCGGGCGAAGACGAGCACCTCGGTGCAGTGGCGCTTGGCGGGTATGTGAGGCGTTGGCTCGGTGAAAGGGATGTCGGCGACGCGATGCGTCTTGACGTAATCGACAACCTCTACTTCGAAGGCCCTGGAACAGTCCAGAAGCAGGTCGGTTTCTGGGTGTTGCTGATCCTCTCGACGGCGATCGCGACACTTGCCATCCTCGCTGACTCGACTGCTGTCGTCATCGGAGCGATGCTGGTTGCGCCGTTGATGACACCGATCCTCGGCGTAGCAGCTGCGATCGTCAATGGGTGGATGCGTCGAGTCTCGGCATCCTTCGCAACGGTCGCCGGTGGCGTGGCTATCTCAGTGTTCACCGCGTGGATCGTCGCAACGTGGGCACCTGCGCTTGTTCCGTTGTCAGCCAATAGTCAAGTCTTGTCGAGGGTGTCTCCCACGCTTCTCGACCTGATGATCGCCGTCGCTGCAGGTGCTGCAGGCGCCTATGCAACCGTGGACAAGCGAGTTTCAGCGTCGATAACCGGTGTTGCGATTGCCGTCGCGCTCGTCCCACCTCTCGGCGTTGTCGGCGTCACGCTTCAGGCAGGTCATTTCGCAGATGCTTCCGGAGCATTCGTCCTGTTCCTCACGAACCTGGTCTCGATCATCCTTGCCGCCTCCTTTGTCTTTGTCTTGACGGGATTCGCCCTCATCACGAAGTTGCGTGAGAACCAGGAGAAGATGAAGACGATCATCATCACCGTTGTCCTCGGTGTCCTGGTTGTGATGGTGCCCCTTGCCTTCACCTCTGAGGGAATCCTCACCTCGTCCAGCCGACAGAGCACTGCACAGAAGGTCACCGAGATGTGGATCGAGGATGCGGAGGGGATCCGTCTGAATCGGGTCACAGTGGAAGGCGAGAAAGTGGCGGTTGTCATCACAGGGGAGGGAGCCGTGCCGTCCATCGCTGAACTGAACAAGGCGCTGTCCGAATCGTTGGACGACGGCATGACAGCGACGGTCGAGTACTTCCCTTCTGAGGAGTTGACTGCCGAGAACCATCCGTAGTCGCTCGATCCGATCGCTCGTGGCCAGAGCACTAATAACGCCGTACCATTGCGTTCATGTTCGAAGCTGCCCAACACAACGTGCTGCACGTGACCCTTTCCGGGGACGTGTTTCTGAAGTCGAAACGGACTCAGAAGCGTCTCATCAAGCGTGTGCGCGCGAATCTGTTGGCGGCAGTTGCAGGCGCTGGTTACCAGGGTTCCCTCGGGCGGATAGGGACACACCGGTTCGAACTTCACCCGACGCCAGACATGTTCGAAGCCGTTGGCGATGCAGCCCTTACGGTATTCGGGATTTCATCTGTCGACACCGTCAGGCTCGTTCGTTATGACACGATGGAACAGCTCGCACAGCGCATCGGCGAGTTGTCTCGCGATGCCGTCAAGGGCCGTACGTTCGCAGCGAGGGTCAAGCGTCGTGGCACACACGATTGGAACTCGATGGACTTGGCAATGTCGATCGGTTCGGAACTCTTTGAGATATCCGCCGGCGTCGATCTTGGTGATCCTGAAATCGAAGTGAGAGTCGCTGTTCTTGACGAGAAGGCATACCTCGTCATGAACCATGAACGCGCACCGGGAGGACTTCCACTGGGAACCCAGGACAAGGTCCTGTGTCTCGTGTCTGGCGGCTTCGACTCTGTTGTCGCTGCGTGGATGCTCATGTCGAGGGGATGTCCTGTCGACTTCGTGCACTTCTCACTGAACTGCGCGCAGTCTGATCACGCCCTCGCCGTTGCTCGTGAACTCTGGACGAGATGGGGGCACGGTACGAGCCCGACGGTGCACCTTGTCGAGTTTCAACCGGTGAAGGACGCCCTGTTCGAGCATGTCGACGCGCGGATGCGGCAGGTGACGCTCAAGGTGATGATGGCCCGTGCCGCCAGCACAGTCGCTGAAGAGTCAGGAATCACGGCGCTTGTCACCGGCGACGCTCTCGGTCAGGTGTCGAGTCAGACCCTCCCGCACCTTGTTGCGGTCTCCAAATCCATCGATACGCCCATGCTCCGTCCGTTGGTTGGTCTCCCCAAGGAGTCGATCATCGATCTCGCACGCAAGGTCGGTACTGCGGAACTCTCAGCCCGCGCACAGGAAGTCTGTGATCTCTCCGCTGGCGGACCCGTCGCAACCGCGGCGTCCGAGACAGCCATTGCCGACACGGTCGACCGGATTCCCGAAGAGGTACTGGCAGACGTGGTGATGACACGGAAGATCTTTGACCTCACGGACTGGACCCCAGGTCAATTCTGAGCCGCCGGACGCTCGTATCGGACCGGATGGCGTCGGTGAGAGCTACCGATACATCGTGGTGACGATCCTGGCGTAGTCCTCGTCACCCAAGAGGCCACGACGATTCATATCCGAGAGCCTCGCGACCGTCTCCGCATCTGTGGAGGTTGTCTGTTCACCAGAGCTCACGTTGTACGTCGGATCGTCATACGGTCGCAAAGCGAAGTAGAGGATCACGCCGATGATCGGCAAGAAGATGATCGCAATGGCCCACAGCGCTTTCGCGAGACCCGTGTGGCTGGACGCGAAGAGGTCGACGAGGGCGAAGCCCCATAGGAGGATGAGGGGAATCCAAATCGCAAGCGTCCAGAAGAAGTCCCAGAAGTCCATATCGGTCCCTTTGCTCGGTGTTCGCGGGAGTGTAGCGAGGCGATTCCGGTCAGGTGGTACGATTGCCGGCCGTCGAATTCAGGAGTGCACGTGCTCAAGAAGCTTGTCCCCGTTCTCGTTGTAATGCTGATCCTGGTTTCCGCCTGTGATGCGATCACTGATCCAACTGATCCAACCGCCACCACCACGCAGGCTCCCGATACCACGCAAGCCCCTGACACGACGCAGGCTCCCGATACCACACAAGCTCCGGAGACAACCGAACCGGGAACCGAAGAAGGCGAGTCGACCACGCCATGGTGGCTGCTGATCCTGATTGGTATCGCGTTCCTCGTGCTGATCATCGCCTTCGTTTCACGGGGATCGAAGAAGAAGGTGGTCATTGCACCACCACCTGTTTCGTGGAAGGACAGCGCGAGAAGTGGCTACGCAGACGCTCGGTGGCTGTACGACGCGATGTCCGAAGATCTCGGAATCTGGCGTGGGAACGCCACGTTTGATAGCACGTCCGAGGTCGGCGCAACCGCAGCTACAGCACTTGCCGACGCGTGGCGTCAGCTCGACACTCGTATCGGAAGTGCGAGCGACCATCTGTATGCGCTCGAAGCCGCATCTCCAGATCAGCGGACTGCCGAAGCAGCGAACGCGACGGTCCGATCGATGCGCGCCGTGCGAACTGCTGTCGATTCCCGAGCGGAAGCACGCATGAACTACCGCACGGTCCAGGAAAGCAGCAGTAGTGATCCCCTCGCCCTCCAGGATGCCAGGGAACGTGAAGTGCGGTCGGCTCGGCTCCTTGCTGAATCGAGGAGTGCCTTCGGATCCGCCCTCACGCATCTGTCAACGGTCCTCTGACCGAGGTCTCATTCCGTGGTGCCGAACCGGGACAGGTCAACGTTGCCGCCTGACAGGATGATGCCGACGCGCTCCCCAGAGAACTGACGCGCGTATCGAATGAGCGCGGCAACGCCCGTCGCACCTGACGGTTCGACGATGAGCTTGGTGCGCTCGGCAAGCGTGCGCATGGCAAGCAGTATCTCTTCTTCCGACACGGTGAGAATCTCCACATCCGCTCTGCTCAGCATCTCGAAGGGAATCTGCCCGATGCCTGTGAGTAGTCCGTCGCCGACGCTGATGTCGCCCGTCGCCGGGTATCGAACACCATCGCGTAGCGACCGATACGAGTCGTCGACGATCTCGGGTTCTGCCCCTATCGCACGGATTCCGAGGTTGGCTGCCACGGCTGATGCGCCAGAGAGCAACCCACCACCGCCGATCGGCGTGATGATGGCGTCAAGCGAGTCGACCTGTTCGACGAATTCCAGCGAGGCAGTCCCCTGACCCGCGATGACGTCGTGATCATCAAACGGATGTACGACGACGGCTTGGCTGGTTGCAACGATTTCAGCCAACCTATGTTCCCGCTCTGGCTGTGGGCAGAACACAACCGTTGCGCCGTATCCCTCGACGGCGTCAACTTTCACGGGTGTGGCGTTCTCAGGCATGACGATCGTTGCGGGGATGCCCCTGATGGCACATGCGTATGCGACAGCCTGTCCGTGGTTTCCGGACGAATGCGTAGCGACTCCTCGTCGCGCCTCGATATCGGATAGTGACAGCACTGCGTTGACGGCACCTCTGGCCTTGAATGCGCCAACCCGCTGCAGATTCTCGGCTTTCAGGAACACGGTGGCATCCGAGATCGAATCGAGGTGCCTCGAGGTGAACACTGGCGTCCGATGCACATGCGGTGCGATCCGGTTCGCAGCATCGACCACATCTTCGTACGTAACAATGTCCGTCATTGACCTGATCCGGTTCTTGCAGGTGTCGTCGTCTCGAAGTAGATCCACAGGGCAAACGCGGAGAGAACGTGCCACAACGCATGTCCCTGGAAGAGCGAATCAGAATCGCAGATGGGTCCGCCCGTGCGACCGAGTGCGAAGAACAGCACAGCGAAAGCCATGGTTACGAGCGACGCGATCCACCATCGCGTGCGCGCGATTGTGGATCGATGAAGCGCAACATCGGCAACGACAAGCGCCAGCACAGCCAACCCCGCTATCACGTTCGTACTCGACGGCCAGAGGACAAGGGCCGCTGTAACCACGATTCCCATGGCCCCGAGCAAGGCAGAGGCCTTGCGTGTGCTCCACGTGACAATGCCACCGAGATTGATGACTGCGACGCTCAGGAGTGCAAGGATGAATGTGACGTCGTGGAGGAAGTGGCTGACCGAGCCCTGGGGACCGTGGAACAGGAAGCTGCCGATACCGGTACCCACCATGAGAGTCCCAAACACGACACGATTCGCACGCTCGCGACCGTGCCACTTCGAAACCGAAACGAGCACGACGACTCCGAGAACGCTGAAGGCAAGGCTCGAAAGCGCATTCACGGGTTGTGCGAGGAATCCTCGCCCAAGGTCTTCGCAGTCGGATTCGCCCAGAGCGACGATGAGTCTTTGTATCACGGACGAGACGGTAGTCCGGCCTGCAAGGGAAGACGGCACAGCCAACAACATGAACAGCCACTAAAGGTTGCAGCGAATGAGGCCGATTGATTCTCAGGTGATATCCGACACGATGAGGGGTGCCGATGCAGTCACTATCAGACCAGATCCGCGAGAGGGAATTCACGCGCTCCCGAAAAGGCTTTGATGCTGATGAGGTGACCTCGTTCCTCGACAAGCTCGTTGCTCAGGTCTCGGAGCTCGAGGCGAATCTCCGAAGGGAAGGCGTTCGCGCAAATGCGCTCGAACGCAAGATTCAGGCGCCGCTCCAGGCAGGGGACAACGTCGAAGCAGCGTTTCTCGCTGCCGCGGAGTCCAAACAGCATCTGCTCGACGAGGCCCAGGACAGAGCCGACAAGATGATCTCAGAGGCGAGAGCCGAGGCCTCAAGGCTTGTTGAGGTTCCGAAGTTGGAGGCGCACCGGGCCCAGGAAGAGAGCGCTGCGATCCTGCTTCAGGCCAAGGAGCGCCTTGAGAGTGCATCCCGAGAGGCAGCCTCCATCGAGGAACGCGCTCGTTCAGAGACCACGCAGCTCGAAGCCGAGTCGGCGGAACGCGGACGGCATGCCGTTGAGGAGGCAGACAGGCGGGCACAGGAAACGATTGATGCCGCGAGACATGAGGCGGCGATCCGCATTGCGGCGGCCCAGCGCGAATCATCGGATATCCGCTCGACGCTCGAAGCCGAACACGTCGAACTGGTCGAGAAGGTCCGTGCCCTCCAGGCAACCGTCGTCGGAATGATCGAACACGGCGCAGCCCGATCTCCCTCACTTGCAGCCGTCCTTGATCCCACCGCTGGAGAACCGGATGCAGAGGCGGTCTCGTAGGCGTCTCGTCGCCAGATTCTGCTTGTGTCCGCCCTTGCGGCGCCGATGAGTAGGTACCGATGCTGAGGACAGTACTGACGGCTTTCGGTAGCATTGCGTGGACGACGGAGATGACCCATGGCAAGGAAGAAAGGCAGAGGCGTAGGAGATGTTGCTCGATACACGAGCGCCAATTCTCGCCCACCTTCATTCGGAGAAGACACACCCGATGACTCGATCGCGTCCAGCACAAGCTTCTTCCTGATCTCGCTGGTCGCGTTTCTGGCGATCGCGTTCGCCGCAGTGACTTTTGGGACCAAGAACATTGAGGCCGATCTTCAGGCACGGTCCGAAGCCTCGCTTCAAGCTGCAGGGTTCGGTGGAGTAGCCGTCGTGGCTGAAGGTGCGACCGTCCATCTGTCAGGTTCGATCTCCACAGAGCAAACCGAGGAAGCGGCTTTCGCAACCGTCAGCGCGCTCGATGGCGTTCACGATGTTGACGGCAAGCTGTGGCCGGTGTTCTCGGGAGAACTCACCGAGATCGCCGTGACAGGCGATGCGCTCAGAGTCGAATGGAACGGCAGCACCGTGTTACTTGAGGGCAACGTCTCGTCACCGGAACGGCAAGACTTCGTGGTCGACACGCTCTCTCCCGCATTCCAGAGCATTGATATCGCAGCGCTGACCGTGCTGGAAGGCCTTGAAGAGGGCTCCGGATGGCTCGGAGCATCCCTCGGACTCATCCTCAGCCTCCAACCTTCGTTGGACGAAGGCACGATGACGATCGACCCGAACGGGAAACTACTGATCGTCGGTGGCGACATTCTTGGCAAGGATCTCCGAAACGAATTGAACGCCAAGGTTGTCGAGGTCGGCACCCAACTCGGATACGACGTGATACCGGCGATCCGACTCATCGAAGTCGGACCGACCGAGGAGGAGATCGAAGAACTCCAGTTCAATCTTGATGAGGTCATTGAGGGCAAGGTCGTCGAATTCGAAGTCAAGAGCTTCGCCCTCACTCCGAAGGGGATCGAACTCCTCGACGAGATCCTCGCTGCCCTCAGACAGGCACCTGAGGTTCGGATCGAGATCGCTGGACACACCGACTCGAGGGGATCGGCTGCGGAGAACCAGCAACTCTCGGACGACAGAGCAAACGCGGTACTCGAGTACCTCGTATCCGGTGGCGAATCACCAGATCGTTTCGAGATTATCGGCTACGGTGAGGACAAGCCAACCGAGACCAACGACACAGCCGAGGGCCGAGCACGCAACCGTCGGATTGAATTCACAGCCTTGGAGGGAACGTCGTGACCTATGTGGCCAGCCAGATTGTGCTCTGGATCATCGTCGCGACCATCTTCGGATTCGCGCTCGGCTGGTTACTCAACTCCCGCAGGGGAGCCAACAAGAAGAAGAAGTTCAAGAACCGCCGGTTCTAGAGCATCGATTCCGCTTCGTATCCTTCACCCCTACCTGCTTGCCATGACCGGATCGCGATAAAGCGCAGTCCGCATCAGCAGAATCGCAACAACCACAACGCTTGATGCGCCAACGATGTAGACAGGCACCACGCCGAAGATTCCCGCCAGCATTCCACCCAGAGCAGCACCAACCGGCAGACCAGCCCAAGCGAACGTACGGGATGCGGCGATAACGCGACCCATCTGTTCGGGAGGTGCGAGCTGTTGTCGCATTGTTACCAGGGCGACATTGACCCACGTGACACCGGTAATCGCCATCCCAGCTGGAATGATCGCCAGCCAGTTCCCCATCAACGCCACAGCGAGGAATCCTGTACCGAGCAGGACCAGACCGATGATGTACATCGTTCCCAGTGCAACCCTCCTGGCGACGCGGCCCGCAAACGCCACACCGATGGATCCGATCGCCGCCTGGGCAGCAAAGAAGATGGCTATCTCGCGTCCAGCTTCGGTAACGGCCGCACCATCGGAAATGTTGAGACCAACTACCTCGCTTGCGACAAAGAGGACCAACAACGCCTCGAGCGGTTGGAACACGAGATTGGTGACCGTGCCACCGAGCGTGCCCCACTTGAGGCGTTTGTCAGCGAACAGCACGGACACTCCTGAGCCGAGGGCGGTGAGGAACGGCTCGCGCTGGATCTTGGGCACTTTCTTGATTGGCCGAACGAAGCTGAGGAGGGCGGCGGATATGGCAAATGTCGCGGCGTTCAGGCTGAAGGCGAGTGAGAATCCGCCGGCAACGGCGACGATGACGCCTCCAACCAACGGCGCAGCGCTCAGGGCAAGCGTTCTCGCCATTCCCAATTGAGCGTTCGCCCTGACCAGATCCTCAGCGAGCAGGGACCTCGTCATGTACGACTGCAGACCCGAGTCGAACAGCACTGCCATGGATCCTGCAGCGAATGCGACACCGAACACGATCGTTTCGTTGATCCAACCGCCGTTTGAGCCGACGGCAAGGAACAGGAACGTGGCAGTTCGTATCAGATCAACGCCGATGAGCGTCACACCCAATCGACGGCGCCTATCGAGAAAGACACCTGCGGCGAGGCCGAATAGGAGCATGGGGAGCGTTTCTGCTGCGGCGGTGAGACCGAGATCGAAGGCGTCACCGGTAAGCGACAGCACGAACAAGGGGAGCGTGAAGAACGCGATGTAGTCACCGAAGAGCGACACGGCCTGACCACCGACGAGCGGCACCAGGTTGCGTTTCGCCCTCAGCCTGTCACCGCGCGCTGCATTCTCTACCGGTTTGGTGCTCCCCACGACCGAAATCGTAGTCCGCTACCTGCCTGTGCGCTTGCGATTCGCAGGAACGACTGGAGGGTTAGCCTGAAAGCGTCGAGAGTGAAGAGAATGGCGCAGATTCAGGACATACCCAAGCTCGTTTCCGAATTCGTCGAACTGACGAAGGAATACCTCCTGCAGGAGACGGTCGAGCCCGCAAAGAAACTCGGCCACTTCGCCGGCTACTCGATCGGTGCTGGCGCTTTGTGGGCGATTGCGCTGATCCTCCTCTCCGTTGCCGGGCTGCGTGCCTTCATCGAGGTTCTCCCTTCCGGCGAATACTGGGAGGCGCTTGGGTATGTGGTTGCGACGCTGGTGCTGCTCGGGTTCATCGCGCTCCTTGTGAAGCTCATGCCTGATCGTGGCGTATACGATCCGAATCCACCGCCGACTGAAGCCCCAGAGAACGCTTCGCCTGAGCCGACCGCATCCCAGATTGGAGACGCCTTATGACAGTTCAGAAGGCCGACCTTGAAGCCAAACTCAGAGAGATCGAAGGCGTGGTCACCGACGTCGAAGAAGAGGCGAAATCGAATGCCGTAACGATTGCCGTCGTGACTGGGGTCGTAATCGTCGGTATCGTTGCGTTCGCCGTCTGGCGTTCCCGCCACTCAAAGATCCGCGTTGAGGTCTACACGCAGTGAGCGTTCCCGTTCGCTTCGTTGCTCGCCGCTTGTGGTGGCGCCGGTTTCACCCGATCACTCGAATCGGCTGGAACTTGGCAACCATGGGACGCACACGCCCAACCAGCCAGACCATCATCGGTCTCGGACTCATGGGCGCAGGTCTTGTTGTGAAACGGAAGAGTCGCAAGATCATGCTCTATCGCGGAACGATCGAGCCCGGAGCGGGCACCCATATCAGGGTGTACAGGGGCGGAGAGGCGATCTACAGCACACCCGTCAGTGCGGATGGACAAGGCTGAAATGGGTAACAAGCGATGGGTACGCCTTGTTATTTGGGTGGTTGTTGCGATGATGGTTCTCACGCTCATGGCCGCGCTTCTTCCGACGCTGGGATGACGAAGACGGGCGACCGGTTCGCATCGGGTGACCAATGCTTCATCAGTGACGTCAAGGGCAGGGAATACCTGTTCGTGCTCGACCACGGAGCGACATTTCAATCAGACAAGGGTGCTGTTTCGCACGGTGACATCATTGGGCTCGGAGAGGGATCGACGTTTCGTACCACTACGGGAGCAGCATTCGTCGCGATGCGACCCAGACTTGCGGATCACGTGCTGAAGATGAAGCGCGGAGCAGCCGTCATGTATCCGAAGGACGCCGGAGCTCTGATCACGTGGGCTGACATTGCACCAGGATGTGTTGTCGTCGAAGCAGGTACGGGATCCGGGGCGTTGACAATTGCACTCTCGAGGGCAGTTGGCAGCGAAGGCCGGGTTGTGAGCGTCGAACGTAGAGACGATCACCACAATCGGGCACGGAAGCTCATCAAGACGTTCATGGGTTCCGTCCCTGACAACGTCGACCTTCGCATCGGGGAAGTTGAGGATGTGTTGCGGACGCTTCAACCCCACAGGGTTGTATTGGACGTTCCCGAACCGTGGGAAGTTGTTCCCGCGGCCGCGGAAGCTCTGCCAGGTGGTGGTGGCTTCGCCTGCTACGTGCCCAACATTCCCCAGGTGCAGCAGACCACCGATGTGCTTCGGGAGTCGAGAACCTTCACCGGGATAGAGACGTTCGAGATCATGATGCGCTCATGGGCAATCGACGAACGAAGTGTGCGCCCAGAACACCGGATGGTTGGACACACCGGATTCCTCACCGTTGCACGGCGCCGGCTTCGCGCCACGGGGTGACGTTTCCGCCCATCGGAACGCCACCAACGCGCAGAATCCGACTCAGAGAGCCGGATCCAGTCGTCTTCACATGGGTCTCC
>Ga0255049_10000798_pt1 | contig 18751 bp, 19 predicted proteins | sample JV7_2_3_MG_FD_183615 | JGI IMG/M metagenome (GOLD analysis project Ga0255049, IMG submission 183615) | Seawater microbial communities from Jervis Inlet, British Columbia, Canada - JV7_2_3 | ecosystem: Environmental > Aquatic > Marine > Inlet | place: Canada: British Columbia | collected 2016-10-06
AGCCCGGTTAGATCGGGGCCCCCGGGATAGGGATTAGGGGGTGAGTTCCGGGGACACAATAATCAGCAAAAACTACCCGGCCAATTCCCGTTTCAGCTCCTCTTTGTTGACCTGATTCCTGTCACTCTGCACCAGTGGTAGAGACTTCCTGTTAAAAAGTTTTCCTCGGCAAGTAGTGCTCTTTCAATGTGATAATTACGGATTCAGCGTCCCTGTGGTGTTTCGCAGCAAGGCGCAGTGCGCAGGCAATGGCCGTACCCTTGCCAAGCACTGCAACGTAGCTGCGGGACACCACAGGGACGCCCTTCGGGTTAGCTTGTCAACGCCCACGGACTGCGTTGCGCCTCTTGCCAAGGGTGTGGCCATTGCCTGCGAGGCGCGCCTTGCCGTGAACGTTGACAAGCTAACTGAACTCGCAATTATCACATTGAAAGAGCACTAGTCATCGCGTCATTCTGGTTCTGCCCTGACAAGGCGATGTCACAGCTGACAATATCCAGTCAACTCCAGGTCATGGGGGTCATCAACACGACCCCCGATTCTTTTTCCGACGGCGGTAAATTCGACAGTATTGAAAGGGCCTTCGCCGGCGCGCAGCAAATGATTGCCACGGGTGCGGACATACTCGATATCGGAGGTGAATCGACGCGACCCGGCTCGCTGCCGGTTGAGCCGCAACAGGAACTGGCGCGTACCATTCCGCTGATACAGGCAATCCGCCAGGTTTCCGATATCCCGATTTCTATCGACACCAACAAGGCGGCCGTGATGCGCGCGGCAGTGGACGCCGGCGCAAACATCATCAACAGTATCTGGGCGCTGCAGCTGGAAGACTCGCTGCAGGTGGCGGCGGAGCTCTCGGTGCCGGTGTGCTTGATGCACATGCAGGGATCACCGCAAACAATGCAGCACAAACCGAGCTATGACGATGTCGTCGTCGAGGTTCTGGATTTCTTACGCGCGCGCATCAATGCCGCCCTCGATGCCGGCATCGCGCAGCAAAATATCATTATCGATCCCGGGTTTGGTTTCGGTAAAACACTCCAGCATAATCTGTTATTGTTGAAGTCATTGCCGGAATTTCGCAAGCTCGGAGTGCCTGTCCTGGTTGGCATGTCACGCAAGGGTATGATCGGCGCGATTCTTGACAAGCCGCCCGACCAGCGTCTCTACGGCAGCCTGTCGGTGGCGGTGATGGCGGCGATGCTGGGTGCGGATATCCTGCGCGTGCACGATGTCGCGGAAACCGTTGACGCCCTGGCCATGGTCAGGGCTCTGCGCGAGGTAGAATCATGAGTCGAAAATATTTTGGTACGGACGGTATTCGCGGGCGTGTCGGACAGCCGCCGATGACGGTCGATTTCATCATGAAACTCGGCTGGGCCGCGGGTAAGGTGCTGTCACAGTCCCGTCCCGGGCAGGTGGTAATCGGCAAGGATACGCGAATATCGGGATACATGTTCGAGTCGGCTCTCGAAGCCGGACTCGCGGCCGCGGGCCTCGATGTCCTGTTACTGGGACCCATGCCGACACCGGCTATCGCCTACATTACGCAGTCACAGCGCGCCAGTGCCGGGATCGTCATCAGCGCATCGCACAATCCCTACCACGACGATGGTGTAAAGTTTTTCAACGGCGATGGCTTCAAATTGCCGGATGCAACCGAGGTCGAAATCGAGGCGGTGCTCGAACAACCGCTGGTCATGGTGGAGCCGGAGCAGATCGGCAAGGCCACGCGCATGGACGACGCCAAGGGACGATACGTCGAGTTTTGCAAAAGCTCGATCGACTTTCATACCAGCCTGCGCGGCATGAAGCTCGTCATCGACTGCGCCAACGGGGCAACCTATCACATTGCGCCGGCCGTGTTCCGCGAACTCGGCGCCGAGGTCATCGAAGTCGGCACCAGCCCCAACGGAATGAACATCAATCACCAGGTTGGCGCCCTGTATCCCGAAAGCATGCGCACCCACGTGCTCGAAAATGGCGCGGATCTGGGAATCGCCTTCGACGGTGACGGCGATCGCGTGATGATGATGGATGCGCAGGGCGAAGTGAAAAACGGCGATCAACTGCTCTTTATCATTGCCCGCGCCAGGCTTGCCAGTGGCCAACTGAAAGGCGGCGTGGTCGGTACCGCGATGAGCAATCTCGGTTTTGAGCACGCGTTGCAGGCCAACGACATACCCTTTGTACGCGCGGCCGTCGGCGATCGCCACGTCATGGAAAAACTGGTGCAGAATAAATGGCAGCTCGGCGGGGAATCCTCGGGCCATATCATCTGCCTGGACAAAACCACCACCGGTGACGGCATCATTGCCGCGCTACAGGTACTGGATGCCCTGATCAAGAATAAGCAGACGCTCACCGAAGCCTGTAGCGAGATGGTCGTTTACCCGCAGACCATGATAAATGTGCCGATCTCGAAACCCCTGGATCTGGATCAGTCTCCGCCGATACAGGATGCGTTGGCAATGGCCGAAAAAGAGCTGGCGCAATCCGGCCGCGTGCTGTTACGCCCCTCCGGAACCGAGCCGCTGATTCGGGTTATGGTCGAGGGGCGGGACGCGAGCCAGGTGGAAGATATGGCGGCGCGCCTGGCGAAAACCGTCGGCGAGGCCGCACAGGCCTGATTTCTGTCATTAAATTCTCCGATTTCGCCAATTCCAGATTGATTTATTGGGCGTAGGTGAGTACTCTTTGGCGCCTTTTAAAATCACCGGTAACGAACATGCGCACTAGCCTAATTGCAGGCAACTGGAAAATGAATGGCCGCTTGCAGTCTGTCATCGATCTGGTTGAGGGCATCAAGGCCGGTGACGCCGGCAAGGCGCAGCTGGCCGTTTGTCCGCCCGCCATCTACTTGATGAAGGTCGGCGGCATGCTCGACGGGAGCCACATTGCACTGGGTGCGCAGAACGTCTGTGACCAGCAGAGCGGCGCTTTCACCGGTGAAGTGTCCGCGGCCATGCTGATAGAGAGCGGATGTCACTACGCGATTGTCGGACACTCCGAACGCCGCGCGCTGTATGGCGAATCGGATCAGCTGGTGGCGGCGCGCTACGCGATGGCGGTGCAGGCCGGCCTGACACCGATTCTGTGCGTCGGCGAAACCCTCGACGAGCGTGAAAGCGGCGTTACCGAGGAAGTGGTTGCGCGCCAGATCGGCGCCGTGCTCGACAGCAGCGGAATTGCCAGCCTTGCGCAGGCGGTCATTGCCTACGAGCCGGTGTGGGCTATCGGTACCGGCCAGGTCGCGACGCCCGAACAGGCGCAGGCGGTGCACGCCTTTATTCGCAACCGGCTTGCGCAACTGGATAGCGACGTCGCGCAAGGATTACAGATTTTATACGGTGGCAGCATGAACCCCGCGAATGCGGCGCAGCTGTTGTCGCAACAGGATATCGATGGCGGTTTGATCGGTGGTGCCGCGCTCAAGGTCGACGATTTTCTCGCCATCGCCCAGGCAGTATAGGAATCATATGGAAAACATTAATAGTATCTTATTGATTGCACAGGTCTTATTGTCAATCTCGCTGATCGTCCTGATCCTGATGCAACACGGCAAGGGCGCCGATGCCGGCGCCGCTTTCGGCAGTGGCGCCTCGGCGACCGTGTTTGGCGCGCGCGGGTCGGGTAATTTCATGACCCGGGCGACGACGGTCATCGCAATTTTGTTTTTCCTCGTGTGCCTGTCGCTGGCCTATGTATCGAGTAATCGCGCCACGCCAGACAGCGTCACCGGCAGCGTGACCGCGCAGGAAGTCGAGACGCCGCTGCAGCAGGCAGATGATATGCCGCCTGTCGAAGGTGGCAGCGCCGATTCGCAAGAATCAGATTTACCTCCAGCCGAGTAAGCTGGAGCCATGCCGATGTGGTGGAATTGGTAGACACGCTATCTTGAGGGGGTAGTGGCGAAAGCTGTGCCGGTTCGAGTCCGGCCATCGGCACCATATTTAGAGTCGGCCCCTGGCGGGCGGGATTTAAAAGTGACTGTTATGCCTGGAATGGGTTCTTGATCCTCGCTGAAACTATATAGTTTGGATTGTAAAACAAGATGCCCCTCGCAGATTTCTTGACACTATATAGGTGCCACAATAGACTGGCGCCACGCAGCTGAAGCACCGATTCCCGGGGGCAGATTCATCTATGTTTGGTAATCCATGTTAGGTAATTATCTACCGATCCTGATTTTCATGGGTATCACCCTCGTGATGGGGTCTGTTTTAATCATTCTCGGAAAATTACTGGGCCCCTCGCGCCCCGATGCGGAAAAAAATTCGCCCTACGAATGTGGCTTCGAAGCCTTCGAAGATAGCCGCATGAAATTCGATGTTCGCTACTACCTGGTGGCGATACTGTTCATCATTTTCGACCTCGAAATCGCCTTCCTTTTTCCCTGGGCTATCGTCCTCGATCAGGTCGGGACTTTTGGCCTGGCGGCGATGGCGATATTTCTCGGCCTGCTCACAATCGGCTTTATCTTCGAGTGGAAGAAAGGAGCGCTTGAATGGGAATAGAAGGTGTATTCGAGCAGGGCATAGTCACCACGACCGCCGATAAGCTGATCAACTGGGCGCGCACTGGTTCGATGTGGCCGGTGACTTTCGGGCTTGCCTGTTGCGCGGTGGAAATGATGCAGGCGGGCGCATCGCGCTACGACCTGGATCGATTCGGCATTATTTTCCGGCCCAGTCCGCGCCAGTCGGACGTCATGGTCGTCGCCGGCACGCTGGTCAACAAGATGGCGCCGGCATTGCGTAAGGTTTATGACCAGATGGCCGAGCCACGCTGGGTTATTTCGATGGGCTCCTGCGCTAACGGCGGCGGCTATTATCACTATTCCTACGCGGTCGTGCGCGGTTGTGATCGCGTGGTGCCGGTCGATATCTACGTGCCGGGGTGCCCGCCGACCGCGGAAGCGCTGTTGTACGGGATAATTCAGTTGCAAAACAAGATTAAACGTACCAACACCATAGCGCGCTGATATGTCGAATTACACACAACAAATGGTCGATGCCCTGCGCGCTGCGTTCGCTGACAAGCTGGACGCGGTAACGGTTGCATACAACGAGGTCAACGTCGATGTTGCGGCCGAAAACCTGATCGAGGTGGCGACCGGCCTGCGCGATGACGAAGCCTTCCGCTTTGAGCAACTGGTCGACCTTTCCGGGGTCGACTACTCGCAGTACGGTCGTGTCGAATGGCAAACTGAAGACGCGAGTCGCGCCGGCTTTAGCCGTGGTGTCGAGGAAAGCGCGACGACCGGACGATTACAGTTTGGCGACGAACTGGAATCGCTGGTAACCCAGGGCAGACGCTTTGCCTCGGTCGCCCATTTGATTTCCTATTCGCTGAACCGCCGCCTGCGGCTGCGCGTATTTGCCGCCGATGACGATTTCCCCGTTGTGCCCTCGCTTACCGGCGTCTGGGCCTCGGCCGACTGGTATGAACGCGAGGCCTTCGACCTGTTTGGCATCCTCTTCAGCGATCATCCCGATCTGCGCCGGATTCTCACCGACTATGGCTTTGTCGGGCACCCGTTCCGCAAGGATTTTCCACTGGTGGGGAATGTCGAAATGCGTTACGACCCCGAACGCGGGCGCGTCGTCTACGAGCCGGTAACGATCGAACCGAGGGTGCTGGTGCCGCGCGTGAGACGCGAGGACCATCGTTACCTGGCGGATGAGGCCGACGAGGCGCAAGACTGATGCCTGAAATCAAGAATTACACGCTTAACTTCGGACCGCAGCACCCGGCGGCGCACGGCGTTCTGCGCCTGGTGCTGGAAATGGACGGCGAAGTCATCGAACGCGCCGACCCTCACATTGGCCTGCTGCATCGCGGTACCGAAAAACTCGCCGAAACCAAGCCTTACAACCAGACCATTGGCTACATGGACCGTCTCGATTACGTCTCGATGATGTGCAACGAGCACGGTTATGTACTCGCGATCGAAAAACTGCTCGGTGTCGAAATCCCCGAACGCGCGCGCTATATCCGCGTCATGTTCGACGAAATCACGCGTATCCTCAATCACCTGATGTGGCTCGGCACGCATGCGCTCGACGTCGGCGCCATGACCATGTTCCTGTACGCGTTCCGCGAGCGCGAAGACTTGTTGGATATCTACGAAGCGGTATCGGGTGCGCGCATGCACGCCAACTATTATCGTCCCGGCGGAGTTGCACGCGACCTGCCGGAAGCGATGCCGCAGTACCTTGAAAGCCGCTGGCGTAGCAAGAAGGAAGCCGACCGGCTCAACCAGAACCGCCAGGGTAGCCTGCTCGACTTCGCCGAGGATTTCGTGCGCCGCTTCCCGGGCTATGTCGACGAGTACGAAACCCTGCTGACCGACAATCGCATCTGGAAACAGCGCACCGTCGATATCGGCGTGGTATCCCCTGAACGCGCCTACCAGCTCGGCTTTACCGGCCCGATGCTGCGCGGTTCGGGCGTCGAGTGGGACCTGCGCAAGAAACAGCCTTACGAAGTCTACGAGCGCATGGATTTCGATATTCCGGTCGGGACCAATGGCGACTGCTACGACCGCTACCTGGTGCGCATCGAGGAAATGCGCCAGTCCAATCGCATCATCAAGCAGTGCATCGACTGGCTGCGTGGCAATCCCGGCCTGGTGCTGACCGACAACCACAAGATCGCAGCGCCGCGGCGCGAGGAAATCAAGGCCGACATGGAGGGCTTGATCCATCATTTCAAACTGTTTACCGAGGGTTACACGCTGCCGCCGGGCGAGGTGTATACCGCCATCGAGCACCCCAAGGGTGAATTCGGCGTCTACCTGATATCCGATGGCGCCAACAAGCCTTACCGGGTCAAGGTGCGCGCACCCGGCTTCGCCCACCTGTCGAGCTTGAACGAAATGGCCCAGGGCCACATGCTCGCCGACGTGGTTGCGATTATCGGTACCCAGGACATCGTATTCGGGGAGATAGACAGGTAATGGAAAGCGGATCAAAGATCGATTTGTTGAACGATCATACGCGCGCCGAAATCGACCACTGGGTGGCGCGCTTTCCACAGGAGCACAAACGTTCGGCAGTGCTGCAGTCGCTGGTCGCGGCGCAACACCAGAACCAGGGTTTCCTCACCAACGATCTGATGGACGCGGTCGCCGAGTATCTCGGCCTGGCGCCGATCCACGTCTACGAAGTCGCCTCGTTTTACTCGATGTTCGAGACAAAGCCGGTGGCGCGCCACAACGTCGCCATCTGCACCAATATTTCCTGCATGCTGGTGGGCTCGGAAAGCATCGTCGGGCATGTCGAAAACAAGCTCGGCATCAAAATTGGCGAAAGCACCGAAGATGGCCGCATCTACCTGAAACGCGAGGAAGAATGTCTCGCCGCCTGCGCCGGTGGGCCGATGATGCAGGTCGATCACGTTTATCATGAAAATCTGACCCCTCAAAAGGTCGATGACATCCTCGACGCGCTGGAGTAGAAATGGCTAACGAAGTCTGTTACGCAACCCTGCAATACGATCAGCCGTGGTCGATGGAATCCTATTTGAAAACAGGCGGTTACGAGGCTCTTAAGAAGATCCTGGTGGACGGCATGACGCCCGAGGATGTGATCGAGGAAGTCAAGGCGTCGGGCCTGCGGGGCCGTGGCGGCGCCGGATTTCCGACCGGACTGAAATGGAGTTTCATGCCGCGCAATGCGCCGGGGCAGAAGTACATCGTCTGCAACTCGGACGAGTCGGAGCCTGGCACCTGCAAGGACCGCGATATCCTGCGCTTCAATCCGCATGCGCTGGTCGAGGGCATAGCCATTTGCGGTTATGCGACCGGCGCCACCGTGGGTTATAACTACATGCGCGGTGAATTCATGGATGAACCCGCCCAGCATTTCGAGGCTGCGGTAAAAGAAGCTTACGAGGCAGGTTACCTGGGCAAGAATGTTCTCGGTAGCGGGGTCGATTTCGACCTTTACCCGGCGCTCGGCGCGGGCGCCTATATCTGCGGAGAAGAGACGGCATTGCTGGAATCACTGGAAGGGAAGAAAGGTCAGCCGCGCTACAAGCCGCCGTTTCCGGCGAATTTCGGGCTCTACGGCAAACCGACGACGGTCAACAACACCGAGTCGCTGGCCTCGGTGCCCGCGATCATCCGCAATGGCGCGCAATGGTTTGCCGACCTGGGTATACCGAATAGCGGCGGGGTCAAATGCTTCTCCATGTCGGGGCATTTGAACAAGCCCGGCAATTTCGAAATTTCGATGGGAACCCCGTTCAAGGATTTGCTGGAAATGGCCGGCGGCGTGCGCGACGGGCACAAGCTCAAGGCGGTGATTCCAGGCGGTTCCTCGGTACCGGTGCTGCCGGGTGATGTGATGATGGAATGCACCATGGATTACGACTCGATCGCCAAGGCCGGCTCGATGCTGGGCTCGGGCGCGGTCATCGTCATGGATGAAACCACCGACATGGTGCTGGCGCTGCAGCGCATTTCGCGGTTTTATTATTCCGAGTCCTGCGGGCAGTGCACGCCCTGTCGCGAGGGCACCGGCTGGCTGTATCGCATGTTGACTCGAATCGTCGAGGGCAAGGGCCGAGCGGAAGATATCGATCAGCTCGAAGAAGTCTCGCACAAGATCGAGGGGCGCACCATTTGCGCGCTCGGGGATGCAGCGGCGATGCCGGTGTGGAGCTTCATCAAGCATTTCCGCCATGAATTTGAATACTACGTCGAGCACAAGCGCTCGATTGTCGATAACGCAGCCTGATCGGGAAATGGGTTAGCAATGAGCGATAACATTAAAGTCACCATCAACGGTCAGGAGATCGAAACCCAGCCGGGTCGCCTGCTGATCGACGTGGCGGACGAAAACGATATTGTGATCCCGCGTTTCTGCTATCACAAGCGCCTCTCGATTGCCGCCAATTGCCGCATGTGCCTGGTCGAAATCGAGCGTGCACCGAAGCCGATGCCGGCCTGCGCCACGCATTGCATGGACGGCATGGTGGTGCAGACACGTTCGCAAATAGCGCTCGCCGCACAAAAATCGACCATGGAATTCCTGTTGATCAACCACCCGCTCGATTGCCCGATCTGCGACCAGGGCGGCGAATGCGAATTGCAGGACGTGGCCATGGGTTTCGGCGAAGGCGTGTCACGCTATACCGAGCAGAAGCGCGTCGTCATGGACAAGAATATTGGTCCGCTGATCGCGACCGATTTTACGCGCTGCATTCACTGCACCCGCTGCGTGCGCTTCGGCGACGAAATTGCCGGCATGCCCGAACTGGGCGCGACCGGACGCGGCGAACACATGGAAATCGGCACTTATATCGAAAAATCGATCGTCTCCGAACTCTCCGGTAACGTCATCGACGTGTGTCCAGTTGGCGCCCTGACCGCCAAACCTTCGCGTTACACCGCGCGGCCCTGGGAACTGACCCAGCATGCCGGGGTGTCGGCGCACGATTGCGTCGGCTCCAACACCTGGGTGCATACCCGCGGCAACGACGTCATCCGCGTGGTGCCGCGCGAAAATGAGTCCATCAACGAATCCTGGATATCCGACCGCGATCGTTTCAGCTACACCGCGATCAAGTCCGAGCAGCGCCTCACGCAACCACTAATGCGTGAAAATGGCGAGCTCAAGCCGGTTGACTGGGAAACGGCGCTCAATGCCGCCGCCGCGAAGCTGAATGAAGCCGACGGCAGCGTGGCGACCCTGGTCAGTCCGCAGGCGACCCTCGAAGAACACTTTCTCGCGCAAAAGCTGACGCGTGCACTGGGCTCCAGCAATATCGACCATCGTCTCACCCAGGTCGATTTTTCCGCGCAGCAAAAAGCGCCGGTGATGCCCTGGCTGGGACGCTCGCTGGCGTCGCTGGAGACACTCGATGCGGCCCTGATCGTGGCCGCTAACCTGCGCTACCAGCAGCCGTTGTTATCGCATCGTTTACGCAAGGCAGTAATCAACAACAATGCCGCGATTTCCTCCATCGGGCACGTCGCCGGACAGTATAATTTTGACTTGCACAGTGAAATGGCAGGTTCAGCGTCACGCGTGATTCATGACCTGGCGGCGGTCGCGTCCGCGCTCACCGAGACTGGCGGCAAGGCCCTGAGCCCGCACCTCGCCAGGGTGGTGGCGGGTTGCGAGGTTAACGACCAGCATCGCGCCATCGCGCGTTCGCTCGCAAACGCCGCCAACGTGGCGGTTATCGTCGGCACCGAGGCCCTGCCCAACCCGCAGCTGTCGTTGTTACAGGAACTTTGTGAAGCCATAACCGTCGCCACCGAGGCGACCCTCGGATACCTGTCGCTTTCAGCGAACAGCGCGGGCGCCTGTCTCGCCGGCGCGTTGCCGCATCGCACGGCGGTCGGTGTCGCCGTGGATAAGCCCGGTGAAAACGCCGCCGAGATACTTGCCGCACAGCACAAGGTCTTATTGACCTTTGCCGCTAACCCGCGGCTTGACGCGCCTGCAGCCGGCTCCCTCGCCGAGAATAACGAGTCGATTATCGCCATCAACAGCTACCAGAATGAATTCATCCGCGAACAGGCCGACCTGGTGTTACCGCTTGCCGCGGTCGTCGAATCCTCGGGCAGCTACGTCAATGTCGAGGGTTTGTGGCAGAGCTTCAACGGTTGCGTGCACAGCCGCGGCGAAAGTCGTCAGGGCTGGAAAATTCTGACTGCACTCGGCCAGGTACTGCGCCCCGACGAATTTGCCTATGCCGATTCGGTCGCCGTCAGAAACGAACTCAAGACTTTATGCAGCGATGTCGAGCTCAGCAATCTCTGCGGCATTCAATCGAAGGCCACCGGCCTGCCGCAAGCCGACGGCAAAATTGAAAAAGTCGGTAGCGCGCCTATCTACGCCTGTGACGATATGACACGCCTGTCGGCGCCGTTGCAGAAGACTCCGTTGATGCGCCTCCAGTCTGCCGTGATCATGAACCGGCAAATGGCCACGGACACGAAGTTGCTCGGTAGTGACCAGGTACAGGTGACGCAGGACAAGGGTACCGCAGTGTTGCCGTTGCACATCGATGAAGGCGTGCCCGCGGGTTGCGCCTATGTGCCCAGCGGTGTCGACGCGGTCAAGGACCTGTCCTCCGTCTACGGCAAGATAAAGCTCGAGAAGGTGTCGTGATGGATTTCCTGATATCGATCTGGGAATGGCTGCACGAGTACGTGCAGTACACGATCTACAGCGGCGTCAAGGCGCTGATTATCCTGTTACCGCTGTTTATCGTGGTCGCCTATTACACCTATGCGGAGCGCAAGATCATCGGTTACATGCAAATTCGCAAGGGTCCCAACCGGGTTGGACCCAAGGGGCTGTTCCAGCCCTTCGCGGATATGTTCAAGTTGATGTTCAAGGAAATCATCATTCCGACCAACTCGAATCGCTATCTCTTCATCATCGCCCCGGTGATCACCTTCGCCCCGGCAATGGCGGCCTGGGCGGTAATTCCGTTCACCGATACCCTGGTGTTCGCCAATATCAACGCCGGCCTGCTTTACATCCTGGCGATGACCTCGGTCGGGGTGTACGGCGTCATCATCGCCGGTTGGGCCTCGAATTCGAAGTATGCATTGCTCGGCGCGATGCGCTCGGCCGCGCAGATCGTCGCCTATGAAATTGCGATGGGCTTTGCGCTGGTCGGCGTGCTGATGGTCGGCGGCAGCCTGAACCTCGGTGAGATCGTCGCCAAACAGTCTGGTGGCATCGGTCACTGGTTTTTCATTCCCTTGCTGCCGTTGTTTTTCGTCTACCTGATTTCGGGGGTCGCCGAGACCAACCGAGCACCTTTCGATGTCGCCGAGGGCGAATCGGAAATCGTCGCCGGCTTTCACGTCGAGTACTCGGGCATGACCTTCGCGGTATTTTTCCTCGCCGAATACGCCAACATGATCCTCATCGCGATGCTGTGCTCGCTGATGTTTTTCGGCGGCTGGCTGAGCCCCGTACCCGAACTGGCCGGTGACAGCATCGGCTGGTTGTTCGGCAAGACCGCCTTTTTCATGTTTTTGTTCCTGTGGTTTCGGGCGACCTTTCCGCGCTATCGCTATGATCAGATCATGCGTCTCGGCTGGAAGGTATTGTTACCGGTAACGATATTCTGGCTCGCGGTCGAGGGTCTCGCGGTTTACTTCAAGATCGGTCCCTGGTTCGGTTAAGCTTATGCTCGCGAAAATAAATTTTTATCTCAAAAGCTTTCTCTTTCTCGAGTTGCTACAGGGATTGAACGTAACCGGGCGTTACTTTTTCCGCCGCAAGTTTACCATTCAGTACCCGGAAGAGAAGACGCCGATCAGCCCGCGCTTTCGCGGCCTGCACGCCTTGCGCCGCTACGCCAATGGCGAGGAGCGCTGCATTGCCTGTAAGCTTTGCGAGGCGGTTTGCCCGGCGCTTGCAATCACCATCGAATCGGAACAGCGCGAGGACGGTACCCGTCGCACCACGCGCTATGACATCGACCTGTTCAAGTGCATTTATTGCGGATTCTGCGAAGAGGCCTGCCCGGTGGATTCGATCGTGGAAACCAATGTTTTCGAGTACCACTTCGAAAATCGGGGTGAAAACATCATGACCAAGGAAAAATTGCTCGAGATCGGGGATCGTTACGAAGCGCAACTGGCCGCTGACAGGGCCGCCGACGCCCCTTACCGGTAATTATGAAGATAATTCGACAATGATAGAGACCATCATATTTTACGTTTTCGCAGTCGCCACGGTCACCAGCGCCTGTGCGGTCGTCACCGTTAGAAACCCGGTCCACGCGGCGCTGTTCCTGGTGCTGACCTTTTTCACCAGCGCGGTGATCTGGATGACGCTGGAAGCCGAATTTCTCGCCATCAGCCTGGTGCTGGTGTATGTCGGCGCGGTAATGGTGTTGTTTATCTTCGTGGTGATGATGCTCGATATCAACGTTGCGCGTATGCGCGAGGGTTTTGTGCGTTACCTGCCGCTGGGTCTTGCGGTCGCGGTAATCATGCTGCTGATGATGTTGAGCGTGGTGACCAGCGATGTCTTCGTCATGGAAGTGGGGTCGGAACCGGTTGCCAAGGCGGCCGACTACAGCAATACCAAGGCGCTGGGGGCGGTGCTGTATACCGATTACGTGTTTGCATTTGAAATTGCCGCGGTAATTCTACTGGTCGCCATCATTGCGGCGATTTCGCTGACCCTGCGCAAGCGCGGCAAGACCAAGTACCAGAGCCCGTCGGCGCAGATCGCAGTGCGCAAGGCGGATCGTCTGCGCATCGTCAAGATGCCGAGTAGCGAGGACTGATGATGACGCTGACGCTAAGCCATTACCTGATCCTGGCCGCGGTGCTGTTCAGCATCTCGATTGCCGGCATCGTCATCAATCGCAAGAACATCATTATCCTGTTGATGTCGATCGAGTTGATGCTGCTGTCGGTCAACCTCAATTTCCTCGCCTTTTCGCACTACCTCGATGATATCGCCGGCCAGGTGTTCGTGTTCTTTATCCTTACCGTGGCTGCCGCGGAGGCCGCTATCGGGCTCGCCATCCTGGTGGTGCTGTTCCGTAACAGGGGTTCGATAAACGTCGAAGATATCAAGGAGTTAAAGTGGTGAGTATGGAACTCGTATACCTCGCTATTCCACTGGCTTCGCTGCTGGGTGCGATTATCGCCGGCTTCTTCGGCAAGCAGATCGGCCGCTCGGGCGCGCATTGCGTCACCATAATCGGCGTCGCCGTATCCTTTGTGCTGTCGCTGCTGGTGCTCAAGAACGTCGCCATCGACGGCGCGGCGATCTACAACCAGTCGGTGTATACCTGGATGATCAGCGACGGCATCCGTTTCGAAGTCGGTTTTCTCATCGACGGCCTGACCGCATTGATGATGGCGGTCGTGACCGCCGTCTCGTTGATGGTGCATATCTATACCATTGGCTACATGCATGACGACCCCGGATATCAGCGTTTTTTCAGTTACATCTCGCTGTTTACCTTTTCCATGCTGATGCTGGTCATGTCGAACAACTTCCTACAGCTGTTCTTCGGCTGGGAAGCGGTGGGACTGTTGTCCTATTTACTGATCGGCTTCTGGTTCAAGAAGGAAACCGCGATCTACGCCAACCTGAAGGCTTTCCTCGTCAACCGCGTCGGTGACTTCGGCTTCTTGCTCGGCATCGCCGTGGTGCTGATGTTTACCGGATCGCTCGATTACTACGAAGTCTTCGATCGTGCCGACAGCATGGTGACCGCGACCATGCAGGTGATTCCCGGAATGGACTGGTCGGTGATCACGCTGGCCTGTATTTTGCTGTTCATCGGCGCCATGGGTAAATCAGCGCAGGTGCCGCTGCACGTGTGGCTACCCGATTCGATGGAAGGTCCGACCCCGATCTCCGCGCTGATCCACGCGGCGACCATGGTAACCGCCGGTATCTTCATGGTGGCGCGCATGTCGCCGCTGTTCGAACTTTCGGATACGGCGCTGTCCTTCGTCATCGTCATCGGTGCGACCACCGCCTTTTTCATGGGCCTGATCGGTATCGTACAGAACGACATCAAGCGCGTGGTCGCTTACTCGACGCTGTCGCAACTCGGCTACATGACGGTTGCGCTCGGCGCGTCGGCTTACTCGGCCGCGATCTTCCACCTGATGACGCACGCCTTCTTCAAGGCGCTGCTGTTCCTCGCCGCTGGCTCGGTAATCATCGCCATGCACCACGAGCAGGATATCCGCAAGATGGGCGGCCTCAAGAAATACATGCCGATTACCTACTGGGTATCGCTGGTGGGTTCGCTGGCATTGATTGGCTTCCCGGGCAGCTCGGGCTACTTTTCCAAGGATGCGATCCTGATCGCGACCGCTAACTCCGAGGTATGGGGCTCCGGTTACGCCTACCTGGCTGTTCTGCTGGGCGTGTTCGTCACCGCGTTTTATTCCTTCCGCATGTTCTTCCTGGTGTTCCACGGCGAGGAGCGCATGGATGAACACACGCGCGAGCACCTGCACGAAACCGCGCCGGTCGTCACCGTGCCGCTGATTCTGCTGGCGATTCCGTCGGCCATCATCGGCTGGCTGACGATCGAAACCGTGTTGTTCACCGATTTCTTCGACCAGGCGATCATCATATACGCCGAGCATGGCGCGATGGCTGCCGTGGCCGAGGCGTTTCACGGCCCGATGAACTTCGTATTGCATGGGCTTTCACCGGGTCCGACCTGGCTGGCTGCGGGTGGCGTGATCAGCGCCTGGTACATTTATCTGAAGAAGCCACAGCTCGCCGGCGCTATCCGTCAGCGCATGGAATGGGTTTACCAGTTGCTCGACAACAAGTATTACTTCGATCGCTTCAATGAAATCGTCTTTGCCGGGACGGCGCGGGCGGTAGGGCAGGTGCTGTGGCGACTCGGCGATGCGCTCATGATCGACGGTATGATCATCAACGGCAGTGCGCGCCTGGTCGGCTGGTTTGCGGGCGTGGCGCGCCAGGTACAAACCGGTTACCTGAACCACTACGCGTTCGCGATGATATCCGGGCTGATCCTGTTGCTGGGTTGGGTTGTGTTGGGCTAAAGCAGAATAACGAAATTGGATAAAGCTTAAAACTATGTATGCTGACTGGCCATTACTGAGCCTTGCGATCTGGACGCCGATATTCGGTGGCATCCTGGTGTTGTTTGCGGGTGACAGGGAACCTTCGGGGGCGCGTAAGATTGCACTGGTGGTGTCGATTATCACCTTCCTGCTGACGCTGCCGCTTTATACCCAGTTCAATACGCAAACCCATTTGATGCAGTTCGTCGAACGCCACGAGTGGATTGCCGCCTTCAATATCGAGTACTACCTCGGCATCGACGGAATCTCGATGCCGTTGATACTGCTGACCTCGTTTACCACGGTGATCGTGGTTATCTCGGCCTGGGAGGTGATTCAATACCGCGCCTCGCAATACATGGCTGCGTTCCTGATTATGGAAGGCTTCATGATCGGTACCTTTTCGGCGCTCGATTCGATCCTGTTCTACATCATGTTCGAAGCGATGCTGATTCCAATGTTCTTGATCATCGGTATCTGGGGCGGCGCCAACCGCATCTACGCAACCTTCAAGTTCTTCCTCTATACCTTCATCGGCTCGGTGTTGATGCTGGTAGCGTTGATCTACATGTACTCCCAGTCCGGCAGTTTCGCCATCTTCGATTTCCATCATTTACGGCTGTCGATGACCGAGCAGGTGCTGATCTTCCTTGCCATGCTGGTCGCCTTCGCGGTCAAGGTGCCGATGTGGCCGGTGCACACCTGGTTGCCGGATGCACACGTCGAGGCGCCCACCGGGGGCTCGGTTATCCTGGCCGCGATCATGTTGAAGGTCGGCGGCTACGGCTTCCTGCGTTTCAGCCTGCCGATCACGCCGGATGCCAGCGCCGAACTCGACTGGCTGATCATCACCATGTCGTTGACCGCGGTCGTCTACATCGGGTTTGTCGCGCTGGTGCAGCGCGACATGAAAAAGCTCATCGCCTACTCGTCGATCGCGCACATGGGTTTCGTCACGCTCGGCATCTTCATCGTCTTCCGCATCATCAACTCCGGTCACGGCGAGCAGGGCGCGGCGCTGGCGCTCGAGGGCGGCATGGTACAAATGGTGTCGCACGGCTTTATCTCCGGTGCGTTGTTCCTCTGCGTCGGCGTCATGTACGACCGCATGCACAGCCGTCAGATCGCCGATTACGGCGGTGTCGTCAACACCATGCCGGTATTCGCCGCCTTCATGGTGTTTTTCGCCATGGCCAACGCCGGCCTGCCCGGCACCTCCGGGTTCGTGGGTGAATTCATGGTTATCCTTGCGAGTTTCAAGGCAAGCTTCTGGATCGCGTTCCTCGCCGCGACCACGCTGATCCTGGGCGCGGCCTATACCCTGTGGATGGTAAAGCGCGTAGTCTTCGGTGATATCGCCAACGATAACGTGCGCGCCCTGACCGACATCAACAAGCGCGAATTCCTGTTTCTCGCGATCCTCGCATTCGCGGTACTCGCACTCGGCCTGTGGCCGGACCCACTGGTTGAAGTCATGCATCCGACCATCGAAAACCTGCTCAATCACATTGCGAATACCAAGATATGACCGCCGAATTCGTACATCCCGACCTGATGCCCGCATTGCCTGAAATGGTGATGCTAGCGATGACCTGCCTGGTGCTGGTGGTCGACCTGTTCCTGCCCCAGGAAAAACGCGGTTTCACGCTACTGTTGTCGGTGCTGACGCTATTGCTTGCCATCGGCGCGGTCATCCTGGTCGCGCCGGTATCGTCGATCAGCAGTTTCGGTGACTCGTTCGTGCTCGATCAATTGGCGGTGGTTTTAAAGATCGCGGTCTGCGCAATCACCATACTGGTCTTCGTCTACTCGCGCGACTACCTCGCCGATCACGACATTTACAAGGGTGAATACTACGTGCTCGGCCTGTTCGCGACGCTCGGCATGATGGTCATGATTTCGGCGCATTCCTTTCTGCTGGTATACCTCGGGCTGGAATTGCTGTCGCTGTCGCTGTACGCGATGATCGCCTTCAATCGCAAATCGCTGCGCGCCTCGGAATCGGCGATGAAGTATTTCGTACTCGGCGCCATGGCATCGGGCCTGTTGCTGTATGGCATCTCCATCTTTTACGGCATCACCGGAACGCTCGACCTTACCCAGTTGTCCGCCTCGGTGAAAGGACAAATGGCCGAGCACCCCGTCGCGCTCGGATTTGCACTCACCTTCATCGTCGTCGGACTGTGTTTCAAGCTCGGCGCGGTGCCGTTCCACATGTGGCTGCCCGACATTTACCAGGGCTCGCCGACCTCGGTAACCCTGTTCATCGGCACGGTGCCGAAGATTGCCGGTTTCGCCATGGCGATTCGATTGCTGGTCGACGGGCTAGGGGACCTGCAGGTCGACTGGTCGCAAATGCTGACGGTGCTCGCCATCGCCTCGATGGCGCTGGGCAATGTCATCGCCATCGCGCAGACCAATTTCAAGCGCATGCTCGCCTATTCGACCATCTCTCATGTCGGCTTTATCCTGCTCGGTATCCTCTCGACCAGCGCTAACGGTTATGCCTCGGCAATGTTTTATACCATCACCTATGCGATCACTTCATCGGTCGCCTTCGGTGTTTTACTGGTGCTCAATCGCAAGGGATTCGAAGCCGAGGAAATCAGCGACCTGTCGGGTTTGAACGACGGTAATCCCTGGTATGCGGCGTTGCTCGCCATCGCCATGTTTTCGATGGCCGGGGTGCCGCCGACGGTGGGTTTCTACGCCAAGCTGAGCGTCCTGCAGGCCGTCATCCAGGTGGACATGGTCTGGCTCGCCATCGTCGCGGTGCTGTTTACGGTGATCGGCCTGTTCTACTACCTGCGCATCATCAAGGTCATGTATTTCGACAAGCCGATGGAAGAGCAGACCACGACCATCAAGGAGGCGCTCGATGTCAAAATACTGCTCAGCGCCAACAGCCTGAGCCTGATTTTGCTCGGTGTCTTCCCGTCGACACTGATGGCTTACTGTATTCTCGCATTCAGCTAGCGCCCAATACACCTCCGTCATTGCGAGGAGCGAAGCGACGCGGCAATCTTTTCGTCGTGCCGCCGTCACCGGATTCCCGCTTTCGCGGGAAAGACGAGAAATAGTTCGAAATAGCCCCGCACAGCTCTTGTAAAACCCCCCAAAGCTGGCTATCATTCCGCGCCTCTGATGCGGGGTGGAGCAGCTTGGTAGCTCGTCGGGCTCATAACC
>Ga0255049_10000799_pt1 | contig 18744 bp, 16 predicted proteins | sample JV7_2_3_MG_FD_183615 | JGI IMG/M metagenome (GOLD analysis project Ga0255049, IMG submission 183615) | Seawater microbial communities from Jervis Inlet, British Columbia, Canada - JV7_2_3 | ecosystem: Environmental > Aquatic > Marine > Inlet | place: Canada: British Columbia | collected 2016-10-06
GGTCCCTTTTTCTGCGCATTTTTTTCAGGGCCTCGTCGATTCTTGATTTGGCCTGGGCCGTTACACCACCGCGGCGATATTCTTCAACGACGAAAGATTCTACTTTCGAAACGATATCGTCGATGCCCGTGTCGCCGAACGTGCCCGATTCATCAATGCCATCCGGCGCATTTTCCAGCGCGCCGAACAGGTTGATCCAGTGTTCGCTTTGTTTGCCGACGGCAAGCAGCCTGTAAAACTGCGGTCCGGGTACGCCGTCCTCGCTGCGGCCAAGGCTTAGGAATGCGGCAATAAGAGACGCCGGTAACAGCACGACGTCGCGAAAACCATCGACGATAAGTTTGACCTGCAGCACAGCGAGGTCGCGAATCAGCGTCCAATGTGGGTTGTGCTTCTCGGTGGAGGTTTGCATTGGCTTATTCACATCACAATATTCAATCAAGACAAGGGATTATAGCGCTGGTTGCTGGCGCCGGAACGACCTTTCGTTTACTGTTACACGCACTGACATCGGTTTCCCCGGGCCATGCCGACGTTTGAATCAACGCCAGAATACGAACACGGACTACCTGAATCCTTGGGCGTCCTGGTCGTTAATCTAGGCACGCCGGACGCTCCGACTCCGGCAGCCGTGCGCCGCTATCTCAGGCAGTTCCTTTGGGACCCCCGTGTAGTTGAATATCCGCGCGCCCTGTGGTGGCTGATTCTCAACGGCATCATTCTGATGATACGGCCGTCGAGGTCCGCACACGCCTATCAACAAGTCTGGACCGAACAGGGTTCGCCGCTGCTGTTTCACTCGCAGGACATTGCGGCAGGCATGCAGGCGCAGCTGTCCAGTCGCCTGTCTGGCAACGTCCATGTCGAATTAGTCATGACTTATGGCAGCCCGTCCATTGCGTCCGGTTTGGACAAATTACATGCCGCCGGCGCACGAAGAATTATTGTGCTGCCGCTGTATCCGCAATACTCGGGCACGACAACAGCCGCTGTATTTGACGCGGTTGCGGCCGCGCTTGCCAGGCGCCGTTGGATACCGGATATTCGATTTATCAATCACTACCACGATGCCCCAGGCTTTATCGCCGCAAATGCGGCAAACATTCGCGAATACTGGGAACAGCACGGCACGGGTGAGCATCTGTTGCTTTCATTTCACGGCGTACCAGGCAAAACATTGTTGCAGGGTGATCCCTATCACTGCCAGTGTCTCAAAACTGCGCGCCTGATCGCGTCATCACTCGAATTGAACGAGGGCGACTGGTCGGTTGCGTTTCAGTCGCGAGTCGGTCGTGAGGAATGGTTACAACCGTATACCGAGGATGTGCTGAGCAAGTTCGGGCAGGACAAGCTGGCTCGTGTAGACGTGGTTTGCCCCGGTTTCGCCGCAGACTGTCTTGAAACACTCGAAGAGATCGCGCTTCGCTACGCAGATGCGTTTGTCCAATCCGGTGGTGGTGAGCTGAATTACATACCGGCGCTTAACGCACGCGACGATCACGTGGCGTTTCTATCGCGATTGATTGAAAAGAATGCCGCTGGCTGGCCGGAATCGTCACCCGACTGGAGTGCCGGCGAGACCGCGCAGGCGCTCGATAAATCGCGACAACGTGCCTTGGCGGCGGGGGCACCGCAATGAGTAGCCTGGGCCGCTATCTCGAGTTCAGCGTACGTACGCCGGAGATTCTTGATTCGCTGGGCTTTTACAAGACGCTTGGCTTTACAGAACTTGAGATTGGTGATGTCTGGCCGCACAAATACGTCGTCGTTTCAGACGGGGTACTGTGTATCGGTCTGCACGATCGGGAGTTCGACGCTCCCGCGATCACGTTTGTACAACAGGATCTTGCAAAGCACGCTCGCTCGATGACCGATCACGGCTTTGATTTCCGCTTCCTGCAACTCGACGAGGATGCTTTTAACGAAATCAGGCTTGCCGACCGTGATGGCCACCTCGTCACGATGCTCGAAGCGCGGACATTTACAGGCGGCGACGAATTCGACAATGATTCAGCTTGCGGCACCTGGTTTGAACTATCCCTGCCGGTGCGGGAAGCCGTCCATGCCGCGCGCTTCTGGGCATCTGTTGCTCCAGTCTTGCTGCGCGTACGCGAGGAACCGACCACGCACATGCGATTCGACGCAGGCGGCTTTGCGCTCGGGCTTTCTGAAAGTATTGCGCTGGAGTCTCCGTCGCTGTGTTTTCGTTGCCACGACAAGGAAACGCTGCTGCAGCTGATCGAAAAGCATGGCCTGGAACACCAGAAATTTCCGGGTTACGAGGGCGCATTCGTCGCTATCAAGGCGCCCGAAGGGACGACCCTGTTTGCATTTGATGAGGATTTTCTCGGCGAAAACTACGAGGTTGATGAGTCAGACGACGCCAGTGAGTACCCGCAGTAGGCCGACCGCCTGGTCGCGGTATCCCACACCGAACAGATTTACGTGATTTAGCACGTGGTATAGCTGATATAGCTTCGCGCGCTGTTCATGCCCCGCTGACATTGGCCAACTCGATTCGTACGCCGTGTAAAACACCGAACCGAAACCACCGAACAACCTGGTCATCGCTATATCCGATTCGCGATCACCGTAGTAAACCGCCGGATCGAATATCACCGGCGCACCCCCGGCATTACCCCAGTTACCGCCCCACAGGTCGCCATGCAATAGCGATGCAACCGGCTCATAACCTGCAAACAGCACATCCAGGTGCGCACATAGTTCAGCACCGAGCTCGGACATCTCACCGTTGTAGCCGCTTGCTGCTGCAAGTTCGAGTTGAAATCCGAGGCGATGTTCGCGAAAGAATTCGATCCAGTCGTTTGACTGATCATTGTGCTGTGGCGTCAGGCCAATCGTATTGTCACGCTGCCAGCCAAACTGGTCCGATGTATGCCGATGAAGCGTCGCAAGCTGCCCTCCCAGCGTCGCCTCGACTGCAGCAGTTGGGCTAATGAGTTCGAGCCGTTCCAGTTCGATGTAGCTCTGGCCGTCGGCAACTCCGACGTCCAGTACCTGCGGGACACGAATGGCGCCTGCCGCCCGAAGCTCGGCCAATCCTTCCGCTTCGGCCTCAAACATGGCAAGAGACGACTGTGCGGCAGTCTTTCGAAAAACACCGCTGGCATCACCGCCGTGCACGCGTGTGCCCTCAGTCGCGGGCGAGATCGGAGATGCGCTCGGCCTGTCGTCGCAACGCCATGCCGATATCCGCCTCATCGTACAAAGCGTTGATGTCACCTAACTTCGGGCGCGCCCGCCGCAATGTTTCCTCCGGATTGTCGAACGGCGCATCGCAGGCGATGCCCGTCAGCCGGCGCGCGAGCAATGCATCATCCTTGTGGGTTGCGAGTTTTTCACCCAGCGTTTTTGAGCCGCGCACATTAACTTCGTGAACTTTGTCGAGGTTCTCGTAAATCGATTCGAGGCTGCCGAAGCGCTCCAGCAATACGGTCGCGGTCTTCTTGCCAACTCCGGGAACGCCTTTAATGTTATCGACCGCGTCACCGGCAAGCGCGAGAAAATCGGCGATCTGTTCGGGGTGTACGCCGAATACGTCGCGTACCTGGTCGTAGTGAATTTTTCCTTTGCCGGCGAAGTCCCAAAAGATGTCGTCTTTCGATACGAGCTGCGCGAGATCCTTGTCACGCGTCACGATTGTCGATGCACGATTCACACTACGGCCATGTGTGACCAGCGTGCCGATGAGATCGTCGGCCTCATAGCGTGGACTGCCGCTCTCCATGATGCCGAGCGCGCGCGTAAAACGACGACACAGCCCAAATTGCCGCTTCAACTCTTCCGGCGCGGGATCGCGATTGGCTTTGTACTCGGGGTAGATCTCAGTACGAAATGATTTCGACAACCTCTCATCGAACAACACGGCGATGTGTTCCGGGTTTACCTGCTCCATGAAGTCGCCGAGAAAACGGCAAAATCCGTACAGCGCGTTTACCGGGTTGCCTTCCTTGTCGACCATGTCATCGGGCATCGAGTAGTAAGCCCGAAAGACGTACACGCTGGCGTCGATCAAATACTGCATCACAACCTGGGACAGTTTACTCTGATGCCCCAAAATGGTGCAGCGGTGCACTGTTTTGGGGCATCAGAGTAAACTGTCCCCGGGGTGGGGTTATTCATGGAAGTGGACTTCGATGATCTCTTCGCCGTCCGCGAGGTGGTCCGTCAGCCGCGCATGCAGTGGACTGGAGCGTGGTATGTGCGCCAGCAGATATTGCATCTGGTCCGCAAGAACCCGGCGTCCCTTGAGGTAGATGTACTCAGCATAGGTCGGTGTAAACGGCACCGCGATCAACTGCATCGCTGCCTGCTCCGGAGTTCGGCCGCCCTTGTAGTTGTTGCAGCGACGGCATGCGGTCGCAACATTGTTCCACGTGTCGCGACCACCACGCGAAATCGGCGTGATGTGATCGCGGGTCAGATCACGCGTTGGATAGCGCATGGCACAGTACAGGCACAAGTTGGCGTCGCGCTTGAACAGGGTGCGATTATTTAACGGAGGAACATATTGATCGCGATTGCGCGAAAGACTCTTGCTGGTGCCGTGAGTCGCGATAATCGAATTGACATCGACCTTGCTGCGCTCGCCGTCGAAGCTGCTGTAGCCACCAAACACGGTGTACAAAAGCGTGCCACAGTCGTACGCCACCTGATCGGCATGATACAGCCGGACCGCCTCTCGATAGTCGATCCATTCGAGCGGCATCCCGGCGACATCTGTTCGCAGCACTTGCTGCGAGATATCGGTAGCGATTCCTGCAAGCATCTGACTAACCCCATCGCGCATCGCGCGATTCAAGGTTTTCGAGTTTAAAGCGCTTTCAGTACCGCGTCGAGGGTGTCTTTCGCATCACCGAACAACATGCGCGTATTCTCTTTGAAGAACAGCGGGTTTTGCACGCCTGCATAACCCGTCGCCATACTACGCTTGAGTACAATTGTTGTATCGCCCTTCCAGCACTCGAGCACCGGCATACCGGCAATCGGACTATCCGGAACTTCCAGCGCCGATGGATTGACAATATCGTTGGCGCCGATGACGACCGACACATCGACGTTCGGAAAGTCATCGTTAACTTCGTCCATCTCGTACACGATGTCGTACGGCACCCTGGCTTCCGCGAGCAGCACGTTCATGTGCCCGGGCATGCGGCCGGCGACCGGGTGAATGCCAAAGCGAACGTTAATTTTTTTGCTGCGCAACACCTTGGTAATTTCATACACGGTATGCTGCGCCTGTGCCACGGCCATGCCGTAACCGGGAATGATCATGACCTCTTTGGCGCTTGCCAGCAGCGCTGCAGTCTCTTGCGCCTCGATCGGTGCGACTTCGCCCTGTTCTTCGCCATCATCACTGGCTGCTACCGCACCACCACCCGTTCCGAAACCGCCGGCGATCACCGCGATGAACCTGCGATTCATTGCACGACACATGATGTAACTCAAAATTGCGCCACTGGAACCAACCAATGCGCCGGTCACGATCAGCAAATCGTTTTCGAGCATGAAGCCTGTTGCGGCTGCGGCCCAGCCCGAGTAGCTGTTCAGCATCGACACAACCACGGGCATATCGGCACCGCCGATCGCCATCACCATATGTATACCAAACAACAGCGCAATGGCCGTCATTATGATCAATGGCTCGAGACCGCCACCCAGGGCCGATTGAATAACGAACTCACGCCCGAACCAGATCGCGCCGATCAGCAGCCCAAGATTGAACCAATGCCGGCCCGGTATCGTCATTGGCTTGCCGCCGATACGACCACTTAGTTTGCCGAATGCGACAACGGATCCCGAAAAGGTAACCGCGCCAATCAGTATGCCGAGGTAGGTTTCTATGTCATGGATCGTCAGCTCCACACCAGTGTGATCCACGATCGGGTCCATGAAATTCGCAAATCCCACGGCAACTGCTGCGAGGCCGACCAGGCTGTGCAGAATAGCGACCAACTCGGGCATCTGGGTCATCTGCACGCGTCGCGCGAGCAACAGTCCGATGCTGCCACCGATTACCAGCGCGCCGAGCAATATTTCGTAGTGCTGCGTGACCACGCCAAGCACGGTCGCTAACAGCGCGATTACCATGCCGACGATGCCGTACCAGTTACCGCGTCGCGCAGTTTCCTGATTTGATAACCCGCCGAGTGCGAGAATGAAAAGTACCGTCGCAGCGATGTACGACACAGTTATGATGCCTGCAGGAATCATGTCGACCTCACTTGCGGAACATTTCGAGCATACGTCGCGTAACGGCGAAACCGCCCGCGATGTTGATGCTCGTTAAAAGAATTGTGAATGCGGCGATCCACATGATGACCTCATTGGCCGAACTGATTTGTAACAACGCACCGATGATGATGATGCTCGAGATCGCGTTGGTCACACTCATTAATGGCGTGTGCAACGCGGGTGAAACGTTCCAGATCACCATGTAACCGATAAAACAAGCAAGCACGAATACGGTGAAGTGCGCCATGAACGATTCCGGTGCGACGGCTCCAAGCCCGAGCAATGCAAGAGCGCCAACAAGCGCCGAAATGATGGGGCCGGCGACCGATGGTTCTTTCTCGGCCATTACCGGCATCGGCGCAGGCTCCGCCGCTTTCGCCGGTGCAGCCGATAACTTCGGCGCGGGTGGCGGCCAGGTCGTTTCGCCTCCCTTACACACGGTAACGCCACGAATGACTTCGTCTTCAAAGTTGACGTCGATCTCGCCATTCTTTTCGGGGCTGAGCTCGGTTAGCAAATGTCGCAGGTTGGTGCCGTAAAGCTGGCTCGCCTGGGCCGAGAGACGACTCGGCAGATCGGTGTAGCCGATAATCGACACGCCGTCGCGCACCACTACCTGGTCTGCCTCGGTCAGCTCGCAGTTACCGCCTTGCTCTGCCGCCAGGTCGACGACGACGCTGCCGTCTTTCATCGACGCAACCATCTCTGCAGTAATCAGTCGCGGCGCTGGCTTACCCGGTATCAACGCGGTCGTGATGATGATGTCCACATCCTCGGCCTGTTCGGCGAACAAGGCCATTTCGGCTTCGATAAATTCTGCGCTCATGGTCTTGGCGTAACCGCCTTCGCCCGAGCTATCCTCATCGTCTTCAAATTCAAGCATCAGGAATTCGGCATCCATGCTCTCAACCTGCTCTTTTACTTCCGGCCGGGTATCGAAAGAGCGAACGATAGCGCCCATGCTCTTCGCCGCGCCGATGGCTGCGAGGCCAGCAACACCTGCGCCGATGACGAGAACTTTCGCCGGTGGCACCTTGCCAGCTGCCGTAATCTGGCCGGTGAAAAAGCGCCCGAAATGTTGTGCGGCCTCGATCACCGCGCGATAGCCGCCGATGTTTGCCATTGAGCTTAGCGCGTCCATCTTTTGCGCCCTGGAAATGCGTGGCACGCTGTCCATCGCCATGGCAGTTGCGCCACTTTCGGTCAGTTGCTTCAGGAGCTCGGGGTTCTGTGCCGGCCAGAGAAAGCAGATCAGCGTTTTGCCCTCATCCAGCAAGACCGCCTCGACCGTTTCCGGTGCGCGCACCTTGAGAATTATGTCTGACTGCGCCCACAGCTCTTCGCTGGTCGCGATGATTTCGCAGCCCGCCGCCTCAAACGCCAGGTTCGAATAACTGGCCGCAGCGCCCGCGTCTTTTTCAACTGCAACGCTGAAGCCCATTTTTATCAGATGAGATGCCACATCCGGGGTCGTCGCGACGCGTCGCTCGCCCACATGTATTTCTCTCGGTACACCGATTCTCATGCACGTATCTCCGGTTGGAATCGGCGTACTTTATCAAAAAAAGGCCGCTCTCACGCAATAGGGTCTTTCACCTATCCTCAAGGCCTCAAGAAGTGCTCCAGCACAGTATTAGTCACGCGTTGCGGCCGGCTTGGGCCGCCGATCGGTCATGCGGTCGCGCAAATGCTTGCGTTGCTCCGGTGACAAATCTCGAAACCGTTCGCGCAATTGCTTGCGCCGATCGGGCGGCATCTGCTGATAACGGCGGAAATTGTCCTTGATACGGCGTTGGTCGGTTGGCGACATTTCGCGGTACTCGGCGTGCCGCTCGCGGATGGTATCGCGCTGCTCAGCAGTCAAATTGCGCCAGTGTTTGAAGCGATTCTGCGCGTCCCTGCGCTGTGGCTCCGACATGCGGGTCCAGCGTTCCGCGCCAACTGAGAGCTGCCGCTGCCGTTCCGGCTCAAGCTGATCCCAGCCATCGGTGTAGAGATTCAAAACCTGCTTCTGATCCCTACTCAGGTTGTCCCACTTGACGCCATCTTCGCCGATCGCAGTGCCCCAGGCGAGCAACGCCGCAACTGCAATAATGTGTCTAACTTTCATCATGTTTCTCCGTCGACTCTTTGCCCTCAGGCGCGGGTTCGCTCCGCTCTTGCTCCTCGTTCCCGGCCTTGATCGGATCGCTGAACATCATCCAGTCTTCGTCCGATTCCTCCCAAAGTCCCAGGTACTCAATAAACTCGATTTCGGGCAGTTCCTCGTCCGCTGCGACCAGGACGCTGCAAGACATCAGCAGCGAGGCAAAAAAGACTCGCCTAACCGACATTGCCGTTCGCATCCAGATCGGCAGCCTCAAGCCAGCTGTAAAATTCGAGGTCCTCAAACATTTCCAGGCTTTCGCCCTCAAGCAAAATCTCGAAATCAGTGACCGGCTCGGCCGGCATGTCGTCCATTTCCGGCCCGCGCATTACCATGACGGCAACGAGCGCCGCGGCGGCAATACCAGTCGCTGGCACCCAGCGGCCCCAAACGTTTGCCGAGTGCCCACTTTGCAGCTGCTCGATCGCGGCGTGCCGACCCTGGTTAAGGCGCGACAGTGCGGCGGCATCCAGACGCTCGACGCTATCGTCGAACAGCTCTTTTGCCTGCGTCGCAAACTCTTCGTTCACGTCATTGTCATTTGGCTCATTCATCGCCAGTGTTCTCCCAACTTATCCCGCAACGTATGCACTGCCCGGGAATAATGTGTCTTGACGCTGCCCTCGCTGCACCCCATTGCAACAGCAGTTCCTGCAACATCAAGTCCTTCAAACGTACGCAGCATGAATGCTTCACGCTGTCGCGTTGGCAGGGCATGCACCGCTCCTGCCAACTTCTCCATCGCCTGGCCCGTCTGCAATTCCTCGTCCGGCGATCGGCCGGCCGGATCCGGTGCGTGGGCGACGGGATCGTAATGGTCTTCGCCCGCGCCGCACCGGCCAAACCAGACCATGACGCGATTACGAACCTTTTGACGCCGGTGCCAGTCCCGAATTCCATTTTGCAGAATCCGGTAGAAAAGCGGCGTCCATTCAGCATCCGGTCGACCAGCGTAATTATTGACCAGTTTGATCATCGCGTCCTGCACGAGGTCAAGCGCTTCGTCCCGATCTCGCACGGCAATCTCGGCAATACGCAACGCCCGTCGCTCAACGTCGGCAAGGAACTGATTGAGTTGGCGTTCGCGCTGCAGCGTACCTGCCCCCGATAATGACTCGCGGGTGCACGATACCGCAAAAACTCCTGTGCTGGCTCCGATAAGATCCATCTTCGCGGTCCTCTTGATTCCGCCACGCAGTCGAAAACGTGTCACTCTTGATATAACGCCGGGTAGCGTGACCGGTTGACAGCAAAATCGCGCCTGATGTGACCCTTTATTCTGTGAAATTATGCCCCCACAGCCGTCCAGCGAATACCCCAATATATTGATTTTATTGACCTTCTGTGACTGAGCCATGCATTCTCAAAGTCGCGATCAGCGTTCCGCTATCACGACTGTTCGACTATCTCCCGCCCGACGGCGTTGCTACCGTCCTGCCGGGTTCGCGAGTTGTAGTGCCGTTCGGACGCCAGAAGCTGGTCGGAATAGTGCTGTCGCATGAGCAAAGCAGCGACCTGCCGATCAGCAAAATCCGGCGTTGCAATGAGGTCCTCGACAGCACGCCGATCCTGTCTGCCGAAGACCTTCGACTGATTTCGTTCACGAGCCGCTACTATCATCACCCGATTGGCGAAGTAGTCGCCGCGGCATTGCCCGCGCTATTGCGCGCCGGCAAGCCACTCGTGCCGACGCTGCAATTCATCGCGCTCAGCGATGCGGGCAGCGCAGCCGATATAGAACCGCTTGCCAGGCGCGCACCACGCCAGGCCGAAATGCTGGAATGCCTGCACGACGCCGGTGGTAGCGGCATTGGCGTCGACGCACTCACTGAGTTGCTGCCGAACTGGCGACGTGCGGCCAAACCATTGCTCGAGAAAGGCCTGATCGTACGCTTCGAGGCAAGCGCGGAACCCGATGTCCCCGAGTGCATCGTCGCCGCGACGCCCGGGCCGCAGCTCAACGATGATCAACAGCAAGCGCTGCAAACACTCCGGCAACAGCACGGGTTCGCCGCGTTCCTGCTCGATGGCGTTACGGGCAGCGGCAAGACCGAGGTGTACCTGCAGGTCATTCGCGATGTTCTCGCCCGTGACCAACAGGTTCTTATACTTGTGCCGGAGATCGGCTTGACGCCGCAGCTCGTTACCCGCTTGCGGCAACGACTCAGCATCGAGCCAGCGGTACTGCATTCTCGCCTGACCGATCCTGAGCGCCTTCGAGCATGGCGCAACGCACAACAAGGGCATGCCAGGCTTGTTGTCGGCACGCGCTCGGCGATTTTTGTGCCGCTGCCCAATCTGGGCTTGATTGTTGTCGACGAAGAACACGACCACTCACTGAAACAACAGGAAGGTCTGCGCTACTCTGCGCGCGATCTCGCGATAGTCCGGGCGAGAAATCGTGACATTCGGATCATTCTGGGCTCTGCCACGCCGACCCTCGAGACCCTGCAACATTGCCGGGCAGGCAATTTCACGCATATTGCGTTACCCACGCGCGCCGGCGGTGCCCGGCCACCAACGATTCGCCTGGTCGATCTTGGTCGTGTGGCCACGACCGACGGCCTGAGCGAACCGCTGGCCGCGGCGATCGAACGCCACCTGCAATCCGATGGACAAGTGCTGTTGTTTCTTAACCGGCGCGGATTCGCGCCAACCCTGATCTGTGCGAGCTGTGGTCACATGGCCGAATGCGCGCGCTGCGATTCACGCATGACGGTACACGCACGTGATCGGACGTTGCGCTGTCACCATTGCGGTTCAAGTACGGCTTTGCCCGAATCCTGTTCCGAATGCGGGGCCGAAGTCCGGCCACTCGGCGAAGGCACCGAGCGACTTGAAGAGGCGTTGCTACCGCGCTTTCCAAATCACCGGGTACGGCGCATCGACAGCGACAGCACACAGCAAAAAGGTGCTATCGAAGAAGCGCTCGCAGCAGCAGAACAGGGCGACGCTGACATTCTCGTTGGCACGCAGATGCTGTCCAAAGGTCATCACTTCCCGCTGCTGACACTGGTGGGCATCGTCAATGCGGATCAGGGGCTCTTCGGTACTGACTTTCGCTCGGCCGAACGACTCGCGCAATCGATCGTGCAGGTCGCGGGGCGGGCCGGTCGTGAATCGCGCCAGGGCGAGGTTCTGATTCAAACCGCCTTTCCCGAACATCCGTTCTGGCAGTCGCTGATCGATGGTGGCTATCCGCAGGTAGCGGCGCAGTCGCTCGCCGAGCGCGAACAATTGCGCTGGCCACCGTTTACGCGCCTTGCGTTGATTCGATCTGCCGCTCACCGCCAACCCGATGCGCTCGCATTTTTGCAGCGTGCAGCCGAACTCATTGCCGTCGAACCATCCGAATACCTGCGCGTACTGGGCCCGGTCAACGCGCCGATGGCACGCAAGGCAGGTCGTTATCGGGCTCAGCTGCTGATTCAGAGCAGCGATCGAAAAACCCTGCACGCGAGACTTGCGACGTTGCGGCCGGTGCTCGAGGCAGATCCTTCCGCCCGCAAGGTTCGCTGGTCGATCGACGTCGATCCGATCGAGTTGTTTTGATGTAGAATCGCCGGTTCTCTGGTTCGCGCTCCGAGGAGCGCTCCTACATGCACTCCCACAAATGAAACTCATCGTTACGACACTGGTTCAGGAGGCTCTCGCAACACTGCCGGAGCTGGCCGATGCGGTTGCCGATCTCATCCTCGAGACAACGGTTGAGCGGACGCGTGATCCAAGCCATGGTGACTTCGCGACCAATGTGGCGATGCGGCTGGCGAAACCAGCGGGCATGAATCCGCGTGAACTGGCGGCGAAGATTATCGAAGCATTTCCTGCCAGTGACGATGTCGACAAGCTGGAAATTGCGGGTCCGGGATTCATCAACATACATTTGAGCGCTGCGGCTTTTCACGCCGAAGTGGCAACTATTCTTGCGCAAGATACTGCTTACGGGCGGCAGCCACAGAAAGAGCGGCCGCGCGTACTGCTCGAGTTCGTCTCGGCAAATCCTACCGGGCCATTGCACGTTGGCCACGGCAGGCATGCCGCGTTTGGCGCGACCGTCGGCAATTTGCTCGAGGCGGCTGGCTATGTCGTTGAGCGCGAGTACTACGTTAACGACGCCGGCCGGCAAATGGATATTCTCGGCCTCAGTGTCTGGCTGCGCTGGCTCGAGACACAAGGAACCACGATCGGATTTCCGAAGGCCGGGTATCGCGGTGAGTACATCCGTGACATTGCGACAGCAATTGATACCCAATGTATCGATGCGGTCGATGCGAATGCCGTGCTCGATGGCATTCCGGCCGACGAACCAGAAGGCGACAAGGAAGCGCATATCGGCGCGCTAATCGATCGCGCCAAGGAACTGCTCGGTGCCGCTAGCTTCGATCACATTCGGCAGCAGTCGCTGGAGTCGATTCGTGAGGACATCGAAGAAGACCTGACCGAGTTCGGCGTTGAATTTGAATACTGGTTCTCGGAGCAGAGCCTTACAACAACGGGCCGCATCGACGCCGCGCTGATGGTGCTTGAAGAGCGCGACATGTTGTACAAGAAAGATGGTGCCACCTGGTTTCGTGCCGAGAAGTTCGGCGACGAAAAAGACCGCGTGGTTGTCCGCGACAATGGCGTCAAGACTTACTTTGCGTCGGACATCGCCTATCACTTCGATAAACGCGAGCGTGACTACGACTACCTGATCGACGTACTGGGGTCCGACCATCACGGCTACGTGGCACGTGTGCGCGCCGGACTTGCCGCCATGGGTTACGAGGCAGAATGTCTCGAAGTATCACTGATGCAGTTCGTCGCCCTGTATCGTGGCGGTGAGAAACTCGCGATGTCGACCCGCTCGGGTGAATTCGTCACGTTGCGAGAGCTACGCGAAGAGGTCGGTAACGACGCCGCACGCTTCTTCTATGTCATGCGCTCGAACGACCAGCATCTTGAGTTCGATCTCGAACTTGCCAAAAGTCGCTCGAATGACAATCCGGTGTATTACATTCAATACGCGCATGCACGCATCGCCAGCGTGTTTCGGCAGTTGGGCGAGAAGAGTCTTGTCCATGATGCGGACAACGGTCGCAGCAGCATGTCGGTGTTAGCCGAGCCACAGGAGAAAGCCTTACTGACAACGCTGAGCCGCTATCCCGAGATGATCTTGCTGGCTGCGAATAATCGAGCACCGCAACACCTCGTGCATTACCTGCGCGATCTCGCTAACGACTTTCATACTTATTACAACGCGCACGCATTCATCGTTGCTGATGCCGATGTTCGCGATGCGCGCCTCGGCCTGATTACAGCCACGAAAATCGTCATTGCAAATGGTTTGGCCATACTCGGCGTCACCGCACCGGAGAAAATGTAATGGCGAAGCGCAAGAAACGCCGCGCAACCCGGAGCCGAAGCAGAAGCCGCAGCAGGAACCAGGCTTACCCGGGCTGGATGTGGATGTTGTTTGGCCTGGCGATCGGCCTGGCAGTCGCGTTTGCCGTGTACGTCAAGGACCGTGGCCCGGCAGCTCAGGCGAATGCGCCCCAGGCTGCAACAGTGCAGAGCGCCGTTGACGATAATGGTGAAGAGCCTGCTGCTCAGGCCGAAGAACCCGCCAAGGAGCCGCGTTTTACGTTCTACACATTGCTGCCGGACGTGGAAGTTACCTTTCCGGAAAAAGAGCCGGCTATCGAAGCAGACACGCAACCGCAGGCCGTGGTTGAACCCGGCGTATATGTCTTACAGGCCGGTTCATTCTCAACCAACGCCGATGCTGACCGCCGGCGGGCGCAACTTGCGTTACAGGGCATCCCATCACATATCCAGCGTGTCAAGGTAAATGACCGCAACTACCACCGTGTTTACATCGGGCCGACCGAAGACCTTGACGAACTCAACATGCTGCGCAGCCGGCTGCGTGCAGCGAAAATCGATGTACTGCGCATCCGGCTCAGTGACTAGCCGCAAACTTCCAGCGCCATGCCTCGTATTGTTCGCGCTGGTTGCGTGCACAACAACACCGACTGAAGAACCCGCAGCACCGGCCGGGCCGGTTGCAGTGCCGATGCAAGTGGAAGCAGAGACAGTAGCGTCGGTGCCTGAAGCAACACTGCCGAAAAGGAGCGACTTACGAATCAGCATTGCCGCCGTCGGCGACATGATGATCGGCACCGATTATCCCGAAGACCACCTGCCCGATGATGACGGCGTCAGTTTTCTGCAGGCCGTAGTACCCTTTTTATCAGCGGCTGACATCGCATTCGGTAATCTCGAGGGCGTGCTGGTCGACGGCGGCGAGCCGGGCAAGATATGCAAGAACCTTGACGCGTGTTACCTGTTTCGATCGCCAACGCGCTACGCGGAGCACTATCGCGATGCCGGCTTTGATGTGCTGAGCCTGGCCAACAATCACGCACGAGACTTTGGTAAAGAGGGCCGCAGTGCCACGATGCTGGCGCTCGACTCCGTGGGCATTCATCACTCCGGCCGCGAGGGTGAATTCGCAAGCTTCGAGGTCAATGATCTGACGGTTGCAGTACTGGCCTACGCGGTAACCAGGGAATCGAACCTGATGCTCGACTACGAACTGGCCGAACAGACCGTAATTGAGTTTGCAGCATCACACGACATCGTCATCGTCAGCTTTCATGGCGGTGCCGAAGGCGCTTCGATGTTGCACGTACCGTTTGCCGAGGAAGAGTATTTCGGCGAACCGCGTGGTGACGTCACGTTGTTCGCACGTTGCATGGTCGACGCCGGCGCTGACCTCGTACTCGGCCACGGCCCGCATGTTGTGCGCGGTATGGAGCTCTACAAGGAGCGCCTGATCGCTTACAGCCTGGGCAACTTCGCCACTTATTACGGTATCAGTGTCGACGGCGTCAAAGGCATCGCGCCAATACTGACAACGACGCTCGACGGCAACGGGCGCTTCGTCACAGGAGAGATTGTTTCTACGGTTCAGCTGCGGCCGGACGGTCCGAGCATCGATGAGCAACATCGTGCACTGAACCTGATTCGCGGCTTGAGTAGCGAAGACTTCGGCGCCCCGGGCCTGACGTTCTCACCCGACGGCCGTTTGACCCCTTCTAGTCCTCAGCAGTAACCTATTTGAAGCTAACACCCAGCGAACGCAGCTTGCGATACAGATGGGTGCGCTCCATGCCGACTCGCTTCGCCAGTTGCCCGACCTTGCCATCGCACAACACGAGTTGCTGTTGCAGGTAGGCGCGCTCAAATTGTTCGCGCGCCTCGCGCAGCGGCAATGACAGCAGGTCCTGCTTCACGAGTGGCTCATCGACTGGCGCGCCGGCGCTGATATCCGCCTCTACCTCTTCGAGAGTAATGTCGCCATCATCCTCCAGCAGCAACAGGCGACGGACAAGATTTTTGAGTTCACGGACGTTGTCAGGCCAGGGATAATTTCGCAGTCGATTCTGCGCTGCAACACTGAAACGGCGAAATGTCAGTCCCTCCGAGTCAACCAGCTTGTCAACGTAATGGGACAGTAGCTCCGGGACGTCCTCAGAGTACTCGCGCAGTGGCGGCACGCGTAGCGCCAGAACGCTGATGTGCGCGACCAGGTCGCGACGCAGGTCGCCGCCATCGATTCTGGCGTCATAATCAACGCCCGACGTCGCAACGATGCGCGCATCGAGACGCAGGTTTTCACTACCGCCGGCCCGCCGGTAACTACGGTCCTCAATTACTGCCTGCAATATTTTCTGCGCGGTTTCGTTGAGATCGGTCAGCTCGTCGATGACCAGCGTTCCACCGGCCGCACGCTCAAAAGCTCCCGCGTGGATTTCGCCATCGACCTCGCTGCCCAGCAGTTGTTCTTCAGCATTACTTTCGGTCAGCGATGCTCCGGTGACACTGATCAGCGGACCCTCTGTACGATTGCTAAGAGCGTGCAGGTAACGGGCAAATGCACCGCGCCCGGTTCCTGGCTCACCCGTTAACAGCATGGGCGCATCGTGCTGCGCATACTGCTGAATTTTTTCGCGCAGAGCCTGCATCTGCTTGCTGCGGCCCACCGGCGCAAGCAGCGATGGCAACAGCGTACGTGATGATGTCGACTGCTTGTCGGCAGACTCAAGCGCCGCCTCAACCGTGCGCAACAGTTTCGCAAGTGACAGTGGTTTCTCGACAAAATCGAATGCGCCGAGCCGCGTTGCCTCGACCGCCGTGTCTACCGTGCCATGCCCGGACATGATCACGACCGGACAGGCCAGGTCGCCACTATCCGACCATTCGCGTAACAGCGTGATGCCATCGGTATCAGGCATCCAGATATCCAGCAATATCAAGTTGAAATTTTTATCTGCACGCGCAGCTCTCGCCTGCTCCGCATCGGCGGCTACGGTTACCCCGTAACCTTCGTCCGACAAAATTTCCTGAATCAAGGCACGAATATCGGCCTCGTCATCAACTACCAGCACATGAGAAGTACTCACGCTTTCTCCCTCCTTTGCTCAGCGCGCGCGGGCGCCTGGGCAATCATTGCTTCGCGTGCAGCCTCATTCAGAGGCAAGCGAATACTTATTACTGCACCACCACCCGTGCTGTTGAATGCGCGAATGCTGCCTATATGTTCTTCGACGAGCTTCTTGACGATGGCCAGACCGAGACCCGTGCCTTTCGGCTTGGTGGTTACATACGGGTCGAATACCTGTTCCAGTGACCCTTCACGAAATCCCGGCCCGTTGTCCTCGACCTTGATTTGCATGACTTCAATACCGTCAATTTCTGCCGCACTCACATGCACGTCAATCTGCCCATCGCTGCTGTTTTCGAGTGCTTCAGTGGCGTTGCGCACCAGGTTGTGCAGAATCTGTCTTACGCGCCCGACGTCCGCCTCGATCATCGGCATGGTCGGATCCGAGGTCAGCACGATATCGATGCCGCTCTCCTGTGCCCGATAGAGGTCGACAACTTCGTGCGCAAGTTTGTCCATGCTGAACATGCCGATATCCATGTCGGGCGCACGTGCGTAGTCGCTGAAAGCGTTGACCATTTCTTTCATCGCCTCAACCTGCTGCACGATGGTGTGTGTTGCACGGTCAAGAATCTGCGCGTCTTCTTCATTCATCGAACCCAGGTACTTGCGCCGCATGCGTTCCGCCGAGAGCTGAATCGGAGTCAACGGATTCTTGATTTCGTGTGCCAGACGACGGGCTACCTCGCCCCACGCCGCGTCCCGCTGCGCCTGCAGGAGTGCGGTGATGTCGTCGAACACGATGACATAGCCGGCCGCATGATCTTCATCACCAGGCAGGGTCGTACACGCACAGGTCAGGACGCGCCGGCCGACCTCGCCGCGCAACACCAGTTGCTCGCGCCACTCAGTTTCACCGGCGGCCAGGTGTACCTGTGCAACATCGACAAACTGTTCGAGCAGTGGCTGTCCATGCGCAACATCCATCAGGTTTTCGCCGGCACGGCTCTCAAGATCGACATTCAGAATCGCACCGGACGCCTGGTTTGCCGTCCGGATGCGCATGTCTGCCTCGAGCGCAACGACGCCGGTCGACAGCCTGGCGAGAATGACCTCAAGGTTGGTTCGTTCCGCTTCGACCAGCGCCTGTGACAAGCTGGCTTCGCGCCGTGCAGTGGCAAGTCGCTGCGTCATGTCGTTGAACGAATTGATCAGAAATCCTATTTCGTCTTTCGCCGGCGTGGGCAGTCGCAAGTCAAAGTCGCCTTCGGCGACTGCGCGCGTGCCCGCAACCAGATCCTGAATCGGTGCGACCAGCCGTCGCGCCAATACAAACGCGCCATAAACGGCGGCCAGCAAGCTCAGCAGGAAAACAACGGTAAGCGTTAGCGACAACGTGTTTTTCAGCGGTTGTCGCAGAAACAACATGCGTTGATAGCCCAGGTAGGACGTATCGACACTCTCTGCCATGCGCGCCAGCCGTTCGGTTATCGGAAAATGCGCCTGCATGATGCCAACCGGTTCCGCACGTCCGCTGACGCGGAATAAAACAGCCGTACGAACCACATAGCTCTCCGGGTCCAGCGCAACATACGGTCGGTCCTGCTGCAGTTGCAGCAATACTTCGTCCTTTATCGGTTGCGGCAATTCCGCGCGTGAACTGTCTGAACTGGTCGCCAGAATGCGGTTGTTGCTGCCGTAGATCGTGATCTCGCTGGCACCACTTTCACGGCGCATCATGCTGAGTTCAAACACCAGCTGCCGTTCGTCACTTTGCCCAAGACGCTGCGCTATCTGCTGCGTTGCTTTGAGGTGTTGGCCCACCTGCATTGAGAGCGCCGCCTGACTCAACTTGAGCGCATTCTCCATCCCCTCTTCCACACCAGTGTTGAACCACGAGTCGATGCCGCGGTTA
>Ga0255049_10000800_pt1 | contig 18743 bp, 16 predicted proteins | sample JV7_2_3_MG_FD_183615 | JGI IMG/M metagenome (GOLD analysis project Ga0255049, IMG submission 183615) | Seawater microbial communities from Jervis Inlet, British Columbia, Canada - JV7_2_3 | ecosystem: Environmental > Aquatic > Marine > Inlet | place: Canada: British Columbia | collected 2016-10-06
GCAGCGAAGCGCACCGCCGTTTCACAATATTGCCGGTTCGACGACATTGTCTGCAGATGGTAAGCGCCATTGGCGAAGCGACACGCTGGGCAGTATTCGAACCTGAAGATGAAGGAGTCGCGGACCGAATTCGCAGCCAGGTGACTGCGTACCTGTCTTGCTTGACCGACATGGATGCATTCGAAAATGATCGTTTTGTGGTCGAATGCGATGCTGGTCTGCGTAAACGCGAAGAAGGCGTACTACATGGCTTCGCAATATTTATCGCATTCCACCCAGTTGGCTGTCGGGAGCCGGTTTCGTTTACATTGCACCAGACTGCTGCCGGATGCCGTGTGGCGAGCACCGCGTTCGCCCCGGCCTGAGCTCATTGCAAAGCGAGAGGAGCCGCATTGGATCGAATCGCTCGCATGCACCGAATCTGGAACACGATCCGTGATATCCCGAAAGGTTGTGTGGCGAGTTACGGCCAGATTGCCGAGATCGCGGGCATACCGCGCGGCGCACGGCAAGTCGGCTACGCTTTGAGGCATCTTCCCGATCAACATGATGTCCCCTGGCATCGCGTCGTACAGGCTTCCGGTAATATCGCTTTCGACAAAGACAGCCCACAGTTTGAAGAACAAAAGAAACGTCTTGCGATGGACGACGTTTCAGTTCTGGCCGGTCATATCGACATGCGAAAGTATCGATGGCAGCCTGACCTGGATGAACTGTTGTGGAAGCCGTCGTCAGCGTGGGATGAAGAATGAATCGCGGGGGTGAGATTTCGGTATGACGACAGTAATTTTTTCGCACGGGCAGGAGTCCGGACCGTGGGGCACCAAGATTCAGGCGATGGCCGACAGTGTAAGAAGTATCGGTTGTGAGGCTAACAGTATCGACTACCAGGGCATTGCCGATCCTACGGATCGTGTCGACAAGTTGATCACCGAATGTCGTGAAATCGAAGATCGGCTGGTGCTGGTTGGATCCAGCATGGGTGGCCACGTGGCAACGGCTGCGGCAGCACGGCTGAATGCAGCCGGCCTTTTTGTGCTCGCACCTGCCTATTTCATGGAAGGATACGAAGACCTGACACCATCAGCGCCGGATGTCCCGATCTGCATCGTGCATGGTTGGAACGACGACATAGTCCCGGTCGAAAACAGCATTCGTTTTGCCGCGGCGTGCAAGGCGGAGCTACATATACTCGACAGCGATCATCGGCTGACCGCAAACATCGACGAAATCAACTACTATCTGGAGAGATTTATTGAGACTCTCACGCGGTAAGCACAAGAACAACAGGAGGCACGCTATGAGGCTTTTACTGATTCTAATCGTAGCCGCATTCGCTGGATGTGGCGTATCACCTGACGATTCAGTCAAAAAAGGCGATGAGCAGAACGACATGCATACTGCTGCGGACGACGCACAGGAATCGTTCGGCACCGCCATTGACAAGGCCGAAAACGTTGAGGATGAGCTCGCCAAAGCGGCCGAACAGCGCAGAAAGGCAATCGAAGAAGCGTCCGGCGAGTAGCCGAGCCGTGGGAGCGGCTTTAGCCGCGAACCGTTATCGTGAATTTCATCGTACGACCACTTTACTGGCTTGCAGGCAAGCTATTCTCGGTATGGGCCCGGCCGGCGATTCAGCCGGAATCGCCAGCTGAGCTGATTACCGACGGCGACGCAGCCGTCTGCTATGTGCTCGAGTACGGTGGCCTGGCTGACCTGCTGGCGCTGGAGCGCGCTTGCGAAAAAAGTGGCCTACCGTCACCCAACCAGTCGTTTGAATATTGTGGCGAACGGTTTTCGCGTCGCTATATTGTGCTGCGCCCATTGCACGGATTTCTATTTCGCCGGCCATCGACTGAGGGCTCGCGCCGATTACGCCAGATCGTGGATGCGGCAAAGGGTAAAGACGATGAATTGTTTTTGGTCCCGGTAGCGATCTACTGGGGTCGATCGCCGGACAAGGAGCACTCTTTTTTCAAACTGATGTTCTCTGAGAACTGGGACATGGTTGGGCGAACACGAAAATTCTTTGCAACGATTTTGCACGGGCGAAACACCTTGTTGCGCTACAGCAGTGCGTTGCCATTAAATACGATTATCCAGGAGGGTCTCGAGCCCGCAATCGCTTTTCGAAAAGTGTCACGCATTCTGCGTGTCCACTATCGCCAGCGACGTGCGGCAACAGTTGGGCCCGATTTGTCGCACCGCCGCACATTGGTTAACCAGGTACTGCTTGCGCCCGGAGTTCGTCGAGCAATTCTCGCCGATGGGGGCGACGACCCAGCCGATCAGGAAGTGTCGAAGGAAAAGGCGCGAAGCTATGCGATGGAAATCGCCGCGGATATTTCGTATCCGACTATTCGCATTATCAATCGATTACTGAGGTGGCTATGGAATCGCATCTACGACGGAATCGAGCTTAACCATGTCAAACGACTGCACGACGTAGCGAAAGAAAAAGAAGTGATCTATGTACCATGCCATCGCAGTCATTTTGATTACATGTTGCTCGCCTACGTCGGGTACGGAGAAGGGCTGCAGTTGCCGCACATCGCCGCTGGCATCAATCTCAACATGCCGATCCTCGGGCCGATCCTTCGCCGGGGAGGCGCGTTTTTCCTGCGGCGCAGTTTTAGCGGCAATCGCTTGTATGCGGCCGTATTTGACGCCTACCTTCACCAAATACTAGTGCGAGGCCATTCAATCGAGTATTTCGTTGAGGGTGGGCGCAGCCGTACCGGGCGATTACTGGCGCCAAAGGGCGGAATGCTTGCGATGACCGTACGCTCGTACATCAAGGACCCGAAGCGGCCCGTCGTATTCGTGCCTATCTATTTTGGTTATGAAAAGATTATTGAAGGTGACTCGTTTATCAGCGAACTTGGTGGCGCCGAGAAAAAATCGGAATCGCTAATGGGGCTCCTTCGCTCGATCAAATCTTTGCGCGGAAATTTTGGCCGTGTATACGTCAATATTGCCGAACCAATTGATGTTGAGCCGTTCCTCGATCGTGCCGATGCGAATTGGCGGCAGATTGCGGCGGAAGGCAACGAGCGTCCCAAATGGCTCAATTCTGTGATTGACGATCTGGGTCAGGAAATTATGAGCGGAATCAACTCAGCCGCCGCGGTCACGCCGATCAGTTTGCTTGCCTACGTCTTGTTGTCGACGCCCAAGCAAAAAATTGGGGCTGGAGAGCTCGAGTCACAACTGCAACTCAGTGTCGATCTCATGAACCGCTTTCGCTATTCCGATTCCGTCACCATTCCGGAATGGACACCTGCGGAAATAATCGCGCATGGCGAAAAGCTAAATGTTATCAATCGAACGACACACCCAATGGGCGACGTCGTAGACATGACCGAGCAGACCGCCGTTCTCATGACCTATTTTCGCAACAACATTCTGCACCTGTTGTCAGTGCCAGCGTCAATCGCCTGCTGTTTTATCCAGGGTCGGGAGCTGGCACTCGAGGAAATTCAACGATTGATCAAGCTCATCTATCCGTTCATGGCAAAGGAGCTCACCCTGAAGTGGGACGATGAGGAAATTGACGATGTCACGACCACCGCTGTTGACGCGCTGGTCGATCTCGAATTGCTCTCCCGGCAGAACGACACGTTGGTACGCCCACCGGCCGGATCCGCAAAGGCCTACCAACTACTCATGCTCGGGCAATCAATGGTGCCGATGCTGCAACGTTTCTACCTCGTTGTGGCGCTACTCGTTCGACACGGTTCCGCCACGCTATCACGTGCGCGACTCGAACGAATGTGCCAATGGAGCGCCGAGCGATTGTCGATGATCTACGGACTGCACTCGCCCGACTTTTTCAGCAAGACATTGTTCCAGGACTTCATCCGCAAACTTCAGGATCAGGACGTGCTACGCCGTAACGATGATGGGGTGCTCGAATTTGATGAGGATCTCATCGGTATTGGCACAGACGCCCGGCTCGTGCTCGGCGAGGAAATTCGTCACAGTATTCTGTCGCTGACAGTTCCCGAGGAATCGGCCGACGAATGAATGTCGTTTCGTTTTATCGTTTTCTGGATTTGTCGGAGCCGGAATTGTTTCGAGATGCGTTGCAGTCCCAATGTGACGAACGAGGATTGTTGGGGACAATTCTTGTTGCAAACGAGGGATTTAACGGGACGATCGCGGGCGAGCAATCGACCATAGAGGTGATACTTGCCTGGATCGAAAATGAACTCGCACTTGACGTACCGATCGATGGCCGCTGGACCGAGTCCGAGGAAGCACCGTTTCACCGCATGCGCGTACGGCGAAAGAGGGAAATTGTCACGCTCGGACGTCCCGATATTCGGCCGCATGTGAAGACCGGCATACATGTGCAGCCGGAAAACTGGAACGCGCTCATCGATGATCCGGCTGTGCTCGTCATTGATACGCGTAATCACTACGAGGTTGAAGTCGGAACGTTTCCGGGCGCGATCGATCCAGGCACCGACAATTTCCGACAATTCGCTAACTTCGCGAGCGAGCTAGCGGAGACGTCGTTCGAAAAACCGCTTGCGATGTTTTGTACAGGTGGCATTCGCTGCGAAAAAGCGACAGCCTTGATGCTCGAACTCGGATTCGAGGAGGTCTACCACTTGCACGGTGGAATTCTAAGTTATCTCACTGAGGTGCCCGACGAGCAGAATCGTTGGGACGGCGAGTGTTTCGTATTCGATAAACGTGTTGCGGTCGATCGTGACCTTGCCGAAGGCGGCTATGTGCAGTGTCATGCCTGCCGCCGGCCATTATCCAGCGACGACATTGCCTCCGAGCATTACAAAGAGGGCGTTTCTTGCCCGCACTGCATCTCTGGATAGTTGAGCAGATATCGGGCGCGCACACGCTTGCCCTTCGCTCAGACTGCCTTTAATTCGTTCAGGACAAGCATCTACGCACCCGATATCGTTAAAGCGCTGGACGCCCGGCCGCGAGCAATCGAACCTAAGCATCGAGATCCGGAATGAGCTCGCTTTCCAATGTTGTGATCATGTCCTTGATCAACAGTTTGCGTTTCTTTAATCGACGAATACGCAGTTGATCGACATTTGGATCGTGCTGCAGGCGGCCGATCAGGTAGTCAAGATCCCGGTGAGTGACGCGCAGTTCGCGCAGTCTTTCGAGGTTCTTAAAGGATTCTGTGTCGACTTTGTCAGCCATCGGATCCCATGCTACTCGCCGTCCGCGAGTAGCGCCAGCCAGTCATGATCGGTAGCCCCGATGACCACAAACCAGGGGTTCAAGATGTCGGATTTTTCGTTGTAGGCCAACGACTTACCGTCGAGTTCGAGCACCTGTCCGCCGGCTTGTTCGACCACAGCCTGAGCCGCCGCTGTATCCCACTCTGAGGTAAGACCGAGCCGCGGATAAACATCGGCTTTGCCTTCTGCCACCGTACAAAATTTTAGTGAACTGCCCATCGGCACCATGTCTGATTCGCCCAGCTTTTCGAGAAATGCATCCAGGCTGGACCCACGATGTGAGCGACTACCAACAATTCGCACGGGCGTACTACTGGTGTCGGCGACTCGAACAACTGTCACCTGGCCGCCGTCTCGCAATACGGAACCATGGCCTTCGCAACCAATATAGGTCTTGCTCTGGACCGGTACGTGAACAACACCAAATACAGGTCGATTCGACTGAATGAACGCGATATTAACGGTGAACTCGCCATTACGATTGACAAATTCCTTCGTGCCGTCGAGAGGATCGATCAACCAGTAGCATTCCCATTTCCGGCGTTCGTCGAATTCGGGCAAGCCCGACTCCTCCGAGATAATTGGCATGTCCGGCGTCAATTTCTGAAGGCCGTCAACGATGCAGTGATGCGACGCGAGATCGGCCTGCGTCAACGGAGATTCGTCGGACTTACTTTGAACATCGAAATCCGTGGCGTAGACTTCGAGTATTGCTCTGCCTGCTTGTTCGGCAAGCGCAGCAACCGGTTCGATCAATTCTTCGAGATTCACCAGAGATTCCTATTGCCCTGCGGGGCGCGAAGTATAAAGCAGTGACATTCGATCCCAAAACCGCAATTGATGAGTGCGACACCCTGATGCTCGACATGGATGGCACCATCCTCGATTTGGCATACGATAACTACATGTGGTTGACACATGTACCCGAGCGCTGGGCCGAGCAGAATGGTATGCCATTCGACGAGGCCCGAAAGTATCTTCTCGGCAAGTTCGGCGCTGCACAAGGTGATCTGCGCTGGTATTGCCTCGACCACTGGAGTGAGCATCTCGGTCTCGATGTGGCACAACTGCATCGCGACAATCATCACCTTATCGATTATCTGCCCGGCGCTCGTGATTTCCTGAAGCAGGTTCACGAGTCCAACATCCGTGTCCTGATGGTTACGAATTCGCACCAGTCCACGTTGGACCTGAAAGACGAAGTAACGGGACTAACGGCCTATTTCGACGGCATATATACATCGCATGCTTTCGGGTATGCCAAGGAACAGCAGGAATTCTGGACTGCGTTACAAGAGGCGTCTGACTTCGACCTGGCAACGACCATGTTCGTTGACGACAATCCTGAAGTCTTGGCGAGCGCCGCGACCTACGGCATTAAACACCCGGTCGCCATAACGCGCCCCGACACGACCCAACCGCCACGCGACGTCTCAAATTACGTGGCCGTCGAAGGCGTTTCAGAGTTGCTTTAGAGGGGCTGCGAGCGAGGCGCTTGGCGAGGGAAGTAAAGCGCAGCATCGCGAGCCATGACCGAGAAAGGTGCCTCGTTCGCGATCCCCTTTTACCTTCTTTGCGGCCTTCGACGTCCCGAACCTTTATTGCCACCTCGTGGTCCGGTCTTCTTCCGCGGCTTGTACTTCGGCTTAACGAGTTCGGGAAGATTCTCCGGGTCATAATTGGCGACCGGGATCTTGTGTCCGATGAAGTTCTCGATATCGGGCAACGATACGGCGTAAGTCTCACAGCCGAAACTGATTGCGTCGCCGGACGCGCCGGCGCGCGCAGTACGACCGATGCGATGTACATAGTCCTCGGCGTCTTGTGGCAGGTCGTAGTTCATAACGCATTGCACATCGGGGATATGCAAGCCGCGAGAGGCAACGTCGGTGCCGATCAAGACCGGCAGTTCGCCGGCCTGAAACTGCATCAGCATTTTGAGGCGCTTATTCTGTGGAACATCGCCCGAAATCGCCTTCGCGTGAATGCCGTTGGCTCCCAGGTATGACTCGACGCGCTCGGCCTCCCGCTTCATGTTGACGAACACCATGATACGGCCAGCACCCATTTCCCGAATCAATCCGACGAGCAACGGCATCTTGTCCTCGTTGGAAGGAAAGAAAATTGCCTGGCGAACGCGATCTGCGGTGATCTTGTCGGGCTCAATGCGGATGAGCTCTGGTTCGTTCATGTGCTCGTAAGCGAGCTCCATGACACGTTGCGACAAGGTTGCCGAAAACAACATGTTCAAGCGCTTGTCGGGTGGAGGCAGTCGCCGCAGCAAATAACGGATGTCCTTGATGAAGCCGAGATCAAACATGCGATCAGCTTCATCCAGTACCGCAACCTCAACCTGGTCCAGCTTGAAGACGCCCTGCTTGAAATAGTCGATGATACGGCCCGGTGTGCCGATCAGGATATCGATGCCGTCCTGGATCGTTCTCCGCTGTTGCTCGTAACCTGTGCCTCCGAACGCCAAACCGACCTTGAAACCCGTGTGCTTACCGAGTGTCTCTGCGTCCTTGGCGATCTGCACCGCAAGCTCGCGAGTGGGGGCGAGCATGAAAGCGCGCGGCTGTCGCTGCCCTTCCACGACAGGCTCCGTTGCGAGGAGCTTTTCGAAGGTCGCGATCAGGAACGCGGCGGTCTTGCCGGTTCCGGTCTGTGCCTGGCCCGCAACGTCATGTTGCTTGAGCGCGATTGGCAGTGTGCTGGCCTGAATCGGTGTGCAAAATTCGAACCCAGCATCACGGATTCCTGCCTGCACAGTGTCGTGCAGTGCGAGAGAGTCGAATCTGAGATCGCTCAGATGGTTGTCTGTCATAGGTATGGAACCGGAAAAATGCGCATATTAGGCTTGCAAATTGGCCCGTGACGCGGTCAAATTGCCTTAATCGACGCGACAATCGTCGCACCCGCCAGTTTCGCAATCATCGAATCTAGTAAGAATCCGCGAGAAAGCTGCGACATATTGCCTGAACCACACGGCAGCGTCATCCATTTTTAGCAAAACCATGATCTTGTATGGAGGATTTACCCGGTGAGCGATCACATCGTGCATACCAGTGACAGCGATTTTGAAGCTGACGTGTTGCAATCCGAAAAACCTGTATTGATCGATTTTTGGGCCGAATGGTGTGGACCCTGCAAAATGATCGCGCCATTGCTTGAAGAGACGGCGGTCGAATACGCCGATCGCATGGCGGTGGTGAAGTTGAATATCGATGAGAATCCGAACATAGCGCAAAAGTTCGGCATACGCAGCATTCCTACATTAATGCTGTTCAAAGACGGCGCCGTGCATGCACAAAAGCTCGGTGCCATGTCTAAGTCACAATTGACTGAATTTCTGGAAACTAATCTGTGAGAGGGTACTTGGGTAATCAAACGAAAAGCCGGCCGCCAAAGTCCGGCAACAAAAGCAAGGGCAACCCCAACCGTCGACGCCGCCGGCGTCCACCGCAGGAGCACTTTCCTGACGATGACGAAGGGTCTTTAGAGATCATTCCGCCCGAACAGCTCGAACAGAGCAAAAACGTCATGAACCTGACCGACCTCAAAAGCCGGCCACCTGCTGATCTCGTTGATCTGGGCGCTACGCTCGGCTTAGACGACCTCGCGCGGCATCGTAAGCAGGAAATTATTTTCGCGATCCTGAAAGCGCACGCGAAAAATGGTGAAGATATTTACGGCGATGGGGTGCTTGAGATCCTGCAAGATGGTTTCGGATTCTTGCGGTCATCAGACGGTTCTTATCTTGCCGGCCCTGATGACATTTACGTCAGCCCGAGCCAGATTCGGCGATTTTCGTTGCGCACCGGCGATACGGTGGCGGGACTGATTCGGCCGCCGAAAGATGGCGAACGCTACTTCGCGCTGCTGAAAGTTGGGCAGATCAATCACGACTCGCCCGAGAACGCGCGCAGCAAGGTATTGTTCGAAAACCTGACGCCGTTGTTCCCGACCGAACGATTGGTACTCGAACAAGGCAATGGCAGTACCGAAGATCTGACGGCACGCATCATCGATATGATTGCGCCGATCGGTAAGGGCCAGCGCGGCCTGATCGTATCGCCGCCAAAAGCCGGCAAAACGATGCTGCTGCAGAACATCGCTTCCGCGATTTGTGCGAATTCTCCCGACGTTGACCTGATGGTGCTGCTTATCGACGAGCGGCCCGAAGAAGTCACCGAGATGGAGCGCACGGTTCGTGGTGAAGTCGTTTCATCGACGTTTGATGAGCCGGCGAGCCGGCACGTGCAGGTAGCGGAGATGGTCATCGAGAAGGCGAAGCGCCTGGTCGAGCACAAGCGCGACGTTGTCATTCTTCTTGACTCGATTACACGTCTCGCGCGGGCCTACAACACCGTTGTTCCGTCGTCAGGCAAAGTCCTGACCGGTGGTGTCGATGCGAATGCATTGCACCGTCCGAAGCGATTCTTCGGTGCTGCGCGCAATATCGAGGAAGGAGGTAGCCTGACAATCCTCGCGACGGCATTGGTCGACACGGGATCGAAGATGGACGAAGTCATCTACGAGGAGTTCAAGGGTACCGGCAACTCGGAGATTCACCTGGATCGCCGAATATCCGAGAAGCGCGTGTTCCCGGCGATTAACATCAACCGTTCGGGTACGCGCAAGGAAGAATTGCTAACTGAACCCGAGGAGCTGCAGAAGCTGTGGATACTGCGAAAAGTCCTGCATCCGATGGACGAACTCGCTGCTGTTGAATTCCTGCTGAACAAGATGCAGGACACGAAGACGAATGCGAAATTCTTCGAGGCAATGAAGCGGTAACTATTCGGGAAACTCGATACCGAGTTCTGCCGCGAATTGCTGCATACGCGGGTCGTCATGTAGAAAACGCGTTTGTGGGAACCACGTAACCTGCCACGGGAACCACGGGACCTTCTGGTCTTTGGCGGCTTGCAACCATTTCATCGTCTCTTCCCGGTCGCCCATCGCACCGTAGATCAGCGCGAGCGGGAAAGGATTGTTGTCTTTTTGCTTGACGTATTCGAGCACGATTGCCGCTTCGTCGTCTCGATCGGCAGCAGCAAATGTGGCGGCGAGCACGAACGCCCAGAAGCGATTATTACGCAAGTGCTCGTGTGCCTCGATTGCCTCGTCGAATCGACCCATATCCAGATACGTTTGTCCCAGCGCAATCCAGGCAACGGGATACTTGGGATTCAGTTCGAGCGTGGTCTTCGCTTCCTTGATGGCTTGTTCATACATACCCGCATCGCGATACTGATCTGCGAGCCAGGCCGTGTAGAACGGAGACAGCGGATTGAGCTCCTTCGTGTACTCGCCGTATTTGATGGACTCCTCGTGTCTTAGCAACAGCTCCAGCAGCCACGCGTAGTGATAGTGCGCGTCGACGAGACTCGGGTTAAGTTCAAGGGCGCGAAGGAACGCATCTTCACCACCCGCGAAGTTCCACTCGTAATAGATCTTGTACATGCCGACGGCAAGGTGTGCTTCCGCGAGATCGGGGTCGAATTCGAGGGCGCGCTGCGCAGCCTCTTTCGCGCGCGGGTATGCACCGGCGACCGGGTACGGGCTATGACCAAGCTTCGAGTAGCCGATTGCAAGACCTGCGTAGGCCAGCGCGCTTGTGGGATCGTTCTCGACGGCTTCCGTAAATATCTCGATCGCGCGCCGGTATGCTCGCGGCGAGCCTTTGCGAAGCTGAAACATGCCTTTCAGGTACGCCTCGTAGGTCGCCGAGTCGGGCCCGTCAGTTTGGGCGAGCCGCTGTTCTTCTTCAGGGGTCAGCTGCATCTTTACTTCGCGTGCGACGGCGCTGGCAACTTCTTTTTGCATGGATATCAGCCCATCAAACTCGCGCGTGAAGCTCTCGGTCCATAGTAGCTGCTCAGTCTCGGTGTCTACGAGTGTCACATTGACGCGGACTTGATCACCTTCACGCATGACCGAGCCGGAGAGTATCTTGTCGACGCCCAACATCTGACTGATCTCACCAAGCGACATGTCGGCTTTGACGCGTCGCGACGAGAAACGCGACGTGACTCTGAATCGGGTGATTCGCGACAACGTCGTTATGAGCGCGTCGTGCAAGCCTGCGGACAGGAATTCCTGATCGGCGTCGCCCGAGAGATTCTCAAGCGGCAGCACTGCTATTGCCGTCGCAAGATGGGCCGCCGCATACCAGGGTCCGGCGCCCCGCAATGGCCCCTGGCGAATTTCGTTGATCGTACCGCCTACAAAGGCTACGGCGATAACCGTGAGTACGACCAGCACGATGTAATCGGGTTTCCGAAGACTGAGATCTGAGGTGTCCGCGACTCCTGAAGGGGGCGTCCGCACGATGCCGTGCGGCGTAATGTCGTATCGCCAGCCAAATATGAGGGCAAGCGGAAAACCGGCAATGCCGGCCAACCATATGTACTGCAGGGCGGCGTCCGGTATGCCGAAAGACTGAAATGCCAGCGCAATGACCTGCACAAGGACCCATGTGCCGACGATGTAGATTCCGGCAGTTCTGAATACGCGGCGGCGCCGCATTTCACGAACAAATTGGCCTGGTCGACTCATAAAATACTCTCCGACCCTTTGATTCTAACGCGTCTGCATTGCGGGCGCGCCGCGGATCCCGAGTGCCTGGAGGCGTTGTGATAGGAGGGTGGCTGGAATCACTGGCACCTCCAACTTTTGCGCCATCTAACCGTATTTCTAAGGGAGGGGTCGGAGATTTAATGGCTATATTTGCGGGCAAATACCGCTTGTTTAGAGCAAACTGTCAAAAAAAGGATTCGGAGTAAACGGTATGAGCCTGTTTTCCGAACTAAAAAGAAGAAGAGTCTTTGCCACGGCGGTGATTTATGTGCCTGCCGCATGGCTGGCCGCCGAGATAATTCTCGTTATCGCCCAATATTTCTCTGCCTCGGAATGGTTGGGCAGAGTCGTCATTGTTCTTTTTCTTCTGGGATTTCCTGTCGCCCTGCTGCTTTCCTGGCTGTTTGATATCACCAAGGATGGCGTGAAGCGCGCATCGCCCGGGACGCCTTTGGGAATAGTAACGCTACTGGCATCAGGGCTATTTCTTAGCGCGGGCGCCTACATCACCTACCGAATCATCACTGAAAATCCTTTAATCAGCGTCGTTATTTTACCTCTGGAAATGATTACGTCGGACCCGACGGCCGAATCGTACGGCTTTGGAATTGCTGAATCATTGCGTTCAAGCCTGAGACAAACTTCCGCATTCAGCGTGCCGGGACGTGTGTCCTCGGCGGCAGTGGTCAAAGCCGGATTGGATATACCGGGTATTGCCAAGAAACTAGACGTTCAGTACATCGTCGAAGGTACGTTGAAAATCGTCGCGCAGAAATTGGATGTCTCCATATCCCTAATCAACAATGGCGGCAACGTGCAATGGTCGCAGGGATTCGAAGGTGCTATTGAGGATATATTCGATTTGCATAATGACATCGTGATAGCGGTGGCATTGCAACTAGACCTTGACGAGACAGACCCTCAGTTGCAAAGAATCATCGGGAAGCCAGCTCCTACCCATGATGTGGAAGCATACCGGCTGTACTTGCAGGGCAGGCGAGGCGGTGAGGGAGCAGCGGAGGCCTTAAAAGCAGCGAATGAACGGGATCCCGGTTTTGCAGATGTCTATGCCGCACTCGCTCTCGAGTACGCCACCAAGTGCTGGGCACTGGATGATCGGACGAGTTCGTTATGTGACTTAGGTGTCAACTACGCGGATCAAGGCCTGAAACTTGACCCGGAATTGGGTGAGGCGATGGCGGCACTCGCGATGATTTATGCTGTTCGCTACCAATATTCTGAAGCGCAGGCGGCAATTAAACAATTACGGGCGTTGCCTGACTGGTTAGCGCACTCGTCGTCTTTACCGTATGCCTACATAAATCTCGGCCGACTTGAAGAGGCGTGGAACACCTCGGTCGAGCTGTATAAAAATGATCGGGTAAACCCGATTACAGTGAGCAATTTGGCGTTGTTCGAGTGGATGCTAAGAGACAACGATGCTTTAGCGAATGATTACGAAAAAATGTTGATTGAAATGGGAGGACAATCTTTTCTCGGCATGTTCCCCGAATCAAGAGTTCACCGGGTGGGTCTCGCGGAAGCGCTTGAGGACGCCAAAAACCTGATGCCACTCTTCGATTTCCCGTCGGATCTCGCCGACATCATAGTGCGTCCAGCCTACGATGTGTCGTACAGAAAAGTCGCACTCGAGAACTTGCGGGCTTTATATGAACGCGGTGATATCCGATTTGCCTCCTATTGGGAGAACCTTATTTCTCTGCGCCAAACTGACGAGGCCGTGGACATGGCGTTTGAGCAGTTCGATCAGGATGTGCTAAATCCGGTGATGTTCTGGCTAAGGGACCACGGACGACAGGAGTTTCAGAGCCATCCGAGATTTATTGAGCTGGTGGAATACGTCGGATTGGCGGAATACTGGGATCAGGAGGGCTGGCCGATCTTTTGTGAACCACGTGGCGGTAGTCACATCTGTGGCGTGGATTACGAAGTGCCCTAGGAAACTTTGCATGGAATTACCAAAGTGTTTCTTCGCAATGATCTTCTTGGTGGGATCGACAACAAGCGTAGCTCAGGATAATGATGCCGCTAGCGAATCGTTGATGCTGGAAGAAATAATCGTTACTGCGACGCGTCGCGATAGTTCATTACAACAAACATCGTCGAGTGTCGGCGTCCTGACTGAACGAATCATCGAAGACTCCGGCGTCTTGCACATTTACGACTATTGGCGAATGGTTCCGTCGCTTTCTGTAACGGACCGGGGATTCGCTGGCAACAGGTTCACGATCCGGGGCATGAGCGGGAGCTCGGGCAATGAAAATGATGAGGCATTAACAGCAAATTACGTTGACGATACGCTGCTGCCCAGTCCCCAGGCCTTGTTTACGCACGCTCCGAGTTTCAGGTTGGTTGATGTCGAGCGTGTCGAGGTTCTGCGAGGCCCACAAGGAACGTTATTTGGCGCGGGGTCCATGGGCGGTACGATTCGCATGATCACGAACAAAGCGAATGTATCCAGCTCAACTCAATCGTACGAGGCAATGTTGTCAAGTACTGCGCATGGCGGAACCAATTTTGGAGTTACGGCAGTATTGAATATGCCGCTGACGAAGGAGCGCTCCGCTCTGCGTCTTGCCGCATACCATTTTGACGATGACGGGTTTATCGACGACGTCGGCAGTGGTGAAAACAACGCAAATGGCAATACGACTACGGGGTTTCGGCTCGGTGGCACGGCTTATTTCAAGAATGCTTTTTCGATGAGCGGAAAAATTATCTATCAGGATGAAGACGCGGATAGCTTCGCCTACATCGATCCAAATGGAAAACCATCGCTCGGACTGGATATTACCGGTGATTACCAAACGGCGTTATTGGTTGATGACTACCGCAGCGAAGAGACAGTTCTCTATAATTTGAATTTCGACTACGCATCATCGATAGGCAACTTAACCAGCGCTACGTCATACGTGAATAGCGAGACTGAATTGGTTCTCGATTTATCTGTCGAAATGCGCAGCATTTTTGGAGCCCTGAGTCAGGCGTGGTGGGATGGCGATTCTTCCCAAGAGGCGCTGATGCAGGAGTTTCGCCTGGCCTCGGACTCTGGCGGGAAAGTTGACTGGCTTGTTGGGGCGTATTACGCGGACATGAAATTCGAACGATCTAGCATCGTACCAGCGCCTGACATCGATACTATCTGTGGTGATTGCACCGGTGGCACAGGGGTGTTGCTGCAAGGCGTCACCGATGACGATCGAAAGGAAACCGGTCTGTTTGCGGATGTTTCTTTCCGGCTAACGGATCGACTAACAGCGAATGTTGGGGCTCGCTGGTATGACATGAGTCGGCGGGCAACCGAGACCTCCACCGGCTTTTTTGCGGACCCTACGGCGCCGGTTTCTACCCGGGAGTTTGACGATGACGGCATCAATGGCAAAGGTTCACTTTCTCTTCGCCTGAACGATGACGTGATGTTCTATTGGCTCGTGTCTGAAGGATTTCGCGCCGGTGGGGTAAACGAACTCGGCGCTGCTGCGGCATGTAATGTATCTCAGACGTTTGGTCCCGACAGTGTCGTGAACTATGAAATGGGGACCAAAACGCAATTTCTCGCAAAACGACTGACAGTCAACGGGAGTATTTACCGCGCAAAGTGGTCGGATGCCCAGCTGCTCGTAGTGCCGGGAACTTGTTTTTTTTCGGTGGCATTCAACAGCGGCGGAGTCACTGTAGATGGGCTGGAGATCGAAACAAGTTATTTGCCCAACGAGCACTGGGAGCTTACCGCGAATGCAGGATATACGGACCCAACCCTCGACAATGATGTGCCGGACCTTGGGGCTCCCGCTGGCCGAAGGCTTGCTTTTGTCCCCGATATCACGGTGAGCTTGTCATCCACGTACCGATTTGACGCGTTCGCCGACAGCAATGGATTTGCTCGGGCAGATTTTCAGCATGTTGGATCGTCGTACAATGAAATCGGAGACCTAGCGTTTGGAGCTCGATCAGAGCAACCCTCTTACAACCTGGTCAATTTCAGGATCGGGCTCGAAACAGACCGGTGGCGAGTCACACTATTTGCGGATAACGTGTTTGATGAGCAGGCGGTGATTCGCTGTTGCCGGGACAATGGCGAGTTCACGACCAATCGGTCTCTCACGATCGGAATTCGGGCTCGGTTTAACTCTTGGTAGGTTATGGAAATCCGAGACGCCAAACGCCCAATCAGGGCGTAAAATAAACCGAAATCCCTGAAGCCATCGTCCGCGGCGACCGATTTCTCCGGTTTCACCCGTCTAACGGTCAGGTGCTGGGACGATGGACGCTATGCCGGTTTATCTCGATGACAAAAAGCTTGTAAAACAGCTACTTGCAGGTGACCAACGGGCCTTCGATCGTTTTTTTGAGGAAAACTTCGCGAGACTCTACAGGTTCGCCATCGCGCGTCTGTCAGACGATCCGGAGGGTGCGCGCGAGGTTGTACAGATAACGTTGACGCGCGCCGTCCGCAAATTACATACGTTTCGCGCCGAATCGGCATTGTTCACGTGGCTTTGTGCGATTTGTCGTAACGAGGTCAGCGACTGGCTTCGCCGCCAGGGGCGGTATCGCGAGCATATTGTACTCGTCGAGGACCTCCCCGAGGTAATGGCGGCGGTCGATTCCTTCCAGGCACCACTCGAGGACAGTCCGGAGCGAGACTACGAGCGCGCAGAGGCATTGCGCCTGATCCAGGTTGCGCTCGACAGACTGCCCGCAAAGTACGGCAACGTACTTGAATGGAAATACGTCGAGGGGCATTCAGTGAAGGAAATTTCGGCAATGCTGGAAATAGGCACAGAGGCAACACAGTCTTTGCTGGCAAGAGCGAAACGCGCATTTGCCGATGTGTACTCGACCATGACTAAGGCGATTAATGATGAAAGCAACGGGTTGGTGCGATCATGAATACATCAGATAAGGCGGTCGAGTCACTATTGGAACACGCGGTGCCACGACCGGAGCCACCGCGCGAAGATGAACAGGTGATTCGTGAGGCGGTGCAGGCGGAATGGCAGGCGATTAGCGGCAAGCGACGCGCCCGTACCCGGCTTGCTCGCTTCGCGATCGCGGCAAGTTTGCTCCTAGCCGTGATCGCGTCACTTAACGTGCTTCGTGACTCCGGCATTGTTCCGGTACAAGTCGCAACGATTAGCAAGAGTCACGGGTCGATCTACTTGCTTGGCGAGCAATCCGAATTGCACAAACTGTCGGACCTGTCGGCGATTACTGTCGGTCAAAAGGTTGTTACGGGCCCGGACTCCGGCATCGGCCTCGAGTGGGGTAGCGGGGGTTCCTTGCGCATTGACGCGGAAACGCGCGTCGAATTTATCTCTGCCGAAGCGATTTACCTGCGCTCTGGACGAATTTATTTCGATTCAACACCGTCAGAATTGATTGCCAGCGTCTCTAGCGGGTCGGACCTCACTAAATTTCGGATTGAGACTGATCACGGCGCAGTAGCGCATTTCGGAACGCAGTACATGACCGAAACGAGTAGCGAGACGCTCGTTGTTACCGTTCGCGAAGGCAAAGTGTCGATTTATGGAAATTACCATGACGAGACCGCATTGGAGGGCCAGCGAATGGAGGTAGTCGGCTACACGCGTGCCAGTGTCGTGAACTTCCCACGTCACGGTTCGGCCTGGAACTGGATTGAGCAAACGGCACCGATCGCAGATGTCGACGGTCGCAGCGTTGACGAATTTTTGAACTGGGTCAGTCGTGAAACAGGCTTGCGCATTGTCTACGAGTCACCGGAAGCCGAACAAAAAGCTAGCTCCGGCATTCTTAGAGGCAAGGTTGATATGGATCCCAGAAGCGCACTTGCATTTCGAATGATGGGTGAAGACCTGAATTGGCACATCGATGGGGGGACCATCAAAGTGAGTTCAATAGACGAAAACAGCGGCCGGTAGTTTTGCGCGCATTACTGGCTTTGTTACTGCTGCTAACGGTGGCCGTGCAGGCTGCCGCTGGCGATGCTGTGCCTTACAAAGGTCGCCAGGTTGCCGCAGTAATCGATGAATTTCGCGATGCCGGTCACCCATTTGCTTATAGCACTAATCTCGTCACAGACGACCTGATGGTGGTGGAAGAGCCGGATGCGACCGAGCCGCTGAAGATCGTCAGGGAGATTCTGAAGGCGCACAGGCTCACGATCCGTTCTGAGGCAGGCGTTCACCTCGTCGTTCGCTACGATAGTGAAGGACTGGCCAAAGGCAATATTTTGCTGGTCGTAACGAACAGAGGGAGCGAACGGGCTATTGAAGAGGCGACGATCACCGTTGATCCGCGCCTCGCGATCTCGAGTGAGCTCATGCCGGGCGTGTACGAATACTCCGGTGTGTTGCCGGGACGATACGACTTCGGCATTGAAGCGCTGGGCTATGAAAACGTGCATCGTGTTGTCGACGTGTGGCCCGGAGAAACGACCGTCGTCAGCGTTGGACTGGACGTTGCGCGACCGGCAATCGAAAATGTCGTTGTGTCGGCCAGCCGTTACGAGATTCTGAGTGATATCGCATCGTCGCGGTTCGTGCTGGATCAGCGCACGATTCAAAACATGCCGGACGTTGGTGAAGATCCGCTGCGGGCGACGCAACGTCTGCCAGGTGCTGCGGCAAGTGGTGCTTCGGCGAGAACACATTTTCGCGGTGGCGAAGACACCGAGATTGGCATCATGCTGAATGGCCATCCGCTGTTCGATCCGTTCCATGTCCGTGATTATCAAAGTATTTTTAGCGCGATCGATTCGAGGGCGATCGAGGGCGTCGAGGTCTACACAGGCGGGTTCCCGGTGCGCTTCGGGGATCGCATGAGTGGCCTTGTTCTAATGGAGTCCCTGGAGCCGCTGAGAACGCGTCACACGGAAATCGGGATCAGCGTTTTCAATACATCGTTTTTGACTGCGGGCAACACCTCGGATCGACGTTG
>Ga0255049_10000801_pt1 | contig 18742 bp, 12 predicted proteins | sample JV7_2_3_MG_FD_183615 | JGI IMG/M metagenome (GOLD analysis project Ga0255049, IMG submission 183615) | Seawater microbial communities from Jervis Inlet, British Columbia, Canada - JV7_2_3 | ecosystem: Environmental > Aquatic > Marine > Inlet | place: Canada: British Columbia | collected 2016-10-06
TTTCTGTCTCCGTCGTTGTTAAAGGCATCGATCAGTCGATCCCATTCGTCCACGACATCCTGCGAGAAAATTTCCTGCCAGAAATCTTCGTCCCAGAGCTGTCGCAATTCGTCCGAAGTGCGGCCCTGTTGTTCCACCCAGGTGAAGTACTTGAAGTTGTGCAGCGCCTTCTGGTCGGCGTAGGTAAGCTCCCGAACGTGATCGGGCGTTGTTCCCTGCAGGTAGCGCCCGTAATGCTGGTCGGCCAGATGGGTGTTGTAAGGTCCATGAGTCTCCCGCATTTCCTGCATGCGCGATGAATACAGCTCCATGGAATCCGTAAGCGGCGTGAAGATGACGTCGCGCCCGTCCAAGTCGTAATAACGTGCAGCCTTGATACTGGCCACGAGATTGCACAGACCGGAGATGCCGATCTCACCGAGCGCCTGGATCGTGTCTTCGGCGATTCCTTCACGACTGAGGCACGCACGACCTTCGTCTTCGTTAAACAGGCGCATGAGTTGCATGGTCTGTTCATCATCAACGGCGGCGACGAGGTTCGTGTTGCGTACGTTATGAATCCACGGCACGTGCTTATCGCCGATACCTTCGATGCGATGTTCACCAAACCCGAACTGCAACAGGGTAGGACATTGCAAAGCTTCGGTGGCGATGACGCGTATGCCCGGATGTTGAGTGCGCAGATAGTCGCCCGCGGCAATAGTGCCTGCCGAGCCGGTGGCGCTAACATAGGCAGACAAGCGGCGACCATCTTGATAATGCTTGCGGTAAATTTCTTCGATGATCGAACCGGTCATCTGGTAGTGCCAGATGGCGTTGCCGAACTCCTCGAACTGGTTAAAGACGACGATGCCGTCGCCGCGATCTTCACGCAGTTCCCAGCACTTGTCATAGATTTCCTTGACGTTTGATTCTGTGCCGGGTGTGGCGATGATCTCATCGGTGCCGATTTCCCTGAGCCATTCGAAGCGCTCGCGGCTCATGCCCTCGGGCAGAATTGCGATGGCAGGGCAGTCCAGCAGCGCGCAGTCGTAAGCGCCACCTCGGCAGTAGTTGCCCGTGGACGGCCACACCGCTTTCTGTGTGTCCGGGTCAAAAGCACCGGTGACCAGGCGCGGCACCAGGCAACCGTAGGCCGCGCCGACCTTGTGCGCGCCGGTAGGAAACCACTTGCCGACAATACCGACGATGGTTGCGTCGACACCTGTTAGCGCGGGCGGAAACTCGATCCAGTTACCTTCACCAAATCCACCGCCGTGTTCGACTGGCTCATTCTTCCAGGTGATTCGGAACAGGTTCGCCGGGTCGATGTCCCACAAGCCAACATCCTTGAGCCTGTCCTTTATCGAGTCCGGTACAAGCGTTGGATCTTTTTGTTGCGCGAACGTGGGCAGGATAATGTTCTGCGCATGGGCACGCGCAATACTCTTTTGCAGTACGTCTGATCGAATTTCAGGTATCAGGTCCAAGATTCTCCTCCGAAGTCAATTTCGGGAATCGGGTCCCGGTCACCCCATGCGAGTTCCACTTCAGTCGCCTCAGCGCGTATCGCTCGCAGCAGCTCGTCCTGATCGACAGGCAAGCTGCGCATGCGCACTCCGGTGGCGCGGTAGATGGCATTGGTAATGGCTGAGCTCGTGGGTATGCTCGGTAATTCGCCCACACCTTTCGCCCCGAAGGGGCCTGCAGCGGTGTTGTGCTCCACGATGTGAGAAATGATTTTCGGTGCGTGTGTGATGCTCGGTGCTTTGTAACGCGCCATGACATTGGTCCAGGGAACGCCGTCTTCCTGGATGTAATGCTCGGTAAGCGTGTAGCCGATGCACATGACGATGCCGCCCTCGATTTGTCCTTCCAGGGTCAGCGGGTTGATCGCACGACCGACATCGTGTGCAGCAAGCACTTTACGCACACTGACCTCACCGGTGCGCATGTCTATCTCACACAACGCTGCTTGCGCACAGAAGCCGAAAGCAACATGCATGTCGCCACCGCTACCCAATGGCCTGGTCTTGGGCGCCCAGTACTCATGCTGCGCCTTGATTCTTGTTGACGATTTCGCAGCCGTGAGTTGCCTGGCCACATCTTTAGCGGCCAGGCGTGCCGCATTACCGCTGACATAGGTCTGGCGACTGGCCGTAGTCGGACCGCCATCAGGGCAATAATCGGTATCACCAAGCAGGACGCTCACCCGTTTAGATGAAATGCCGAGTTCTTCAGCCACGCAGGCGGCCAGTACGCCGGGCAATCCCTGGCCCATTTCTGCAGAAGAGGTTCGCACTTCGGCCACTAGTCCCTTCTCGGGATCTTGCCACGCTTCAACTTCGGCGGTCGCCTTGTCCGGCGCGCCGCCTCCGAGCCCGGTATTCTTATAGCCGACGGCAAAGCCCCAGGCGAATCGCCGATGGCCCTCATCCCAGGTCCAGCGAAAACCGTCAGCGCGCATGTCGTGCTCGACCTTGTCGATGCACTCCTGCAGTCCCACGCTTTCTCGCAACACCTGTCCGGTCGACGTCTCTGAGCCGACATCCAGAGCGTTCATGCGACGGAACTCGATCGCGTCGAGCCCCAGCTTCTCCGCCAGCATGTCCACGTTGCTTTCGACGGCGAAACAGCTTTGGGTCACACCGAAGCCACGGAACGCGCCACAGGGAACGTTGTTTGTGTACAAGGCGAAGCAGTCGACCTTGACGTTCGGTACATCGTACGGGCCGGTGGCATGCGTTGTTGCCCGGGTAAGCACCTTCTCACTGAGGCTGGCGTAGGCACCGCCGTCTCCGTAGAGCGTCGCTTCTACTGCCGTGAGTTTGCCGGCGCTTGTTGCCCCGGTTCGGATGCGAATGATCGTGGCATGCCGCTTGGGGTGAACCAGCAAACTCTCCTGGCGCGAGTACAGCATCTTCACCGGGCGTTGAGTGGCCTCGGCGAGGAGGACGGAATGAATCTGGCCGACGATGTCTTCCTTGCCGCCAAAGCCTCCACCCATCAGCGTGGCGACCACTCGCACGTCGCTCTTCTCTACCCCAAGCGTGGCGGCGGCCTGGGCGCGGTCGATGTACGGAATCTGGCTGCCCACGTAAATCGTCGTCTTGTCATGCTTTGCATTTTCGCCGCGCACCGCAAGGGCATCGCAGCGGCCCCCGAAGTCCGCGGGATCGTAACCAGCCGGTACGCCGATCGAGCACTCCGGCTCGAGAAACAGGTGTTCGGTAGTCGGCGTTCGGTAGGTCTGGTCGATGATCACGTCGGCGTCGGCAAAACCAGAATCAATATCGCCCTTCTTGACCTTGATGTGCTTCAGCAAGTTACCGTCGGGACGCTCCTCATGAACGAGTGCTGCTTCGGGCTTGGCAGCTTGTATCATATCGGTGACGGCGGGCAGTTCTTCGTAGTCAACGTGGATCAACTCCAGTGCCGCCGCCGCGATCTCCTCGGTGTCGGCAGCAACAATCGCCACGGCATCGCCGACATAACGGACTTTCCTGCCACACAGAACCGGCCAGTCGATGCTTACTACACCGTGTGCGTTGCGACCGGGAATATCCTGATGCGTGAGCACCGCGCGCACACCTTCGAGTTCGCGCGCAGCGGAAGTTTCGATCGAGCGAATGCGCGCGTGTGGCACACCGGCACGTTTGGTGCGGGCATAGAGCATGCCGGGGAATTTGTAATCATCCGTAAAGCGGGCATTGCCCATTATTTTTGCCAGTGCGTCGGGATTGGACTGCGCTTTGCCTACCGCCAGGCCGGGTTCCTGAGTCTCGGGGAGATACGGTGGGACATCCTGGCCTGATGCCTGCAGGATTGCATTGATCACACTCTGGTATCCCGTACAGCGGCAATAGGAATCTTTAAGTGCGGTTCTGATGCTCTCCTCGGTCACCACATCTCCAGTCGTGCACGTCCGATCCAACAGGCCCTTGGCCGTCATGATCAGTCCGGGCGTGCAGATGCCGCACTGCACGGCGCCGTGATCCAGGAACGCTTGCTGAAGCGCGTGCAGACCACCGTCCTGCGACAGGCCCTCGATCGTTTCAACCGGTGCTCCCTGGGCCTTGAATGCCGGGAATACGCAGCTGACAACCGGTGTGCCATTCACGAGAACGGTACAAATGCCGCACTCGGCCTCGTTGCAGCCAATCTTGGTTCCGGTTAGCCGGAGGTCCTCGCGAAGCACTTCGGACAGGTATCGTGACTCCGGTACATCGATGTCGACCGCGGTACCGTTCACTGTCATCTTGAGGCGGCTCATAATTTAGCCACAGCGCGTTCCGCGGCCCTGGCGAGGATGATCGGCAGGTAAGTCCGGACCATTGTCGTCCGGTATTCCTCGGTAGCCCGGTATTTGCTGGCCCGCAGCGTCACGTTGTCGAGAGCGACGTCTACGGCTTTGTCGTACTGCATCGTCGACGTTGTTCCGCCGACGAGGGCCTCTGCCGCTGTTGCCGCGAACCAGGGCACAGGTCCGACAGGTCCCATGCCGATGCTTGCGCCCGTAATCGTGTCGCCGTCCACTTCCAAACGTGTCGCCATGGAGATGATCGGCAGGCAAAGACCCTGCGGCCGCATCACGCGGTGAAACGCGGAGCCTTCCCGGGCGCCGGTGGGTTTGAAGCGCAGCCTCGTCAGCACTTCCCTTTGGCGATCGATGACGCTCTTGCCCGGCCCAAGGAACGTGTCTTTGGCCGCTATCCAGCGAGTGCCCGTGGTGCCGGCAATTTCAACTTCGCCACCCAGGGCCAGCAGGCCGATAGTGCCATCGCCGGCAGGTAGTGCATGTGCTACGTTGCCGGCAAGAGTCCCGGCGTTGCGTACCTGGGGTCCACCGATGACGCCGCAACTCTCGGCCAGGCAGGTACCGTGCCGGACGATGCGTTCGTCGCTGACAATCCTGGCGTGAGTAACGCCACAGCCGATCACAATGTAATCCTGCGTCTGGCTGATGCTGCCGAGGCCTGCGATGCCGGATACATCCACCATAGCTTCGAACGGCCGGCGCACACCCCGCCGTATTTCCACGAGAATGTCTGTCCCGCCACCCACCACGCGAGCTCGGCCGTCATAGTGCTGCAACAACTCGAGCGCTTCTTCCACGGACCCCGGCGTATGGTAGCTTTCCCAGCGGTTTGTTGAAGCGTCAGTCATTGCTGTTCCGTATCAATCGAATCTCGCCCATATTGCGGCCGCCCGTTCCGCACATCGGGCACGAATAGCGTCTTCGTCCAGGTGCGGCAGGCGGCCGTCGTCGACGATCACCTGGCCGCGCGCGATCGTGGTGCGAACGCGCGCAAAACTGAGCCCGAAGAGCAGATGTCCGTAGAACGTTTCGGCGTTCAACGGCGTGAACGGCACGTAGTCCGGGATGATGATGTCCGCCAGCTGCCCCGTGGTGAGCATGCCGCGAGGTTCGCGGAACAGGCGATCGCAGATGCTTCGATTATTTTTTAGCAGACTCTCGCAGGCCTCCACAAAAGCGACCGTCGGGTCGCGGTGATAGGTGCGCTGGTGCAAGTACATGGCGCGTGCCTGGGAGATCATGTGCGAGGAAATTCCATCGGTACCGACGCCGACGGTTACACCGTGTTTGAGCATGTCGAGAATCGGCGCCACCCTGAGTCCATTGTTCATATTGGATTCGGGGGCGTTCACCAGCATTGAATCGGTGGACCGCAGCAGGTCCAGATCCCGCGATTCAAAATGGTTGCCATGCACAAAGATCGTTTTTGGGCCGGGAATGGCGAAATCGAGAAAGCGGTCCATGATGCGGCGCCCGTAGCGCTCCATGGTCAGCTTCACATCAATTTCGTCCTCGGCCGCATGCACGTGGAACCCTGCATCGAGTGAATTGCCGACATCGGCGCAATGTTCGAGCGTCGTCGTGCCGAGCGTCATCAGCGCATGCATACCGAACATCGCCGCCATCTGCCCATCATCGGAGTCGCGGCATCTGCGGATGTAACGTTCGTTCTCTTCTATGCCTTCGCCATCCTGGTTTCGGTCCGACACCTCGTAGCAAAGACAGCCGCTCAGTCCCACGTCTTTGAATGCCCGTTCGACCTGGTCGAGACTGCCGTCCCAACAAGCAGGCGAGGCGTGGTGATCAATGATGGTTGTGCACCCGGCACGCGCGGCATGCATAACGGCCAGTAACGCGGAGTAATACACGTCCTCGGAGTTCAGGGCGGAGTCGAGTTTCCACCATAGGGTCTTGAGATTTTCTTCGAAGTTCTGCGCTTGAGGGCCGGGGGGGGTGAAGCCGCGCGCGAACGTCGAATAAAGATGGTGGTGAGCGTTGATCAACCCGGGCATCACCAGGCTGCCACCGGCATCAATTGTGCGGTCCGCTGAGTAGGAGCCCACGGCAAATTCACCGACATCGACAATCCGGCTTCCTTCAATGTAGATGCTGCCGTTCTCGATAAAGCGATCGTCTTCATCGAGAGTGACCAGGCGTCCATTGGTGATCAGCAGGGAACTCATCGTAATAGCCTCTTTTTATTAAGAATAGACTTCCTGACGCCGCTGGTCGGTCGTGGCTATTCCCTATATCCCGGGTGAGCGATACTGCCCGTCGCGCCCAGACTGTCCGACCTTGGACCCGACCGTGCTGTCGGCAGGTGCGGCATCGATTGCTGCAGGCCGAGCAACAGGACCAACATCGCGGCGCAGGGGTCCAGCGACAATGAGCCACCTTCTTTGCTGCCAGCAGTGACTTCGGCGTGCTCAACCTCGAAGGTTTCCGGGTTTAACCGAGCCCGAAACGACGGTCCTGTGTAGTCCAGCTTGCCGTTGAGTTCGATACGATGTGTTGCATCCTGCCAGCGTGCCTCCATCGCCCACTGATCCGCATCCCTGAACACCATGAACGCATTGTCCTGCTGCGCCTCAAATTCCCGGCGGTCGAGATATAGCCGCGGTTTGTTACGGTACGGCAGCCCTGCCGTGGGGCAGAAGGTGGTGCAGTTGCCACACTCGTTGCAGAGGTCTGTCAGCACGGCAACCTGAAACGCCTGCGCTACAGGGTAGGGCCTGCCCGCTTCAATGCGGACGGCATTCCCATCCAGACTCAGCTGTGGCAAGCGCAGATCAAAGGGCGCCGTCTGGTAGGTTTGCAACGCAAGGTTCGGACAGACACCGACGCAAACACTGCAATAAACATCACAATCTAAACAGCGTGCAGCTTCTGTCCGGGCCTGTTGCTCGTCGTAGGTAAGCACCACCTCGTTGAAGTTGTCGCGGTCATCCAACGGTGTATGTGGAGCAGGGACCCGCCATTCCCGGCGGCTGCGGCGTCGCAGCAGCATCGTCGGATCGAACGTCTCGACGGGCGTCGATGCGGCGTCGGATGAGCGGCGGCCCAAAATGCTGTCAGCGACAGCTTTTCCAGCGGCCACAGCCTTGACAATCGACGAGGGGCCTTCGTTAGCCACATCACCGCCGGCATAAACACCAGGCACCGATGTCTCGAACGTTACCGGGTCGACTTTTATGTAGCCACGTTCGTTGACGGCGATCGGTTCCTGATTCAGAAAATCGAGGACGGCGTTCTGACTGATGGCGAGGATCAGGGTATCGAGCGGTACCTCAAAATCGGCGTCAGCGATCTCGTGTGGAATCTTGCGGCCGCCGGTGTCACGGTCATTTTTGAAGACCATGCGTCGGCAAATGAGCGTGTTCAGCCGGCCGTCGTCAGACACCAGCCGCTGCGGCTTGCACAGCTCCAGCACTTCGATACCTTCGTCGAGCAGATGCCTCACTTCCTCTCGATCTGCAGGCATCTGATCAATGGTGCGACGGTAGATCAGGCTGACCTGGGCGCGGGATTGCCGACGGGCGACACGCGCGCAATCCATTGCTGTATCCCCGGCGCCGACGACGCCGACACGCCGGCCATAGTTGATCACGTGACCTTCACGGGCGCGCCGAAGAAACTGCAGGGCATCAAATACGCCCGCGCAGTCCTCACCTGCAAGCCCCAGTGTCTTGCTGAGCTGGGCCCCGACCATGATGACTATGTGTTCAAAACCATCAGTGCGCAGCTGCTCGAGGCTAAAGTCATGCCCCGCCCGCATCCCGAAATGAAACCTGACACCGAGGTCTTGCAGCAATTTAAAGTCCTGTTCAAATACCACTTGTGGAAGGCGGTATTCAGGAACGGCTCCGCTGACCATTCCGCCGGCATAGGCATGCTGCTCGAAAACTTCCACCTCGAGTCCCGCACGAGCCAGCTCAGATGCTGCCGCCATGCCACCGGGCCCCGCCCCGATGATCGCGACCCTGGGCCCAACAGGTGATGCCTGCTTCCTGGCTTCCGGTCTTTCTTCGAGGTCCATGATGAACCGCTTGACGTCCCGAATCGCTACCGGTTCATCGAGGTGACTGCGAACACAGGTTTGCTCACACAGGTGATCGCAGACCCGGCCGAGTATGCAGGCAGCGGGATTGTCGGACCGGACTACCCGCAGCGCCTCTGCGATATCGCCATCACGCACAGCACTCATGTACTGCGGTACGTTCTGATTCACCGGGCACTCATCGACGCAGGGAGCCTGAATACAATCGAACAGACCGAGTTCGCGCGACGTCTTGGTGCGCGAGGTGTCAAACGTGGCCTTGATGTATTGTGGATCGCTGCGTGTCTGTTCGACATAGCGACCGAGATTGAGTCGAGCGGTTGCCTGAATATCGGCGCGGGCTGCGTCAGACTCCGCTGACTTGAAAATAAATTCTTCGATGCTGGCCGCGCCCACGTTATCGAACGCATCGTCGACCGTTTCAAGGTATTGCAGCAAACGCAGGTAACCGCCGGTCTTCAGCAGGTCAGAACAGATTGTGATTGTCTGCATCCCCGCACCGAGCAAGGCTGGCGCATTGAAGCAATTCACGCCGGCCGAAAATGACATAGGCAGGTTGCCGTCGAACTCCTCGGCCAGATCGTGCGCAAGGTTGACCGTGATTGCATGCAACGGGCGTCCGGAGAGATACATCGTCTTCTCTGCCTCATCGAAGGTGCAACGCGAGTTCTCCACTTCGAGCGTGTTTGACAGTTTTACACCAAAGTCTCGGCCGCATTCATTCGCGATTCTTTTCAGATCGCGCAACATCGGAACGGCGTCCGAGAATTTCAGGTCATGCTCGAATGCTGCGTCCGGTACGACAATGTCCCTGTAGCCAAGGTCCTCATTCAATAGTCTGCGCACTCGCTCGGGACCGAGCAGAGTTGGATTGCACTTCACGAGCGTGTGTAGATGTCGCTCACGCAACAGGTAGGTACTGATGCTCTCGATTTCTTCGGGTGGACAGCCGTGCATGGTCGAGAGGGTTACGTTGTCGGAGAGGCAGTTCGGAATGTCCAGGTCACGGACCGCGGGATAGAATCTGGCGACCTGGTCGACGAGGGCGGCTTTGTATTCCGAGCAGTCTTGCATCTGGCTCAGGAACCACTGCATGTTCGGTTGGTGAATCCCCTTGAGGTCGTAGCCGACGCTGAGATTGAAGACTATGCCCGGCGAGTCGCCCGGGAAGCCGAGTTTGTCGTGTAAAGCGTGGATCAACACCCAGGCACGAAGGTATTCGTCGAAGGACTGATAGACTCTTAATTCCTGCGACCACTCTACGTTGTAGCCCTCATCCTGCATGTCGATGCACGGCTTCGGCACATCCAGTACATCGAGGGTTTGTACCGTCTTTAACTCGATATAACGCGCACCACATAACCACGCCGCCACGATGTTCTGCGCCATCTGAGAATGCGGTCCCGCGGCAGGACCGAACGGAGTTTCCAGGCGGTGGCCGTAAGCGGTTGTACGAAAACGGTCGTCTTCGCGAGGAACGAAAAAATGCTGGCGCGGAATACCGAAAACAGAATCACGGCCATCGAGTTCGGAGAATACCCACGCGATTAATTGTTCTGCGGTTATCGGTTGGAACAACTCGGACATTATCATCGAACTCCGGAAGGCCGTACCTGTACCTCGTTTAGCCAGCGCGTCGTGTAATTAACGTTGCCGGCTTCGAGCTCCCATATGCATTGAACCGTTGGTGCCCAACGCATAGATATACGCACTTGCCTCAGCATAGCCGCAAGTCGCCCAGCAGGCTCCCGATCCGGCGCGACGGAAAGTCCGCGCCCGGAGATCGTTTCAGTGTTTGAGCCTGCGTCAACCGGTGCGTTTGTGAGTATCGTCGCCGCACTTGGGGTAATGCTTATGTTCAGAGTATGGTGGTTCGACGATTAAGGTCGGCCGATATAGACGATGGTTGCAGCGCGTGGCATAGCCGATTGCTGTCGAAAAACCTTTCGATCTGGTTGTCGGTCGCCTATGTGATTGCCGCGTCGTTTCTGTAGACATCAAAGTCGATTTCATCAGGCTTGATGCTGTTCAGTGTGTAGCCCAACGACAACAGCGCAATGCCCTGGAAATAGACACTCATTATTACGGCGTCAATAAAATCCAGACTGTACATGTCATCGGCGGCAGTGATTGCGATGAACACACTCAATGCCATGCTGACATAAAGCAATGATTTCAGGTTGACCGATATGCGCTGAATTCTATCCCCAGCCGACTGGTGGGGGTCCAGTTTGCGGCCATATAAGTTCCATGCACCGACGATAACCAGCAGTCCATTGGTTACGCTCATTACGAGTGCTCTCTGAATCGTGTCGTGACCCCAGGTTACAGCGAAATCGTGCACATAAAGATCGAATAGTATTGCTCCTGCGAACAGCAAAAGTGCCATGCCGATCAAGCCTGGTGACACCAGGTCGGTAAAATCGCGTCGGCGAAACTCGGCGGTGCGTTTAGTGGCCGAGTTCGCTTTTCTCATTTGTTTGAAGTGGCTGAATTCGGAGAATTCAACCGCCATCAGGGGCAAAAATTGAATCATGCCGTACGCAGCAGGCCACGCCTCGGAAATGAAGCCATCGTCCGCGAAAGTACTGTGATCTACCCAGAACATGACCGCAAAAAGAATCAAAAGGCCCAACAGCATGATAAAGCGGGTGATGTACTTAAAAGCCAAGTGCGCCAACTTGTAGTGTTCAATGGGCCATGGGTAAAGCTTGGGGTACATCTCCGGCGGGTAGGTTGCGAGGATGTACCGCATTCGCGCTAACAGCTTGTTGGGGAAGTAGTAAGACATCAGAAAAATCTGGCTAAGAAAGGCGATGTAGAAAAGATTATTTGACCAGGCCATCAGGTTCAGCCTCCTAGGTTGTTTTGTTCGTTCATGACGTTGCGGAAAGCATTATTGATTTCGGGGTCAGTGATCCCGGCTTTCCTAAACGCCGCAATTATTTCCTGCAGCTGTTCAACGACCCACGCGTTTAGATCCACAGCGCTGTTCGACCGGCCGTCGGGATGCACGAAAGTGCCGCGATAGCCTCGTGATTGAATAACCGAGTCGCGCTCGAGCAGACGGTAGGCTTTTGCCACAGTCTTGTTGTTTAGTTCCAGGTCGTTTGCCAGCTGTCGAATCGACGGTAGCGGATCGCCGGGACCGAGTTGGCCGTTGCTAACCGCTTGTTTTACCTGCTCAATCAACTGGGCGAAAGGCGGGTTTGGATCTTCAATGTCGATGACTATCTGCATGACGGTGTGTGTTCCATATGTGCCATGGTGTAGCATGGTACATATGGGTCAATGCTAAGTCAAGGCGTATCGGTACGCCCCTGGCCACCAAATTCACATCCAAGTGCTCTCTTGATACCATCTCGCGATTCGAACAACGCACGTCATCGTGAGCACCGAACCTGAAATTCAAGCCGCCGCAGTCGTCTTTCGAGACGACGAGCACGATCGTCAGGCGCTGGCTGACTTCGCTCGGGAATTGGCGGACAGCGGCTGCCGCCTCGGTGGCGTTGTGCAGGAAGTTTTTTTCGACGATCAGGGCCGCCGCACACACATCGACAGTGTCGACCTCGCCACCGGCGACCGCGTCACGATCAATCAACCCAGCCGCACGCGGCCGGATGGCACTGGCTGCACGCTCGATACGGCCGCACTCGCCGACGCTGGCGCGCCGCTGCGGCGCGCGCTCATCAACCGGCCGGACCTCATCGTCGCCGAGAAATTCGGCGAGCAGGAACGAAGCGGTGCCGGGCTTGCGGATGACATTTTGGACGTCATCGCAGAAGGCCTGCCGATCCTGGTGCTGGTGCCCGAGCCGGCTCTGGCATGTTGGCGTGAGCTGACCGGGGGCGAGACCGCGGAGGTGCCGTGCGAAGCAGACGCGCTGCGGCGCTGGTGGCGCGACAGGTTTGCCGGGAAATCCTGAGCTGGTCAGTTGTTGCCATCCGGTCACGCTCGCGGACATTGAGTGACCTTGAGAAGTGATCGATCGACGATCGGCCGGGGCCGGCCCTCGCCACTCTGCATCGTTATGCACAGTGATACAAGTCAGGCAATGGACGCCCCTGGCCACCAATCCTTTCAACGGCGTAAACCGTAATGATATTTGTCATCTCAGTCTAAGTAACATCCACGATATTGAGGCGTTCAGTCAGCGCCTATAATATGACGGGGATTTTTTTTGGAGCTGGCGCTTGGGCGCATGCGCTGACATGAGCACCGTCGGGTTCGGTGTAACGCACCGGGCCTGTGGGTTCTGTTCGCTGAATGGTATGCGACGCATGGCGCCTTTGCTGTCAGATTCAGGCATTGGGAGCCGGTTATGAGACGACGAATCATTGAAGCGCTCACCTATCCACGCATGATGCTGCTGACCAATCTGGATGGTGAGGAGTGCCCGGAGCAACTGTATTTCAACCTCGCGCACGAGAGGTGCCAGAATTGCGAGCAAGGAATAGAGTGCTACTGGCTGACCGTCAACGACGAATTCAGAGTTCTGGCCCAGGAACCAATGGACTCACTCTATGAGTCGCTGCAGTTCTGCATCGAATACGTCGATGCTCAATGCACCGGTGCGAGGCACAATGTCCGACGCTGTCCCTGCGAGTCTTGCCAATGGGTCAGAAGTGCGCGCCGGCTCGAATCGGAGTATCGGCATAAGAGGCGATCTGAGCAGCGACCGATCCTGGTATCTATTGCTCCCCAGTCTGCTTAACCCACCGCCTCAGCATCGATGCCATCATTGACGACGGGTTTATTCCGCACAAGCTCGCCCATTTTGGTACCCAAACCAGCGTCGGCTACCGTCACTCAAGGTAGCTCACGGCGTTAGGAATCGGCAACAAGCGCCTGACTGGATTGCGATGCGTTACGCAGATTCGCTTCGCGAATCGGTCCGCCTCTGGCCACCCTACTTGGCGGGTGCCAGCGTTCCCGAAGAGCGAAGCATGTCAACAAAAGGCTCAGCCAGGAGCTGCGAGCCCAGGGAGTTGAAGTGATCTTTGTCCCGGTACAGGAAGCTGCTGCCGTTATCCGGGTAGCAGTATTCCTGGCCTACCGGGCAGACTGAATCGAAAATATTGAAAAGGGCTACGTTGCTTTTGCTTGTCTCGAGATTGGTCAGCTGCCCCATGACCTCGGCTACGAGGGGGGCAAAAGTGTCGCGTTCCAGTCTGCAACTTTCCCTTTCGTCCAGGCTGCACTCGCGGATGTCGTTATAGGGAAAGATCGGCGCTGGACCCGTGATAACCAGGTTCACCCCCTTTTTGGCGAGATCATCGGCGAGACGGGATGCGTTGTATAGCCAGGGCCTCAATTCAAGTGTGGTGGTGGGCACAGTGCGTGAAAGGTAGATCCGCGCCACGAGAACAATATCACCGGGTTTGAACTCTGGGGAGATTCTGCTGAACACCTCTTTGCGCGGGGCGAACTCCTTGCCGGCTGGAAATGGAAAGCTCCAGCCCGGCGTTTCGACCAGGTGCACGCCCACGCCCATACGCGCGTGCAATTCGTACAACATGCCCTGCAAATGCCCGGAATGACTGTCCCCCATGGCCCAGATGGTCGGCATTTCTGAGCCGGGGCTGGGCGGCACCGTGCAGTTCCTGACAGTGTCAGGTTTGAGTGTCCTGCTCCCGCCATCCAGGACACAGGTCAACACATGCGATTTGCCACTGGGCATGACGGGAAGATACGACGGCGGGTGGAGTACGGCCATGGTGGGCTCAGAAACTGCCTCTGTCCTGACCATTGAGAACAGCAATACCGCGCCGAGAACAAGGTTGCCGGCTAGCCCCAACGCAATGTCACGTGCCCTGTGAGTTGTCCAGCTCCTGTATCGCAAGGGCTTCTCGACCCAGTGAAAAGAAACGACTGCGGCAATCGCCGTGGCCACCACGTAAACGGCCGAAGAGCGCCACGCGCTTGCCAGCACAATCGGGCCAAGGGCGATAATCGGCCAGTGCCAAAGATAAAGGGAATAGGAAATCTTGCCGACGTAGACTACGGGTCGCAACGTCAGTGCGCGAGTTGCCGGGGAGTGACCTTCGGTGGCCAGGAGTAACCCCGTTAAGCCAACGGCCGTTATCGTAGCCGGCATGATGTAACTCTCCGGGGCGAAAAAGCACGCCAATAGCGCCACGAGGACGAACGTGGACAGGCGCCCCAGGACACGCTGGAATCGTGCCGATCGCATGCGGTGTGGCCCCAGGAAAATCAGTGCACCGACCCCCAGTTCCCAGATCCGTGTGGGCATCAGGAAAAAAGCGGCAGCCTGGTGATCCTCGTACAGCCAGACAAACAATGCCACGGACACCAGGCCACCCACGACCATGGCGCGAGCCAGCGCCAGGAAAGATGTGCTGTGCAGTCTGTAGTAGAAGAGCCAGGCAAACATTGGGAAGACGACATAGAACTGTTCTTCTACCCCCAATGACCAGGTATGGGTAAATGCGTTGAATATGGAGGAAGGGGAAAAGTAATCGAGCTCGAAGAAGAACAGTACGATGTTTGCAAAGCCAAACAGTGCGGCGAGCCCTGTCTGAATCGAGTGTCGAGGAAAAGGATCCGTCGCCAATACCACGAAACCGGTGACCGCTACACACAGTGTGAGTGCGGGCATCAGCCGCTTTATCCGCCTTGCGAGAAAACCCAGATAAAGCTGCGAGAGTTGCGTCCGTCGCTGGCTCAGTAGTGAGGCCGTGACGACGAAGCCGGAAATCGCGAAGAAAACGTCAACGCCCAGGAATCCGCTCGGCAGGAATTTTTCAGGGAGATGGCTTGCGATCACAGCCAGAACTGCAATCGCCCTCAGCCCGTCAATGTCCGCACGGTAGGATAGTCTTTCAGTCAATGTTTCAGCAGTCGAATGTGAATTGACCAGAGCCACCCAGTGTAGTCTGCGATTCGTCCCCGGACAGGCTAAATTTGAAACTCGGGCATACGAACAATGAGGCCATCGAGTTCGTCGCCAACCTCAATCTGACAGCAAAGGCGGCTTGTTTTCTGCAGATCCAGAGTGCTCTCCAGCATTCCTTGCTCGATATCGGCAGGGGATCCCGTCGCCTCGGTCCAGGCCTGATCGACATACACATGACAGGTCGCGCAACTGCACATGCCGCCACACTCTGCCTCAATGCCTGGAATGTTGTTGTTGATAGCGCCTTCCATGACGCTTAAGCCTGAGGGGATATCCACTGCATGCTCGGTTCCGTCGAACTCAATATATGTAATTTTCGCCATCGGTCAGGCTTCCTGCACGTCATTCATGGTGTTCTTCATTCCTGCGGGTATGATCCGCATCAATTCAGTTACACAATCCTCGACACTTCTGTCGTTTGTGTCGAGCGACGCATGCGCCTGGGCAAAATTGTCGTTGCGCTCTGCCAGTATGCGCTGCAAGTCAGCCATGGCGTCCACCTGATTTTCCATCGGCCGGACATCGCCCTCGGCAATGAGGCGGCGCATATATTCTTCAGGCTGCGCATGTAACCAAACGACGAAACAAGTCGTCAACAATGTGCTCAGCAGACTGGGTTCCATCACAATGCTTCCTGGTGTTTCGAGCACACATCGATCGTAGTGCTTCAAGGCCTGCATTAATGCTTTCTCTTCGAGACGACGAAATCCTGTGGCACCCGATAACGCGAAGATCTCCGACATGCTCATTCCTGCGAGCTCTTCGATTTCGCAACTTAGCTGCACGAAAGGGCATTCGAGTTGCTCAGCCAGCCTTGTCCCCTGAGTGGTCTTTCCGGCTCCGCGTAAACCGACTAGCGCAATGCGTTGCCGGGACTCGACGGGAACCGAGAACTGCCCGGTCAACATCTGCAAAAAGGCCTTGTGTTTATCGGGGCTCAGTTCGCGCAGTAGATCGGCGATCAGGATCTCTTCTGCAGTTTGCCGACCTCGCGATCGCAACAAGTCACTTGGCTCTATTCGTAGCGCAGCTGCCACGCGCGACAATAGAACGACTGAAATATTGCCCAGCCCCTGTTCGAGTTGCGCCAGATAACGCTCTGACACGCCCGAATCCCTGGCCAGGACCTTGCGGGTCATGCCGCGGTGTGCTCGAAGAGTCCGTACCCGGTCACCCAGCACAGCGAGCAGCTGATCGGGGTCATTTTGGGCTATGCCAGGCAGTGGATTATGTATGTTATCATGCATGTTTCCCGGCAACAGTAGCATAAAACGGTAATATAATGCATGAGGTTTCTGTATCTGCTGGGCAGGGCGTTGGGCGGCTGGACTTCCGCACGTCCCCAGATGCCTATCGCCACTGGTCTTTTTCGATAGAAGGCCCTGTGGCCAAACTCGTCATGGCAGTCGATGAGAACAGCCCCGCCGCGACCGGCTATGAACTGAAGCTCAATTCCTACGATATTGGTGTCGATATCGAGCTTTATGACGCCGTTCAACGGCTGCGTTTCGAACATCCTGAGGTCAAGACCGTCGTCATCAGCTCAGGCATCCAGGGTATGTTTTGTGCTGGCGCCAACATTCGCATGCTGGGCATGTCCAGCCACTCGCACAAAGTTAATTTCTGCAAGTTCACCAATGAAACGCGTAATTCGATCGAAGACGCGAGTCATCACTCCGGACAGACCTATATCGCTGCGCTGAATGGTACTGCGGCTGGTGGTGGTTACGAACTGGCGCTCGCAACCGAGTATCTGATGCTCATTGACGACGGCAACGCGGTAGTTTCACTGCCGGAGGTTCCATTGCTCGCAGTATTGCCGGGCACCGGCGGCCTCACGCGGGTTGTCGATAAGCGCAAGGTCCGTCGTGATCTGGCCGATGTATTCTGCACGGTCGAAGAAGGCATGAAAGGCCAGCGCGCTGTCGATTGGCGGCTCATTGACGAAATGGTGCCTCGTTCGAAGTTCGATGAGCGGGTGAGTGAGAAAGCACTTGAGATCGCCGCTCTTTCTGATCGCCCTGACAGCGAGGCCGGCATACCGTTCGAACGGCTCAAACGTAGCGAAGAAGAGGATGAAATCCGCTACCCATACCTAACCGTTTCGCTCGACCGTGACGGCCGCAGCGCAACTCTCGAGATCGCGGCGCCGGACAGCGATGCGCCGTCCGATGTGAGTGAAATCAAGAAACAAGGCGTTAACTTCTGGCCGCTCGCCGTCATGCGAGCATTGGACGATGCACTTCTGCATTTGCGATCGAATGAGCCAACCCTCGGAACGCTGATTCTCAAGACGACGGGTGACGGTGGCCAGATTGCCGCGTACGACGCGCTGCTCGATGCGAATCGGGACGACTGGTTCGTCCGTGAAATTCTGTTGTACATGCAACGGACGTTCAAACGATTTGATGTCACGTCAAGAACAACCTTTGCTTTTGTCGGGCAGGGCAGTTGTTTTGTCGGCGTACTCGCGGATCTGTTGTTTGCGGTCGATCGGACTTACATGCTGGAGGGGCAACTCGACGACAATCTGCCGGCCGCAAAGATTCAGCTCGGCGAATTGAGTTTTGGCACATTACGCATGGCCAATGGCCTTACGCGTCTCGAAGCTCGTTTCCTCGATGACGACGAGAGTCTCGACGTAGTGCGTAAGTTGATCGGGCAGGACCTCGATACAGGGGAAGCGCTGGAGGCTGGTTTGATAACCTTTGCGCCGGACGATCTCGACTGGGAGGATGAAATTCGCTTACTGCTTGAGGAGCGCGCGAGTTTTTCACCAGATGCGCTGACCGGCATGGAAGCCAATTTGCGATTCGTCGGCCCCGAGACGCTCGAAACAAAAATTTTCGGTCGTCTCAGCGCTTGGCAGAACTGGATTTTTCAACGCCCGAATGCCACAGGTAGTGAGGGCGCACTAAAGCTCTATGGCACGGGCAAACGTGCCAAATATGATCGCGGGAGAGTTTAGTCATGTCTGATGTCGACTACGCAGCACTGATTCCTAACAACGTCGACCTGGCGTCGGACGCGCGTTTGCAGCGTGCGCTGGAGGCGTGGTACCCCAAGTACATCGATTGGTGGAAAACCATGGGGCCCGAGGGCTTCCAGGACTACGAGGTGTACTTGCGCACCGCCATCGGCGTGGACTCCGAAGGCTGGGCGAAGTTCGGTTACGTGAAAATGCCTGAGTATCGCTGGGGCATTCTGTTGGCACCGCAGGAAGAGGGGCGCACAATCGCGTTCGGCCAGCACAAAGGTGAACCGGTTTGGCAGGACGTGCCAGGCGAGTATCGCGCAATGTTGCGCCGCCTCGTGGTTATTCAGGGCGATACCGAGCCCGCATCAGTCGAGCAACAAAGATATCTGGGGAAGACAGCACCATCGCTGTATGACATGCGCAACGTCTTTCAGGTGAACGTTGAAGAGGGTCGCCACCTCTGGGCCATGGTCTACCTGCTGCAGAAGTATTTCG
>Ga0255049_10000804_pt1 | contig 18655 bp, 24 predicted proteins | sample JV7_2_3_MG_FD_183615 | JGI IMG/M metagenome (GOLD analysis project Ga0255049, IMG submission 183615) | Seawater microbial communities from Jervis Inlet, British Columbia, Canada - JV7_2_3 | ecosystem: Environmental > Aquatic > Marine > Inlet | place: Canada: British Columbia | collected 2016-10-06
GGTCTAAAAACACCTTTTGGTAATTCGTCTAAAAGTTGATTTCCGTTTATAGAATCATTCCATAAATTATGAGTATAAACACCTGTGTTTTGTGGTTTTGCATCGTGCATCCATAAATTACTATCTCTACTTGTATCTTCTTTAGGGTATTCTAAATAATTTTTTCTTCTTATTAATTCATAACCTACTGCATCTGTTCTTATTTTAGATACAGCACTATATTTTGATTTTGACCTTGTTATAAATGTAGATAATTCAGATAACCCATTAGGCTCATCTAAACCACTTATTTCTTCATACTCCATACTTTGACTATGACCTATACTAATATTAGAAAAGAAATCTATTTTAGAAGATTCATAATTTATATTATCTACACTTCCTAAATCTACACCTATAAAGTTTTGTTGCGTGTAGGTTGCTTTTTCTATTCGTATTTTTTCAACGTTGCCATCGTAAAAAGTAAACCAACACAAAGGCTCTAAATAATTAAAACTTTCAAAAGCATCTTTAAAAGATATTTTCATTTGCAAAGATTGTTCATCTCCGCTTGAATCAGTATAATTATCTGGAAAACCTCTTGCCCAAAACCCATTGTCAACTAATATATTTTCGTATTCTCCGCCATTGCCAAAAACACTTGAAACAACTAAATTATCTTTACCTGTTATCTTTTGTACTATCCTATTGAAAAAATCTAAAGGCTTTATCGCCCTACTTGTTGTTGATGCGTAATCTTGACCATCTTGTATAGTTAGTTTAGATTCTGAAACATCCATATATAATTGAATTACAGCAGGACTTGAAAAAAGACCACCATTTGTAGTTGTTGCAAATACTTCAAAACAAATACCTATACTTTCGTTTTTATTTAATGTAGTATTAAAAGATTGTGAAAAACTTTGTTGCTCTCCAAAGACAATAGTATTATCAAAGGTCTGTAAAATTTCTCGCTCAATAACAAGGTCGTTTTGTGGATTATCTACATCTTGTGCTGACTTTATTAAAACTAAATTAAAACGAAAAGTTGACAAAACAATTCTTCTATTTATTATAGCAGTAACTATATATTTTAAATCTACATTAAATGTAAATTCCTCCCTATCAATGTCTGATCGCCAAAAAAACATATTCCCAATATCAGTAACACTACCTATCTCTAAACTTTGACTATCGTCAGTAGTGTTTGAGGTTGCACTTGAATTAAAAGGTGTTTGAACTCTATCTCCACTTTTGTATTCTATCTCTAAAGGTATAGTCTTGATACCTCTCGTAATTTCCCCACCTGCATCTCTTGGTACAGAATTTACTCTATATCCTTCAAATTCTTTAGTTAATAAGCTTTCTAAAAACAAACTTCTTGGTCTTGGGCTAAAAGGTACTGTTTTTATACTTCCAATTTCCTCATTGTCTGCTGAAAGAGTACTAATTAAATCATATTCATCAGATTCTCTATTTTTTATATCATCGTACAAACCCCCTTGAGTTGCATTAACAGTAACTTTTCCTGTTCTACTATGTCTTTTACAAGTGCCTAAATCTATTTCTTGAATATACCTTATCTTAAAACTTTCACTTAATGATAAAACATCTCTTTCGTATTTTGTTAGGGTGCATTTTTCATTAATACCATAAGTTTGAAACAAGTTATAAATGTAATCTGCACCATTGCCATAAAATTCTAAATCAATATCGGTTTTAATTGTAAAACCCCTACTGTCTTTATCTCTTTCATAACTCCTTGTGTCATTTTCATAACCAACAGGCTCTTGAATATCAACAATACCAAAAGGTTTGCTATACAATCTATAAAGTACACTTATATTTCTTTCAATATTATCTGCCATTAGTACGCTCTATTGTCTTTTAACTCTACTTTATTATTTACACTAATAGGTCTTGATGCTATTTTTTCAATTCTTCTACCCATTGTATCAATATCTTTACGTAACCCACCTACCTCTCTTAATAAAGAGTTATCAACTTCTGTTTTTTTCAACAACTCGCCATTGCTAAACATATTCATATCAAAAACAATTCTTTGCATATTATCTATATCAAAGTTTTCTAATATACTTTTTGTTTGCATTGCAGGTATAATCGTATCTCCACGCTCTACATAAGTATATTTAGAGCCTTTGTTTTGACCCAAATCCTTTATATTTCCGTGCTTGTCTAATTGTATCTCAGCACCCTTTTCATCTTTTGTAGCCCAACCTTGATATGTAGAGTTTTCTATACCATCAAAGAACTGTGGCAATGGCTGTGATGCAACTATTCCTGCTTGTGCTGCTCCTAGAGCTATTGTCGCTGCTGTTAAAATACCTGCTGAAACACCAAAGTCAAATTTAGGTACTTGTGCCCAAATACTAGCAACTGCAACTGCTGTATCAACAGCAATCTTTATTAAAGCATTTTCACGCTCTTGTTTTGCTCTTTCTGTGTTTATTCTACGTTCTTCTTCTCTAAACTTAATACGTGCATTTTCTTTTGCTTCTTCTGTTGCTAACTCATTGTTTAATGTTAAATCTCTATTTCTTTGAGCTGTTTGTAATTCAATTTGATAACGTTGTAAACTAGCATCTAATACACTTCCAATTAATTCTTTACTTAGTTTAGCCCAATCTTCTACTGTGTTTTTAGCTTCATCAAACAAGAAATCAAACTTAGACATATCAATGTCAAACATTTCAGAGAAAGTGTCTGTAACCTCATTAATAATGTCTTTAGTGGCTTCTAATTTTTTAAGTTTATTTAATAAATCTTTTACGTTTTTTGAATTATCTTCTGAAATTATTATTTTATCATCAGGTAAATCATCTAAAAGTATTTTTATACTTTCAATGCGATTATATTGATTATCCCATAACGGGTCAGAGGCATACATCATCATTAATCTAATCTCTTCCATTTTTAGTATATCCTTCAATTCTGATTTAGTTTTTCCTAAATAATTAAAAGTTAATGTATCTATACCTTTTGTTTTAGGTAACTCTAAAGCTTTTGCTCTTTTTCTATCTTGTGGGTCGTCTTTTAATTTTTTCTTTTTACCAATTAATTCTTCAATAGCAGATTTTGTTTTATTAATTTCTTTTGTTAACTCTTGCCATGTTAAATAATCTTTGTTTTGTAGTTCTGAAACACTACCTAAAGATTTTTTTTGGTCACTTAATTCTTTTAATTTTTTTCTTAATGATTCTAAAACTAAACCTTCTTTTGATAAACCATTTCTTTTGTCTTTTTCATTTTTTCTTCTTTCATCATCTGCATTTCTAGCATCCTCATAAATACTTCTTTCAGTTTCTTTTAATTTATTTAAGAAATAATCTAAAGATTTTACAGCACCTTCGTTATCTTTAACTTCTTCTCTCATTTCAGTCCAAATATCAATCAAAGAAGTAACCTCGTTTAAATCTGTTAAATCTATTGATTCAAATTCTTTTAGCTGTGCTTGATATTCCTTTGTAGCATCTCTAAGCCTAGTCATATCTGAATATGCTTTATAAATACCTTTAGGTAAAATAAATAAATCAGACAAATTATAATCTCTAGTTTCTCCTATTATTTCCGTAACTTGGTTAATATCAGATAAAACATTTAAGAAATCAGTAGCACCTATTATAATTGATTTAAAAGCATTAGAAAAAACTCCTTGACCATTTTCTATCCTTAATATCAATTCTTCCCAAGATGCGTCTAAAACTAATAATTTAGCATCTAAAGATTCCATTTGTTGTTCTACTAAATCTTTTAATGCACCTCCATTATCTCTAATTGATTGTGCATTTTCATCAATTAATGTTTTATTTTCTGCTAAAACAATACCAATTTTTGCACCTTCTGCTCCAAGTAATTTATTAGCCATTGCAAGTAGCTCAACTTCTTTTACACCTTTTGAAGTTGCTTCATTAATTTGATTAAGAGCATCATCTAAACTAAGTCCTTGTGATGCTAATTTTTGCAATGAAGTACCTAATACCCTACCTGCTTGTTGTGCTTTTAAACCGTTATCTGCAAGAATACCAACAACTGAACCCGTATATGCTAAATCTTTTCCTAAAAGCCTTGAAATAGGTGCTATGTATTGAAAACTATCTCGCATCTTTTGAAAATCCAAAGTTGTAGAGGTTCTTATTGTTGCAATAGTATCTGCGTACTTCATTGCTTCATCATCACTTGCTCCAAAAGCATTTAACATTTGAATTAAAAATTCTCCTGCATCTTCACCTGTTGCTTCTAAACCAATTCCTAAATCTACAACAGGTTTTAACAACTTTCTAATTTGTTCAGGGGTTTTACCTAATGTTGCTAAGGATTCTGCTAAATCAGCAACTTCCCTTGATGTTTTAACACTTTGACCTGCTACACTAATAATATCTTTTTCAAGTGGCTTCAATGCTTCTCTAGTAGTCCTAAAAACCCCTGCTAAATTCTGCATTGATTTATCAAACTCCCTTACTCTTTTGAAAGTATCTTTTACAGCATTTGCAAATATTTGAATACCACCAATAACACCAAAAGCACCAAGTAGGTTTTTGAAACCACGAGCCATTGAGCCAAGTCCTGTTTTAGAAAAATTAGAAGTTGCTTTATTTGCTTGATTAACTTTTGCAGTTAGCTTGTCATACTCTTTTTGTGCTTTTTTAGTTTCTCTTGATCCCTTTCCTTGCGTTACTATTAAGTCTTGTAGTACTTTCTTTGCCTTTTTTTGCTCATTGACCAACTTAACATAAGCTCTACTTAATTCAGTGTTTCTTGCTGTTTGCTTTGCTGTTTCTCTTTGTTCTTTTTCTAATGCTTGTGCTTGTAATTTAGTTTGTCTTTCTTGTTCTTTTTTAACAGTAATATTTTTCTTTAAAGTAGCTTCTTCTTCTTTTATTAAAGCAATTCTTGTTCTTGTTTTTGCTTGTAGATCTCTTTCTGTGCTTATGGCACTTTTATTCTGTTTGGTTAACAATGCCATTTGTTTGTTAACTAATTCTATTTGTGCTTTAACTACTTTTAAGTCTGCACCACCTCCTTTAAATATGTTATTAAATTCTTTAGCGTTATCTAATATAGATTGATGCAGTTTCCCTAACTTTTCAGTAAGACTTTTTATTTGACCCTCCGCCTCTATTATTGCACTTGCATACTTATTTGCCATTTTTTCTTTGTCTTTCTTTATTAATAGACTGCACTTCTTTTATAAGAGTTATCCATTTTGATACTGATGTTTTTTTAGTATCTATTTCATTTCTACTTAATGCTTGTTCAAGTTTTACTTGTTGTTCAACAAGCGATAACTTACTACCCTCATCCTTACTCTCAAAAGATATTCGTTCTGATTCTTTTAACCTTATTTTGTTTTGACTTGCTCTTAATTGTTGAAGTAATCTTTTTATTTCTTCTTTTAATGGTTTTTTTAAATCTAAATTGTATTGCCATTTTCTTAATTGTAATGAATATGCTAACAATAAATCGTCTGACATTTTTCCCATTGAAATTTGACTTAACAAAGTACTAACAACAGAATACCTTGTTTGCAAGTATAACAACTCCTTTATAACCTCATAGTAAAGTATAGCTGTATTGTTTTCTGTTAGTTGCAAATACTCATCATAGAGTTTACCCCAAACTAAATTTACGTCATTGCTAATCTTAATTTTAGTATAACCATCATAACCTAAATACAAGTACGAGAAATCTTTTGTTTCAACAATTTTAAAGAAATTGTAAACAGGAAGCTCATCACAAGATGTATATATTTTTTTCACACTATTAAAAGTTTTAAGGTAAATTAAGAAATAGCGTGAAGTAATTTAGAAGTAATTACTTTTCGAGTAGTAAGGCATCTCGTAAAATGCAACTCGTTAGGTTTCGCTTAATGATACAAATATACAATAAAATAATAAAAAACATTAAAACGATTTTTTATTCTAAGTTGTGTACAATACACCCACTCTTACGTAGAGGGAGAGAACTGAAATAAAGGAATTATGAATTTAGAAGATTACAAATATTCATATAATAGGTATCACAAAATTTATAATCTTGAAATTCTTGAAAATGGAAAATAGAGAAGATTAGTCCTTGATAAGGATGCTTTTAATACATCAATAAGAATAAAGTTTAGAACAAAAGATAACACAAGGAACAATCCTTATAAGCCTTATATAAAATATAGGATTAAATGGGCTTTTATGAATTTTAAGAAATTTGTAAAAATCAATGAACCGAAAATAGGAAAGTTTTTTAAAAATGGTTATTTTGTTGCAATAAGTTATATTGTTTTTTTAATTATCAGCTACCATACAATAAAGAAAGAACTGCTAAACCAGAACCCGAAAGAATACCAAGAATACAAACAATTAGAAAATAAGATAAATGAGAAAGATAAGCTAATAGAATCTCAAAATAAGTTTTTGGACTCTTTATATCAAAATAAAAAATATATTGATTCTTTGAATGTAAATATTGAAAAAAAGAAATAAACCAACTCATAATATAAAACAGTAATATGGAAAACAATCAGTTAATAGAAAATGTATTAGTTCATAATGGTAAAGAAGAACAAATACTAAACTATAATTATTCTCATTTCAGAATTAAGAATTTAGTGAATTGGGTTTTAGGAGAAATACCAAGTGAATTAGTAAATGAAATAAACGAAAAGAATCTACAAGTTTATATAGAAACAGATTTGGAATATTCTAAAGCAAAATTCATTAATTTAGAAACGGATAATAGGGAATTACTTTTGAGATTCCGAAATCTTACTATTGAGTACTGTGAGTAGTCTTTTTACCTTTAATTCATCTTTTTTATCCAAACAACCTATAAGATTTGTTATTTCCAACATCAAAGCAAAATTTTTATGCTCTTCTTGTTTGAAACCATATCTCTCGAACAATTCAAGTATATCCCAAAATTGTATATTAGCATTAAGTTTAGGATTTACATTCATAATCTGAATAGTACTGTACACAACACCGTATATAATAAACAAGGGATATGTTGCTTTTTTAAAATTAATTAATATTTATCTATTTTTTCAATGCCCGAAATGATAAGTTATTTTTTAACCCTTGCTTACCATATACGTAACACGTTGTAAATTTACAAAAAAAAACAATAGAAAATAAAAAACCCACAAGAAAACTACAAACTTGTGGGAAATAACTAATAAAAATTAAAACTATAAATGAAAGTGCTGTAAAGATAGTAAATTAAATTAAACCGATAAACATATCTTCTAAAATGTGTTCGTATAAATTAGGTAATAGTATATTTTCATTTACCCAAGTGTTATTTTCATCTGTCAAATCAAATAATTCTGTTTTATACTCTGATTTTAATATACTTGCTTTAAAATCTTTTGTGAAAATAGTGTAACTATCTTTTGTATAATCTTTAATATCCATTCCATCAAAAGTGTTTCCAGTCCAATTAAAATTGTAGTGTTCTCCATATACTTTAGGTTTGTTAGCACCCTCTTCTCTATATGTTCTTTCTGTGCTAAATTCATAAGTACCTATTCTTTTACCTCTCTTATTTCCACTTCTTTTAACTGGGTGTATAAGGTATTTACCATAAGAATCTAAACCTTTGCCTAATTGAGTGTCTTGAACAATAGATAATATTTCTTCTTTATGCTTTAAAATAATACCTTTAGCAATATCGGGTAATCGCTCTTTGATACTATCAAGTCTATTTATAAAGGGTGTTACTACTGTTTGCATAATTCAAAGATACAAAAAAAGCCATTGAATTAATCAATGGCTTTTATCCCCCTTTCTTTAAATTAATTAACTTATTCCCGAACCTCCATTATTTAGGTTAAAAATTTGTTGAATTTCTGCACCTGTTAATACTCTGTTTTTCCATATACATAACTCGTCAATTATACCGTTAAATACCTCCGAACCATTTTCATCTCTTGCTATCCTAAGAGGTGAATTAGTATATGTTACTCCATTATAAGTACCTACAATACCAGAAGATGCACCATTATCTAATAAATAACCATTATAAGCATTAAGTCCATTTATTGTACCACTTCCATCGTAGGTAAAAACTAAATACGCCCATTGATTTAATGATAAGGTTTCGTCAAAATTTCTTACAATTTTTGACGTACTTAAACCATCACTATAAATAGTTACCCTTGGAACACCTGAGTTTAGAGTAATGTCCCATTCATATTCGCCTGATGTGTCGCTAGACTTCCCTACCAAATATCCAGATGTAGATGATGGATTAACCCAAAGACCAACACTAAAAGAAGTGTCAGATCCACCTTGTTGTATTGAAAAATCTAATGATGTTGCTACTAATGCAGATTGATTTGTAGCTCCATTATTAAATCTTACAGCACTATCAACAAAACCAGTAACACCTAAAGTTGGACTATTTTCATAAGTACCATTCTTCGAACCTAAACTATCGGCTAAAACACTTCCCGATGCCTCATCAAATTGGTAGTAACCTACCGCATCTGTGAGTAAGGTTACGCTAGTTCAAGCTACTACTGCGGTATCTGTATTAGATTGAAACAACTCAGTATCTACTTTTATAACCGATTTATTAGTTGTATTGTTATACAAACCTGCAGTAACCACATCATTAGTTGATACTGCTGCAAAACCTGTTAAAATGTAAGTACCTGGTGTTACTGAATCACCACCTGCTGTTGGATTTACAGTAGCACCACCAACTGTAAATAAGAATTGACTAAAATCAATACCAGTTGCAATATCTCTACCATTTTTCAATCTTGCTTTTACTGTAATAGTAGTAGCTGCATCTGCAATAGGTAAAATTTCTAAAGATACTTGATTAACACCATCTAACATCATTGGACTCCAATCCCAATCACAACCATTTAAAGTGAAAGCATTTTTACTTAACTCATCTCTTTCAATAAATTGGAAAGTTACAGATTGAGAGTTGTTTTCACTATTGTTCTCAAACATATAAGCACCATCTTCAAACATACCTAAAGTAAATCCTTTGATAGTATCTCCACTTGCAGTACCTAATATTGTGTTATTGTTGTCTACTAAACACATATCATAAGCACCGAAACTTCTCAATGAAGCAAGTGCAGATTGAAAAGAAACACCATCTCTGAATTTTGCATCAAAAGAATACAATCCTTTTCTTAATGTAGATATTACACCGCTTTCGTCTGTAAATCTAACATCTTCTTCAATATTAGGTGTAAATTCAACTACATTTTTAATTATTACTAATTTTTTATCAATCTGTAAAGATTGTATATAATCACTACTTGTTGTGATATCTTGTGAAGCATCTAATGTAGTTCCTTTTTTAAACAACCATAAAGAAGTTGTTTTTTTGAAAGCATCATTTTTACCTTTTCTACCCGTGCCTAAAGCATCAGCGTTACAATTAATTAATTGCCCTATTTCTGCTATTGTTGCCATAATTATTTAATATAAAATTTTGATTTAAAATATTTTGCACCTTGTTCTGTTAATGGAATGTTTGTGCCTTTTTTTACTATATTACCACTAAGATCAATATCACGTATCAAAGTATATAACTCTGTTTTGTGTTTTGGTTTAGCTTTTACTTTAGGTTCTTGAATTTCAATTTCCTTTACCTTTTTTTTCCTTACTGCCATATTTAATTGCATTTATCGTTAATGTGATATTCTAATTTAATGTTTACGCAAAATGTATGTAATGGGTTTATATCAGCTTTATTTATTTTATCTGTATTGAACCCTTGAAAGACATTTTTAACTCCTGTTTCTATACCTGTGATATCATATCTTCTATAAGATATTTCCCTCAAAGAATTAAGAACATCTAATCTTGCTAATTCATCTTGTCTACCATCTCCAATAACTTTGTTTAAATTAACCATAAAAACAACTTTAACATTATTTGTAAAAAGATACTCGTCATTTGTTGAACTATTTTCTTCTGTTATAAAAAAAAACTGACCTGACTTTGAATCATTAAAATAAACATCTTTATAATCTTTTTCAGAAATATAATATCTAGGAACTACATCAATTTTATTTGAAGCTCTGTAAACTCTACCATAAGCATCTATATCATCTACCCATTTAACTATGAGTAAATTATATAAGTCAGTTTGAATAGATTTAATTATTGTATCTATTCCAACGGTCGATGTTGTCGTAAAATTCATTTGAAACTTCTCCTTTTGTTATTGTTCTTAGTCTATTTCTTTGACTACCAAAACGTCTTTGAATACTTCTTAACTCAAAATCATATCTAGTGGCTATACCTAAAGTATGTGAGTAATTAGCTCCTCTGATTGCAAACTTATTTGGTGCTTCTCTAAAAATATCATAATTTAATTTACCTACAAAATCTTTTGAATACCTTTCAGTAACATTAAATCTTGTTGTAGTCATCATTAATTCTGAAACAACGATAACCATTCTTAAACTTAGTAAATTATCAAAACCACTACCATACAAATCAAACAATCTGTCGTTAACATTATTTTTTTCAAAAACAGCAGACAATACTTGAAAAGCTACTTGTGTCTTTAAACGTTCTAAATAATCATTAAAATCATCTGTACTTATTTGTAGAATCGGTTGGCAATCTCTTATATTTTCAAGAGTTATTGCACTATGTTCATCTTGGTAAAACCTTCCGCTTTCAGTTAAAAGATTGTCGGCAGAAACGATAAAACCTTCAACAGTTTTATCGTTTCTCCAACCTAACCTTTTAATTAATATGTCCTTTGCCTCTGAAATAGTCATTTACTATGAGTTTGCCTGTACTACTTTGAAAATATGAGTTTCATCAGTTACATCAGTCCAAGAACCCTCTAAAGCATAAGTTAATGCTAATTCATACTCATCAACAACATCTTGTACATTACCACCTGCTCCACTTGTATCTGCAACTTGGTTAATAACGTGTACATCTAAATCAAAACCAAAAGTAGGATCAACCATAGTTGTAAATAAACCTTCATTACTTCCTGCTGAACCGTGTCCTCTTCTGTTCAAAGGCTCATTCCAAGTAGTCATACCAACTAAACCTCTCTCCCAAACATAAGATGTAGATGCTGCACCAATAGTCATTTGTGGCTCTTCATAAATATTAATTCCTGGAATTTGATATGCAGTATTATCTGCGTTCATTGTTCCGTTAGCAGCTAACTTTCTGTACAAAGCAGCAGTTCTTTGGTCTGCAACTAATTCAGTACTCATTCCATTATATTTATTCAACCTTTGAGTTGCTTTAATATAATCAAATAAATCATCTCTTTGTGCTAAAGGATTATCGTATTGGTCGTTTGTTGTTTCGTCAAAAGCCATTAAACCATCAGCACCAACTTTAGAACGATTAGTATTTAACCAAGCAATGTTTGCAGTTGATAAATCTGTGTAAAGAGAAATCAATTTGTTTTTTAATTCGTGAGATAAAATGTCCTCATAAGACAATCTATTCATATCTGCTTGTTTGTAAGATACCTTGAATTTTTGAGTTAATCTCAAATACGTAATATCTTTAACAAAAGAATCTGGAAACGCTGCTGCTGCGTGAGATGCTGATTTTGCACTACCTGATGCAGTATAAACACGTTTGTTTAAATCAACTTTTGTAGGTTGAATATCAGATTGTTTTAATGCGTTTAAGTTTCTAAAAACGTCATTTTCTCCTGCTAACAATGCACGAGTCGCTGAATGTTGATAATCTCTAAACTCTCCCTTATCAATTAGGTTGTTACTTGCTTTTGTAATCGCTGCAAGTCTTTGAGTATCTGTTAAATTTGCCATTTGTAAATATTTTAATTAAATGTTTTACCCTATAATATCAGGGTTTTCTTTCACTACCTCTGCTAAAAGTGAATTATACTCTTTACTACCTATATTGTAACCTTTTTCTTTAGCTAAACCGTTAAATTCATCTAAATTATTTACAATATTAGAACTACCTTGCGAACCCGATTGGCTTCCACCACCTCTACCTGTTGGTGCTTTATCCCAACCTCTTTCAGTTACAAAATTAGAAATTGCATCATCTATTTTAAATGGCTCTGCGGTTGTTGTATTAACAAGTCTTTCGCCATCTTTATAAACACCATCCTCTTTAATCTCGTGTTTCAAAAAGAACAAATCAGTAGCTTCTTTTTTATTAATACCAATACCTTCTGGTAAATTTGGTATTAAAGATTCTGCTTTTAATCTGTTTTTTTCTAAACTAAAACCATTTTTAAGTTGATTGAACTCATTTTCTTTTTCTTGTAAAGTTTGATTTGCAAGATTTAAAGATTTTTCAAGTTCAGTAATTCTATTGTTAGGCTCAATTTTAGCTTCTTCAAGAATTTTTGATTTAAAAGATTCTATAAAGTCATTTGATTTTTTACCTTCAAATTCCAATCCTAAATCTTTTTTCATATTCTTGATTTGAATCTCAAAAGCATCAGTAAAAGCCTTATCCTTTATTTCTTTAGAGAAATTAGATTTAAAACTTTCTTCTTCGTCTTTTGTTCTTACTATAAGATTTGACGTATCTAACGTAAAATCTGTGTCCGACTCGGACTGTAATGCTTGGCTGAAAGCCTCTACATCTGTAACTTTTGCCAACTTGGCTAAACTTTCAATAAGATTTTTATTCATTTTTTATTTAGATTACTTCTTCTAATTTTTTCTTAATAGTTTCTGCTTTGGTAGCGTGATGAGGTTTTTCACCAAATTTTTCTTCATATTGATTTCTTAATTCCTCAATATCTAAATTTGAATCACTACTTTCTAAAACATACCTTACTTTATAGGCATCTTTATTTCTATTCATCCAATAAGCTTGTTCTTCTGTAATTTTAGCATATCCTTGAACTTGCTTTCCTTTTCTATCAACCATTAACGGTTGCCATTTTCCTCTATGAAACTCTTCTTTAAGGTACTTGTATTCCTTCATTTTTATTTATATTTAATTTATTTACGTACTCATTTAATTTATTTCTTAAATCTTCTTCTGATAAAAAGATAATTTCAGCATCAGTTAAAGTTCCTACCCAATTTGAATAATATGCTTTTTTAGCTTTATCTTCATTGCTTATAAATTCCATTTGATTTACTTCAACTACTGATAAAGTAGGAAAAGGCTCAATATCCGATAATTTTTTCCTTTTTGCAAGTCCTATCTCATCATTTTGATATTCCGCTTCAAAATATCTATTACGCATATCTAATTTTGCAATCTGAGATATTTTTTCCCTTGAAGCCTCTACATATTTATCTAAAATATCATCAGGACTTTCTAAAACATATCTACCACCATAAGATACACTACTTTCATATCTTGGGTTTCTTAAAATAACCTTCCCAAAACAATCTAACATAAACTTGTGCATTTTAGCAAAAGTATCTGAAATATCTCTTAATCTATCTTGTACAGGTTGTGCATCTAAAAACCTACCAGTAGCAGTTTCTCTTTTTCCTCCTTGCTCGTAAGTTGTACCCCACATTGCTTGAAACATAGTGTTTCTTGCTTTTTCTATAAGTTCATTATAAAATTTAGCACTTTGTAAATCTGGTTGAACAAAACCTGCAATATTTGGTGCTAACACAGGTTCATCATCCATTGGTGTTTTTAAAACAATTTCATCACTTGGATTAGTTCTTGTTTTCATACCATCTCCACCGCAACTTGAACAAGTTTCAGTTTCGTATTCAGCAGGGTTTTCACCTTCTGCTTCCTTTTTCAAGTAGCTAACAGTTCCCTCACCACCACATTTTGTACAAGCTTGTTCATAACTCCAATATCTTGGGTATAAATGAGCTAACTCGTGAATATTTGTAACACTTACTCTTCTTAAAAAACCATCAGCATCTTCTACAAGGTCTGCAACAATACTTTCAAATATATTTTCGTTAGCATCTTTTTCATCTCCTAATATCAATGCAGGAACAAATCCGAAATAATTATCTAATCTTTTAGAAATATCTTCTTTTATTACTCCGCCATCATTTATGAAAATTCTATCGTATTTTTCATCAATAACTCTGTAATATTTTTTTTCTTTTTCTTTTTGCAAGTAATCATTTCCGTAGCTTAAAAATTTTAACTCCTCTACCTTGCTAAATGATTTTTTATAAGGCTCGAAAATTATAGACTTAACCTTATTTCCTTTGTTTTCATAATAAAGAATTTTATTAGAGTTTATAACGTGAGTTTCTAACATACCCATCTCGTCAATATCTATAAATAAAACTCCATTTGGATCTATGATATATTGTGTTTTTACAACTTTCTTTAAATATTTTTTAATATCTAAACCATCAGCTACATCACTAATTCTATCTTTTATTAAAACTTGTGTTTCTCGTGGTAAATTGTAGTTAATACTACCACCTTTAGCTGTAAATATTTTATCAGTTGGTCTTAGTATAAAAGAAAATAAAGAGCGATTAGATTTTACTAATTTTTCTCTAAGTAATTTCTGAGCATTAGTTTCATAACCATCTAATTCTTCTAAATATTCTACAACACCTTTACCTGTAAGGTGCATATTTAGTTTTTTAGCACGTTTTCTTGCTATCTTAATAGAACGACTTGCTCCTTGCTCTATTAATTTTATAATCTCATTATCTGTTAGTGCCATTTAATTATAAAAGGTTAATCTTTACGTACAAATGTAGTAAATTTTTATTAAATGTTTTATTTTAAACATTTTGTTTTAAAATAAACTTCTTTTTCTTGAATAAACTAATGTCCTTTTCTCTCTTTTTAAATCAAAAAATACTCGCATCATTATCATATCTCGCCAGTCTGGTGAGCAACCAATATCACTTTTTATATCCGCTTTACTTTTACAATCCAACTTTCTTTGTGGGTCGTGGTCGCCTTTTGCTTGTATTTGAGCAAGTTCAGCAATAATATCTTCTTTGTCTTTGCTTGTTAAGTCAGCAGAAATCCATAAACCTCCTTCGTTTATTTTATCCGCAAGTAGATATAAACATTGTACTTGTAAATTTTTATAATTAGGTGTGTCTTTACTTACTTTTAATGGTTTACCACCATTTTTAAATCCAATACCACCTGTACCATCTGTAACACCACCACCAACACCATCATCATCAATTAAAACACGGTTTTTAGGTACCTTATATCTTCTTCTAAGTGTTAGTATTGCCAATTCTATATCTGTTGTCTTTGACACGTCTAAACTAATAACATCACGCATATCCCAACCACTCCAATAACTAATCCTTGCTTTATCATTACCAAAACGTGCAACATCAGCTATAATATAGCCATTGCCCCCTTGAATATGATTATTACCAAACACTTGCTCAATCATTTCTTGGTCTGCAAGTTGATAAGGGTTATCATCATAATCCCAATTACCCTTAAATAACCTTTCGTAAATTGCTTTATCGTTAGTTGCTTGTTTTCTAAGTGAGTTAATATACTTTTGAGATATAAAAGGATTTTCAGTAACTAAACAACCTAAATATTTTCTTTTAAAATTAGCTTCACTTTTGTTATCTTCTTGCATCTGACCATTCTTATCCTTGTCGTAAAACTTAGTTTTAGTCCAGTTCTTTGCTGGGTTTCCTGTTAAGAAAACAATTCCTTTTAAGTTGTAGGGGTCAACATTCCATCGATTTATCCTTGTTGTTAAAACACTTACTGCTTTTTCGTGTATTTCACCAACCTCTTCAAACCAACCACAAGTATAAAGAGTAGAACCTACATCTTTATATTCAGGGTCAGAAGGCTTATATTTCACTTCAATTAAATTTATTTCACTACCATTAGGGAACTTTATAAAATTTAAAACAGAATTATATTTAAAATCTGTAATACCAAAATGATCACAAACCTCCTCAAAAGTTACCAAAACAGATTCCCTAATGTCTTTTAACTCATTTCTCGCAATGAAATACCTTGTTTTAGGATAAGATAAAGCACTAAAAACAATCCAACACATACCAGTAAACGACTTTGCGCCACCTGCTGCACCACCATAAAGAAATTGGTCGTACTCATTAGCTGTTAATGTTTCAAGTGCTTCTTTTTGCTTTTCGTGTGTAGTTTCTTCTCCTTTTACAAAATTACCCTCATCATTTGCGGAAATGCCATTAACTATAAAATTAAAATCCCTCCTCTTAAAAGATTCAATTCTATAATCAAGCATAAACTTTTTTATCTCATCATCCCCAAATTGCGATATTAAATCTAATGCTTGACATTCATCCATATTTATAATTTATGAAAAATCTGTAACATATTGTTTAAATATATTACAGATTGTTTAATTTTAAACTTTTTGTTTGTTTTCTAACTCTCTAATTGCTCTTTTTAAATAAAGTGCTTTATCTAAAGTTTCTTCGTATGCGTGATTTAACCATCCTTTTAAATCTATGTCAGTCCTATCTAAAGTTGTATTGTATTTCTTAATTCCAATTTCAGAACGATGTATTAAATCTTTTCTTACCTCTTCTACTATTGTGTCTTTCATTTTTTATTTACAATTTTAAAAAGGCAAATCGTCTGGTTCATCATTGGCTATACTTTTTTCTAATTCATTAACCGATTTCATTGTAGTATCAACAGGTGTATTTTGCTTTGCCGTAGATTCAATTCTCCATCCCACTAAGGAATTAAAATACCTTGCAACACCTTCTGGATTAACCCATTCCTTGCCTCGTAAATTTATTGAAACTTTTACATCATCTCCAACTTTGTAATTGTTAATTAAATCACACTTATCTTGATGTAATTCAATCATTATCATTTGAGGGTATTGGTCATTTGTAGTTAAAACAATTTCCCTTTTATTAAAACTCTCCCCAAAAGTTTTTACTTCTCCAATTAATTTTACCTTACCTTGTACTTCCATAATTTTTATTTTTTAATGTAATTAATATTTGAAACATTTTTTGGTCTTTTTCGTAACTTATTTAATTTGTTTGATAATAAATAAATATCTTTTCTTAAATCAATGGGCGGACTTTTAAACTCCCAACCAACACACCTCAATATAGGGTCGTAATCTACTCTTACCATATTAAAATAATTGTTTTTCCTCTGTTAAATCATATCCTCGTCTTTGCAATTCACAAACAAAGAAATAAGGCATAAAATCATACCGAGTTAATATAACACTTTTGAAATCTTTGTAAATCTGATCCTTTGACATCTTTAAATGCTTTTGACAATACTTCTTGTAAAATCTATAAAGCTCGCCTTTATCTTTATTTATATCCATTGTTATTTATTTAAAATCCAAATTTATCATTGTTATTATCTGTATTTTTCATAACCGCATAAATACCAAGTGCCAAAATACAACAAAACAAACTAAGTACTACATAATTAAAATTCATTACACCTCTTTTTTAATTCACAAATAACCATAGTCCAAAACCTCACAAAATTACAATACTCCCGACCTCGCAAATGAAACCTCTCACCATAAACCATCTCAGCACCAACCAATCCTAAATTCGCACCCCCAAAATTTTTCTCAATCTCAAAAACCTTATCTTTTACATTATCTACCATTGTATTTTATTTAATTATTTATAAATCTCACACCCCACACGAAAACAAAACAACTATGACGCGTTAGCGTCGCGAGATTTTTTTTCACCATCATACAAACCACTAGCATATCCCAAATCATAACCAAGCAAAAAACTCCGAACCCATTTAGGAACAACTAGAGAACTCTTACGAGTCGCAGAACGATAACTCGAATAACTCAAACCTCGCATCTTATCAACGAAATCCTTTCCAGTATAACCAGTTTCCTTTAAAATAACCTTAAATCTCTCTAACATATTACAAATATATGTATTTTTGTTAGAATATTCCAACAAAAATACCACCTCAATCGCTTTTTTAGGAAAAATTATTGTGGAGGGGTGTACACTCTGCTCGGCTCGGTGGCTTGGGTGGGTGTACCCCTTTGTTGTTTGTTGTTTAGTTGTTTAATGGTGTTCACTCCCTTGCATTACTTGTTTTTAGCTTGTTTGTCTTTCTCTATTAATGTCAATGCCTTATATAGTGCATTGCGTGCCTCTTGGCTTGTATCGGTTAGGTCTGTTATGCCTCGTTTTTGGTTGTTATCTATTTCATATGCTCCGATGATCTTACCTGCTTCTTTTAGTGCATCTAATTTGTTAACGAGCTTTAAATCAATGGTTTTTATAGTGATTTCCTGCCCTTTTCTGTCTGTTTCTGTTCGTTCGGTTTCTTTATAAGATTGGATTGATCGTCTTACATTAGCGGGTAGCTCCTTGACTTCCTTAGGTGTTAGCCCTATTAACTGTGTAGCATCAACGAACGCCCACTGGCTAAACTCTGATAGTATTTGTTCTCTTTGGATATGGTTTTGACTTCTCAACCTTGCCTGTACTGACTGAATGTATTTTTTTGCCTTGGTAGTACTTGCAATTGCATTAAACACGTGTACTGCTGCACTTTGGCTCTTGATGTTAGGACTAAATTCTAGAACTGCTCTACTCTTATTATATCCGTTATTGTAGTACTCATCGATAATTAACTTATGTTTATCGCTTAAATCCTCGCCAGTAGCAACCCCAGTATTTTTGGAAAGTTGTTTTGTTTTTGTTTGTGATTGTGTTTTTACAGTCTTTTTACAAGTTACTTTATTAGATTCTTTTTTTTTTCATTTTATTGGT
>Ga0255049_10000807_pt1 | contig 18647 bp, 18 predicted proteins | sample JV7_2_3_MG_FD_183615 | JGI IMG/M metagenome (GOLD analysis project Ga0255049, IMG submission 183615) | Seawater microbial communities from Jervis Inlet, British Columbia, Canada - JV7_2_3 | ecosystem: Environmental > Aquatic > Marine > Inlet | place: Canada: British Columbia | collected 2016-10-06
CCCCACTGCTGCCTCCCGTAGGAGTCTGGGCCGTGTCTCAGTCCCAGTGTGGCTGATCGTCCTCTCAGACCAGCTACGGATCGTCGCCTTGGTAGGCTTTTACCCCACCAACAAGCTAATCCGACTTGGGCTCATCCAATAGCGTGAGGTCCGAAGATCCCCCACTTTCTCCCGTAGGACGTATGCGGTATTAGCCCGGTTTTCACCGGGTTGTCCCCCACTACTGGGCAGATTCCCAAGCATTACTCACCCGTTCGCCACTCGTCAGCGCCAAGGTCACCCCGAAGGGATCCCAGCGGCCTGTTACCGTTCGACTTGCATGTGTTAGGCATGCCGCCAGCGTTCAATCTGAGCCAGGATCAAACTCTTCAATTTAAAGGCTTGAGTCCTGAACGCTTTCTCTTGGGGTGCACGAAGCACCCCTTAAGTAGACGCTCTGGCACCGTTGTTTCGGTGCGAGCGCCCACACAAGTTGCTTGAGACTAATTGTTAAAGAGCAAGCCTGGCCCCAAAGCCCAGGCAGACCCATAAGTATACCCGCGTTACTGGGCCGCTCCAAGCCTTAATCGGCATGGGTGCAGCCGTCCCGAGGGTATCTCTCATAGGTGGGGACGCGGCATTATACGGGTTGCAGCGCCTGGCACAAGGGGCTGGAGCGACGGCAGTCGGCGCGGCGGCGAAGTTTCGGCCGGCTAATCCTTAGCGGGTGTCAGCGTTACGCGCGCGAATTTGCGCTTTCCTACCTGGAAGACCTTGGGTATCCCGTCAACTTCTACCGTCTTTTTCGGATCATCCACACGCTCACCATCGATCCGAACGGCGCCCTGACTGATCATCCGGAGCGCCTCGGAGCTACTGGACGTCAGCCCGGCATCGCGAAGAAGAGGCGCAATGGCCAACGTCGGCTCCGCCGAACTGAGCTGACACTCGTCCATGTCCTCCGGGGTCGCGCCGTGGCGATGGCGTGCAATGAAATCCTGTCGGGCCTTATCGGCTGCCTTCTTGTCGTGGAAACGGGTGACGATCTCTTCCGCCAGCAGGTATTTGATGTCGCGTGGATTCTGCCCATCGGCAGCCTGCCGCTGTAAGCCTTCAATCTCCTCAAGGGACCTGAAACTCAGCAGTTCGAAATAGCGCCACATCAAGTCATCCGAAATCGACATGAGCTTGCCGAACATCTCGCCAGGAAGATCGGTAATACCGATGGTGTTTTCTAAGGACTTCGACATCTTGTTGACGCCGTCGAGCCCTTCCAACAACGGCATCGTGATGACGACCTGAGGTGGCTGACCGTAGGCCTGCTGTAACTGCCGGCCGACGAGGAGATTGAATTTCTGATCGGTTCCGCCAAGCTCAACATCCGCCTCGAGAGCAACGGAGTCATACCCCTGCACGAGTGGATACAGAAATTCATGGATTGCGATCGATTTCCCAGACGCGTAGCGTTTCTGGAAATCGTCTCGCTCCAGCATACGCGCAACCGTGTGCTTGGCGGCAAGCTGGATCAGGTCCTCCGCGCTTAAATCAGCCATCCAACGTGAGTTGAACTCCAGGCGGGTCCGCTCGGGGTCGAGGACCTTGTATACCTGCTGCTCGTAGGTGGCGGCGTTTGCGCTGACATCTTCCGGTGTGAGCGCCGGCCTCGTGGCCGTCTTCCCGGTCGGATCACCGATCATTCCGGTGAAATCGCCAATCAGGAAGATGATATCGTGACCGAACTCCTGAAACTGACGCATCTTATTCAAGAGCACGGTATGCCCGAGATGCAGATCCGGCGCGGTCGGATCAAAGCCGGCTTTAATTCTTAACGGCCGTCCGGTACCGAGTCTCTCCTTAAGTTCGTCTTCCCGGAGAATCTCTTGTGCACCACGACGCAACTCATCTAGTTGTTTATCAATGCTTGCCATGATCAAGAACGGGGAGCGCTTATCACGTCGCGGGAGGACTATTGTAGCCTGCTGACTTTAAAGGGAATAGCTTTGACGAGTTGTTGGCGAATAGTTACAGTACGCTCGGCTCATGATGTAGGTTGGCTTTGAAATCCTACCCTGGTGGCATTCGTCACGACTATAAGGACGCGACAACCGACTCCCAAGTCGAATCGAAGCGTCACTGGCCGTGGTTCTTCATGGGACTGCTGCTTCCTGTCGTCAGCGTATCGCTGCTTCTCGTCAACGGCACGAATGAGTCCAGGCCTCCTCCACCGGCTACCGCTATCGTCCAGGGTCCAGGCCCGGCGCGGCCACTGCCGCTACCGGACTCGCCATCGGGAATGACGCGGGTCGCTGCGTCGGCCCAACCGGAAACTGAGGAGCCGGCCGGCACCCCTCTGAGTCTCAGTGTTCAATCGGGAGACACTCTGGAGGTACTGTTCCGAAGAAATGATCTCAGCCTCACGGATCTCGCCGCGATGACCGCACTTAGCGACGCACGCGAGCATCTCAGGCTGCTGCGGCCGGGAGATACGATCGATATCTCGCATCGCTCCGGTCGTGTGCTCTCGCTGGCAAAAGAACTCGATGAGATCAGGCTGTTGCACGTCGATCGGAATGGAGAGGGCTTTCACGCTGGCGTCCTGCAGCGCGATGTCGACATTCGCTCAGTGGGCGGTCACGGGACGATTCAAACCTCACTCTTCGATGCCGGGATGGCCGCAGAGATCTCGGATGCCGTGACGATGAACATGGCGGGTATCTTCCAGTGGGACATCGATTTTATTCAGGACGTCCGAGTCGGCGATGAGTTTACGGTTGTCTACGAAGAACTATGGCGCGACGGCGTAAAGCTTAGAGACGGCGAGATCGTGGCAGCCGAATTTATTAATCAAGGCACATCTTACCGGGCTGCGCGCTACATCAACCGCGGTGGAAATTCCGACTACTTCACGCCGGAGGGACGGAGCGTCCGCAAGGCCTTCCTTCGAGCGCCGGTAGACTTTCTCCGTGTCAGCTCAAGCTTCAATCTCAATCGCCGACATCCGATCCTGAATTCAATCCGGGCTCACCGTGGAGTCGATTACGCGGCCCCCACAGGTACACCGGTAATCGCTGCCGGGGACGGTAAAGTGACGTTTCGCGGTGTGAGCAACGGTTATGGCAACACGGTTATCATCCAGCACGGTGGTAACATCACCACGCTGTACGCTCATCTATCGCGTTTCGCCAACCCGAGACTCGGCAGCAGAGTCGTGCAAGGGCAGACGATTGCCTACGTCGGCCAATCCGGTCTGGCCACAGGACCTCATCTGCATTACGAGTACCGTCTGAACGGCGTTCATCGCAATCCCCGCACCGTAACGCTGCCGCCGGCAGACCCGGTCCCCGCCGAATACTGGGAGGATTTCGCGACCGCAGCCACGCCCCTCTGGCGGCAGCTCGATTTGTATCGAAGATCGAGTTTCAGCAGCGCCTCCAACTGAAAGAATCGCGACGAGGCCGTCGCTCCTACAGCGCATCGACTGCGTCCTTTCACGGCCACCGCGTAAGGTAAGCTAGGGCCATGAGCGAGTTGTACATCGGACTGATGTCCGGCACGAGCCTGGACGGTGCAGATGTCGTGCTCGTCGAGTTTAACGGGACCGAATGTATCGTGCATGAGGCGAACACTGCGCCGTTTCCGCAAGAACTCACGATACGCCTCAGAAAGCTTGTCCAGACACCTGAATGTTCTCTTGAGGAGCTCGGAACTCTCGACGTGGCTCTCGGCAGCTTTTTCGCCGAGTCGGTGCGACAGCTCGTTGGCAGCACTCAATGCGAGCTGGGCGACATCACGGCAATCGGCTTCTCCGGTCATACGATCTTTCACAAGCCGGCACGGCCGCACCCGTTCACGATGCAGCTCGGCGATCCGAACGTAATCGCGTCTGCAACCGGAATCGACACAGTTGCCGACTTCCGTCGAATGGATATGGCCCAAGGCGGGCAAGGTGCGCCGTTGACACCGACCTTTCACGCGTGGCGATTCTCGGCTCCGGACGAAACCCGGGTTGTCGTCAATCTCGGCGGCGTTGCGAACATCACCGTGTTGAGCCCGGAGCAGCCACTCGCCGGGTTCGACACCGGGCCCGCCAACTCGCTCATGGATGGCTGGTGCAGGCGCTGCTGGGATGAGCGCTATGACGAGCAAGGACAACGGGCCAGGAGCGGCAGCGTCGCCCCCGATCTGTTGGCGGAATTCCTTGCCGATCCGTATTTTCAACGGCAGCCGCCGAAATCCACCGGCTTCGAGTATTTTAATCTTGGCTGGGTCGAGGACCGACTCGGGGCAACGGCTTCGAACGTTTCCGAGCGAGACGTTCTGACGACGCTGGCAGAGCTGACCGCGATTAGTGTCAGCGACGCCATTCGGACATCGGCACCCGACTGTCAGCGCGTCATACTCTGTGGTGGCGGAACGTTTAACTCATTTCTCGTAGAACGTCTCGAGGCACGGCTGGCGGGCCGCGTCGTCGAGCCGAGCGCCTCTTATGGGATCGGCCCGGAGTGGGTGGAGGCGGCCGCATTCGCGTGGCTCGCCCGGCGGCGGCTAAAAAAGCAGGTCGGAAACGCATCCAGTGTGACGGGCGCCCGCCAAACTGCCGTACTCGGCGGTTTATACTCGGCTGAAGGCAGCGAGTAGCGCCATCGACAAGAGGCCGTGGACACCGCAAACCTAGCACTACCGGAGTATTACATTAACCGTGAGCTGTCCCAGCTCGCGTTTAATAGCCGTGTGCTCAGTCAAGCCAAGGATCAGAGCGTACCTCTGTTCGAGCGCCTGAAGTTTCTCTGTATCTCCTCCACCAATCTCGATGAGTTCTTCGAGATCCGAGTTTCCGGCACGAAGCAACGCCTGGAAGTGAGCTCAGCACCTGCGGGTCCCGATAACCTCAGTCCAGCCGAGGTTCTAAAGACGATCACCATTCAGACCCGTGAACTCGTTGCCGAGCAATACCGGTTGCTTAACGAAGAACTGATGCCCGCTCTGAGCGAAGAAGGTATCCGCTTCGTCCGTCGCGATGAGTGGACCCCCAAGCAGCGGCACTGGCTGGAGAATTACTTTAGTACCGAGATTGTTCCGGTCTTAAGCCCTACGGCCCTCGATCCGACCCGGCCGATTCCGCGTATCTTGAACAAAAGCCTTAATTTCATCGTCAGCATGCGTGGCCAGGACGCATTCGGCCGACCGGTACAGCGAGCGATCGTGCAAGCTCCTCGTTCGCTGCCGAGACTGATCCAGCTCCCACGGGGACTCGACAACACCGGTGACGCAGATTTCGTGTTTCTGTCGTCGATCATCCATTCATTCGTCGATGAGCTGTTCTCCGGGCTCATCATTGACGGCTGCTACCAGTTTCGGGTGACCCGCAATAGCGACCTCTATGTGGATAGCGAGGAGGTCGGCGACTTGATGAGAGCCCTGGAAGGGGAGTTATTCGAGAGCCGCTATGGCGCGGCCGTACGCCTGGAAACCGCCCACGATTGTCCGGCCGATCTGGTGGAGTTCCTGCTCGAGCATTTCAAACTCACGCATCAGGATCTCTATCAGGTAACCGGCCCCGTGAATCTCAACCGACTCCTGGCCACCTACGATCTCGTGGATCGACCCGATCTCAAGGATCCACCTTTCACGCCCAGCGTACCTCGGCAACTGGCCAACGTGAGTCCGTTCGAGGCAATCTCGAAAGGCGACATTCTCCTGCACCATCCATTCGACTCCTTCGGTCCGGTCATGGACTTCGTCTACCGGGCCGCGACCGATCCTACCGTGGTCGCGATCAAGCAGACACTCTATCGCACGGCACCGGACTCTCCTCTGATCGAGAGTCTGGTTTCCGCAGCCAAGGCCGGTAAGGAAGTCACCGTCATGATCGAGCTTCGAGCTCGCTTCGACGAAGCAGCCAACATCGAGCTCGCCAATAAACTACAAGAGGCCGGGGCCCACGTTGTCTATGGAGTCGTCGGTTTCAAGACCCACTGCAAGATGCTGCTCGTCATCCGTCGCGAGAACGGCGAATTAAGACGCTACGTTCACCTGAGCACCGGTAACTACCACCCCACAACCGCCCGCGTCTACACAGACTATGGACTCTTTTCTGCAAATAAAGAGTTAGGGCAAGACGTCCACGAAATCTTCATGCAGATTACAAGCCTGACGTCTACGGCCAAGCTGAATCTGATCTACCAGTCACCCTTCACGCTGCATGACGAGTTACTCAGACTCATTCGCCGCGAGACCGCATTCGCAGCCTCCGGAGGAACCGGGCACATCATCGCGAAGATGAACGCATTGGTAGAACCGGAAGTAATTAGAGCACTCTATGAAGCGTCAGGTTCGGGCGTAATCGTCGACTTGATCGTTCGCGGCATCTGCTGCCTGCGACCAGGAATTCCCGGAATATCAGACAACATCCGCGTGCACTCAATTGTGGGCCGCTTCCTCGAGCACGATCGCTGTTTGTACTTTCACAACAACGGCAACGAGGACATCTTCTGCTCCAGCGCCGACTGGATGGACCGTAATTTCTTCAGTCGTATCGAAGTCTTGTACCCGATTCGGGACAAGAAAATCAGGCGACACCTGATCAGAAACCTTGACATCTATCTGGAGGACAACACGCAGGCGTGGGAACTGATGGCCGATGGTTCCTATCGGCTAACGGTACCGAAGAGCGGTGAGGAGAGGCGCTGCGCGCAGAACTCTCTACTCGAGCGGCATGCCGAAGCGGGTTAACCGACCGCGACGAAGACTCTTAGACCGAAAACGAAGAACCGCACCCACAGGTCGTAGAGGCGTTGGGATTACGGATGATGAACTGAGAACCGGACAGGTCTTCCTTGTAGTCAATCTCGGCCCCGGTCAGATACTGGACGCTCATCGGATCTACTAGCAGCGTGACTCCGCGATTCTCGATCTCCGTATCGCCGTCCTGGATTGCGTCGTCAAACGTAAAGCCATACTGAAATCCGGAGCAGCCGCCACCGGAAATGTACACGCGCAATTTAAGATCGGCATTTCCTTCCTGCTCAATCAGCGCGCCGACTTTGTCAGCCGCTGCGTCGGTGAAATTCAACGGCGGCGTATCCTGCGCCCACTGCACATCCGTCATGACAACTAATCTCCTGCCGATTTTATCGACGGCACGATCTCTACCTCAAGCCTGCTGGGTTTGGCAGTAGCGATCTGCCGTTCGTTTTCGTGAATGAGCTTGCCGTTCACTTCCGCTCCGATCGACATCTCGATCAGCTTGTACTGAACGTTACCGATAACTCTAGCGCCGGCCCCGAGTTCCACGCGCTCGGTCGCGCGGACGTCACCGCGGACGATCCCGTTCAACAACAGGTACGGAACGACGACCGACCCTTCCACACAACCAATCTCGCTGATACTGAGAACGGCGTTGTCATCCTTAAGACCTTTGACGTTTCCCTTCACAAAACCGTCGACGTGCAGTCCTCCGGTGAACTCGATGTCGCCGTGTACCCGGGTCTCGGACCCGATGAAGCTCTTGACCGCAGCCCGATCACGTTTTTTTCTACCCAGCATTGTCGATCCCTGCCTTGCTCGCGTTTCAATCTGCGTAGCTTACTGCTCATCGCGCCGGAGTGGTAATCGAAGTCGCAAACTAGCCGGCGACGGTTGACCACTCGAAACTATGTAAAATCGGCCGCCCCCCAGCTCCCTGGGGGCGGATCTCCACATTGACCTGATCGGGCTCAAAATCCGCCGGCAGCACCACCACGCCTTGCAGACCCTGGAAGTAGCGGAACCCATAGGGAATATTACCGGACTCCGCGTCGATGAGAATTTCATCCGAACTCAGTTCGTCGGCTTCTCCGGCTCGGCTGCCTTCAATATGTAGTCTAACGACGCCTGTCACCCGCTGATCGTGGCTAATCGACTGCACCAGGACCAGACGCACGATGTAATGCTGTTCGAGTTCGGCCGCCGTGAAATTAATACTTTGAATGCGCAAGCCCGCGTAGCCATCCTCAGGAGATATGATTCCCTGATAGAACGCGAGTTCCTCCTCCTGGATCTGAATTCTGAGCTGAAGCTCGCTGAGATTGCTCTCAACCCGAGCGTAGGTTTCCCGGTCTATTTCCTGGGAGGTCTGTAACACCGTGATCTGCCTTCTAAGCTCGTCGGCATCGACAGCCTGCTGACTGATGATCTGTTGTAACGCTTCCTGCTCCCGGCGCTGATCCAGGACCGAGTAACCTCCCTGGTAACGGCCGAGCTCAAATACGAGATAACCGGCGCCAACGAGCACGGCCAGGGCGCCGGCAGCGAACACTACCACTCGTCGACTTGAGGGAACGGGGCGCATCAGCTCAGGGCCTCATGCCATCGTTGCGGCCACCACGCAGGTTGCGGAGGCGGGCCGGCATTCGGGAACGCCAGCGGCCCAAGCTCCGTCAACGCCTGCACGTAGACGTGGCGCTTGAAGTAGATAACTTCCTTCACGGGTCGCCAATAGTCCACCCAGCGACAGCAATTGAATTCCGGCTCGGTGGTTGTGTCGAAGCGGAGCTGCGCCGGATCCGCGAGCAAGCGTAGTAAGTACCAGCGTTGCTTCTGGCCGATACACAAGGGCGTTTGCTCGCGGCGAACGAATCGCGGCGGTAATCGATATCGGAGCCACGCCTTGGTCGAGCCGAGCGTCTCGACATCTCCCGGAGTAAGCCCGACTTCCTCATTGAGTTCCCTATACATCGCCGCTTCCGTGCTCTCCTCCCGTCCGATGCCGCCCTGCGGAAACTGCCAGCCCCCGCTGCCAACGCGACCGGCTATCAGCACACGGCCCTGACCATCGGTCAGAATGATGCCAACGTTTGCGCGATAACCTTGTGTGTCGATCCGATCCATGGGCCTACCCTGAGCAGGGTTAGCGGTCCAATACGTCTATATTGCAGGTTTGGACCGCTCGCTGAGATTCTTTCATATTTCCGTGTCGCGCGCCCGCCGGCCGCGCAAATCAGTTGCCGCCCGAGTCCAGATAGCGTCGCCCCTGCTCCATCAGTGCGACGAATCCCAATTCGTCCTGGCGGCCGATCAGATCGCGGACATGCTCGGCCGCATTCACCAGAGCATCCAGCGGCGCGGCGCCGTACTCGTTGAGGGCCTGGATCTCGTAGTACAAATGCGGATTGTCGCCGGCCACGCGACTGGCAACATCGAGTTGGGCATCGAATGTCGTACTAGACAACTGTTTGAGATGTGGCACCAGCTCACCACTACCGGCCAGGGCGGTAAAGAAGGCGAGATTCAGTGCATGCGACAACCCTAAGACATAGCCGATGAGCCGATCGTGCTCATCGAGGCTCATATCCACTCGCTCCACCATCGTTGACGCGAACAATTTGTGGGCCTCTGCGGTCGCCTGCGGAACGCCGATATCGACAAAGATAATATGCCGCCCGGACAGCAGCCGTGTATCCGGGCCGAACATGGGATGGATGGATGTAACGCGGCAGCCCGCGACAACCAAGCGCTCGAGGCTAGCCTTCAACGGAGTCTTCAGCGAGCCGACATCCAGAATCAGCCCTGTCGGGCGACGGTCCGCGAGTTCCGCCAGAATATCCGCCGTCGCCTTGATGGGCGCGGCCACCACGATAAGCTCATGGTCTAACTGAGTATCGCGCCAGTCCTTGATCTGGGTGTAGGGAGCGTCAGCCTCTACGGGGTCGGCAATCTCGATCTTGTATTCCTGCGACGTCAGAAAATCTGCAAGCCAGATCCCCATCTTGCCGGCACCGCCAATGATGAGCGCCCGTTTTCCTGCGCCACTGCTTTCTGCGGCAACCCGCGTCCGCTCCTGGTGGGTCAATGAAGACCGGATCAGCAACTGCATGATGCTGACGGCGACGTCTGGATCCAGACCCAACTCGGCGGACTGACGTTGCACCCGGCTCAAGATGTCCCGCTCACGGGCGTAGTCACGAGTCGGCGACCCGGTTGTTATCTTGTGAGCGCTGACCTCGGCCACGATCTTCTGACGTTCGGCAATCAGATTGACGAGCTCAGTATCGACCGCGGAGAGGCGCTGGCGTAAATCGTCCAAACTCATGAGAACTCTCCCGTGGCTGCGGGTTTTACCCGGTGAGTCCGCGAGGCGCAAGCGCGAACGTCTCAGCTCTGTCGTGAAGAGACAAATTCAGCTCTATCCTTTCGCCTGCGGAACGCCTAGCCATGGCGCTCCGCAGAGGCTACTCTGGCTCGCTGGCCCATTGACAAGCCGCTTCTACATCCGTGAATTCGTTGCCGGTATCACCCCCTGGAGATCCGCTGGCTATCGTCGGTGAGTGGTTCGACGAAGCGATTCGGCAGGCGGTCCAACGCCACCCGAACGCGATGACGCTCGCGACCGTGGACACAGAATCACGGCCATCCGCGCGCGTGGTTCTGATCAAGAATCTCTCAAGAACGGAAGGTTACGCTACGTTCTACAGCCATTACGAATCTCGAAAAAGCATCGAGCTCGACGGTAACCCGCATGCGGCCGGAGTCCTCCATTGGGATCGGCTGGGCCGCCAGGTTCGCTTCGAAGGGCGTGTCGTCCGCTGCCCCGACGACGAGAGTGACGCGTATTTCGCAACGCGACCGACCGGCAGCCAACTGAACGCCTGGGTCAGCGAACAGAGTCGCCCGCTCAACGACCTGGACGAGTTGGAACGCCGCACTGCCGAGAAAGCCCAGGATCTCGGCCTGACGGCGGATTATGCCGACGGAAAGGCAGCACAGCGCGCTGTCCGCATACCTCGTCCACTTTTTTGGGGCGGTTACCGACTTTGGTTCACGGCCGTGGAGTTGTGGTCGGAGGGCAAGGACCGCTTCCACGAGCGCCTTCGCTACGAACGTGCGCTGACAGCAATGGATGTGTATGCCTTTTCGACGGGACCCTGGAGCCACCAACGCTTGCAACCTTGAACGCGAGGACGACCTAGTAGTGCTGCACGAGCAGACGATTTGTTGCCCCTGTTGCGGCGAAAACATCGGCGTCGTACTGGATCTGTCTGTGCCCGAACAAAGCTACGTGGAAGACTGTTCCGTCTGTTGCAAACCGATTCTCCTGAGTTACTCATCCCTGGCCGGTGAGTTACTCGAACTAGCTGCGCACGCGGAGGGCGGGGAGTGACCGGTCGTCTCACCACCGTATTTACCGCCAGTTGGTTTCTTATGAGCCACTGCGTCGGCGAGGAGTTAATAGCCGATATTCAGCAGGGCACGAACATGGCGCTCGCGATCGCGCCGGATCGCGAAACTCTGGTCGTCGATCTCCTGGGACAGCTTTGGGAGCTGCCGGTAACCGGCGGTGCCGCGACACCGCTGACGCCGATCGACGAACCTGCGCGCAATCCCCGCTATTCACCGGATGGCGGGTCCCTGGTTTACCAAAGAGAAACCGCCGGCCAATGGGATCTGTGGCTGTTCGAGCCCACCAGTGGAATCCGCCGTCAACTGACCGGACCCCCCTACAATGAACTTGAGCCGGATTTTACACCCGACGGGAAGGCGGTAATCTTCTCGTCGGATCGGGCCGGCAGCTTCGATATCTGGGAGCTTCAGCTCGATTCGCAGGAGCTGAGTCAGCTCAGCCGCGGCGAGGGGCTGGCCTCGTTCCCTACGGTCTCTGAACTTCGCGACATCGTGTATGTGAACCAGCGCGGCGACGACTGGACTCTTGAGCTATTGCGATCGGACGGGTCCGGCAACACGCTGCTCGAGGCTCCACACCCACTTTACGCACCCAGTTGGCGTCCCGGCGGCGGGGTCATACTGTTTACCGAGCAGCCGAATCGCGCCGCCAGCAACTTGAAGATGATCGTGTTGTCCGAGCAGCCGGTCGTCAAGACGCTCACTCAGGGCGAAGACGTCTTCGGCTTTCGCGCGGCGTGGCTGTCGCCCGCTGAGTTTCTCTACACGGCCGACGGGCGGATCTGGAGTAGAACACTCGCCAACGCGGCCCGCTTGCCCGTCTTACTGTTCGCTGGTGTGGGCGTGACGAGAGCCAGTCATCCGTTACGCATGTCCGGTCATGCGCCCGTCGGGCTGCAACGCGCGCAAGGCATTCGCGCCGTTCGAGACTCCCCGTCGCGACGCTATCGAGCCTTTACCGCGCTCGGCGACCTGTGGCTGCAAGACGCCGAGAATGACCTCCGCCAGTTGACGAATGACATCTACGTGGATATCGATCCGTCCTTCGGCGCGGACGAAACGTCGATCGTGTTCGCCAGCGACCGGGCAGGAGAGATGAACCTGTGGCAACTCTCGCTGGAAACGAACGAACTCTCGCAACTCACGACCGCACCGGGAAAGAGTTATCGCCCGAGCGTTTCTCCCGACGGCACTCAAGTGGCTTTTCTTCGCACGCAGGGATTCGGCCCATGGAGCGAGAGCTCGCTGGAACTGCTGAATCTCGCGCCACGGGGAGGCCCCCGGACACTCGCCGACGGGCTCACGGCTGCGAGTACTCCGATCTGGGATCCCGACGGCAACGGACTCTCGGTAGCGACTACGCAGCCAGGTGCGCCCGGCGGTCGCCGTCCGGGTCCCACCGTCGTGCATGTCGATCTCGTCGATGGCGCCGAGCGCTCGGCGAGAGATACCGAACCGATGCCGCGGCCATCCGACCCGGTAATGGATGCCGAGTTCGCCAGCCCGATGATCGAATGGACGCCCGCCGAGCCCGACAACGAATTCGTCGTTCAGGTCGATCGGCTCTTCGATGGCCTCCGTACTCAATACCGAAGACACATGGATATCCATGTGCGGAACGGACGTATCACCAACGTGATCGCCCGCGGCCTTGCGCCGCTTCCTGATACGGTAATCGACGCCCGCGACTATACGATCATTCCGGGCTTGATAGACATTCACGCCCACCAGTCGGCGATCAGTGGTGAGCGCATCGGACGGATCTGGCTCGCGTACGGCATTACAACCGTCCGTGAGCTGAACAGCGATCCGGGCGACGGGATGGAACGTCAGGAGTCCTGGGCGAGCGGCAAGCGCGTCGGCCCCCGCCTGCTGCTGACGTCGGCACAAGCGGATGACGCGGCCGGTGCCGGCGGCGATCGTGCGCTGAGAAACTACGACGTGCTCGAATTAGTTGCCAGCGAACCCGGGCGCTTTACCGGCCCATCGCTGCAAGAAGCCAGGACGCTCGGCCTGCCCGTCTTCAGTGACCGCCTGCTGCCGGCCGCAAGATTCGGGATCAACGGACTCGAACACATCGGCAGCCATAGCGTGCGACCCTATGGGCTCGAACGCTCATCGCTCGACAAGAGTTATCAGGACATCCTCAGCATCCTGACGCAGACGCGAACCGCCGTGACGCCGACTCTCGCAGCTTTCGGCGGCTTCAGCCGGCTGGCTGCCGGGCAGCGCCTCTGGTCCGCCGAGACAGCCTATGCCCAGTTCTATCACGGCTACGAGAGAACCAGATGGCAGGAAGCGCCAGCCGACACGGTGCGCGTCCCGCTTCTCCAACAAACTATCGCGACGCTCGTTCGGGCCGGCGGTCGTGTAACGGCCGGTAGTGACGCGCCGGCCGTCCCCTACGGCCTCGGGTTGCACGCGGAGCTTGCGCTGCTCGGCGAGTCGGGACTCGCCAACGACCAGGTACTACGATTCGCGACGGCAGACGCCGCTCTGGCATTGGGATTGGAGAGAGATCTCGGTACGCTGGAAACCGGCAAGCTAGCCGACTTCGTCGTGTTGTCCGGAGATCCTCTCGCGCGCATCACCGACAGTTTGCGTATCGAGGCGGTCGTGAAAGGGGGGGTCTGGTACGAGCGACAGGACCTCCTGGCGCCACGTTGAGTCCTCGGTCGCAGCAGGCGCTGACGGGATAGAAGCCGGCACGCCCGACTCAGTTTGAGCTCGAAAATCTGCGCAACCTTATAAAACAGATAGTTAGATAATATTCCTAAGATCAAATCAAGATAACTTATGTAAGATGCCTGTCGATTTTTTCTCTTAAGACTGAGTCTAAAGATGGGCAGAATCCACTCAGAACGCCCGTAACCTTATGTTATTTAACAGTAATCATCCTTGACAACCGGCTCTGCCCAGGTGCCCGGGGCAACGATTTGGCGCCAGTAAACCAGAAATCGACCGAAAAGCTGTGCGAGAGGGCGCGTGGTTCTGTTAGATTTAGCGCTCAAGAATAAGAACAAGAACGAGAATAAGAAGAAGATGTTACAGGCTGTTATACCAATAAAAGAAAAGGTCAAACCGTTTTAAAATAATAATAACTCGAGCGCGACAACCGGCAGCCAGGCCGCATATTTGAAACCGTAAACTCCGATAACAAAAAAACTCTAACCCGGCGCTCCCACCGCCGGGTTTTCTTTATCCGGCCCCGATTCGACCCAGACTGTGACTCACCGCAGCGCGTGCGCGACGCCGAAGTGCTTGACTGATGCGTTCGATCACACAAATTCAGACACGAGTCGGCTCGCAATGTTCAAACGTATACGTGTGGCAATTCTGTTATATATACTGGCGTTCATCGCCTTGGGAAACTTCCTCGCTGCCGCGCGCAGCACGGACTGGGACGAAACGCTCTGGGTTGACGTCTACCCGATCAATGCGGACGGTAGTGCGCGCACACAAGCGTATGTCGACGGCCTCACGACGGCGAACTTCGAGAAGATCGAGGCATATTTTTCGGCGGAAGGAAGTCGATACGGCATGCGACTCGATCAACCGTTCCGTCTGGAACTTGGCCCCCAGGTAGATAACGACATACCGCGGCTGGCGTCGACTCCGTCGATGCTGAACACGCTACTCTGGAGTCTGAAGATGCGCTGGTTCGCGATCCGCACCGGATCAGGGCGTGACCGTCCTGATCCCGATATTAAACTCTTCGCTCTATATTACGAGGAAAGTGCCGGTGCGGTATTAGACCGGTCTACTGCACTTCAACGCGGGCTGATCGCCGTAGCTGAACTGTTTGCCGGTCAGTCGAGTACCGGTGCCAATCAGATCGTCATGGCGCACGAACTGCTTCACACATTGGGCGCAACGGACAAATACGACCTGGGGACGAATCTACCGATCTATCCGCACGGTTACGCGAACCCTGAAGCTCAACCCTTATATCCGCAACGATCAGCCGAGCTGATGGCGGGACGGGTTCCGCTCGACGAGCGCACAGCTGAGATTCCTACTGGACTCCAGCTAACCGTCGTGGGACCCGAAACCGCGGCCGAGATAGGATGGTCCATCAGCCCGCGTTGATCCGATTCTAATCCCGACACCTGTATGATTGGCGACGCAGCGGTAACCGGAATATTCGATGGCGGATCGGCTTACGAAGATCTATACCCGTAGCGGCGATGCTGGTCTGACCGGTCTCGCCAACGGCGAACGCGTAGCGAAAACTGATGCTCGAATCGAAGCGTGCGGCACGATCGACGAGACCAACAGCTCACTAGGGTTGATCCTGAGCGACCCCGGGCTTCCGTCCGCAGTACGCGACAGCCTCACTAGAATTCAGGATGAACTGTTCGATCTCGGCGCAGAGCTGGCGTTGCCCGGACACGGCGCGATCAGCCCGGAATCCGTGCTGCGCCTTGAGAACGAGTTGGACGACTTTAACTCGGCGCTTCCGCCACTGAAGGATTTTATTCTTCCTGGCGGCAGCCCCAGCGCGGCGGCATGCCATCTGGCGCGTACGACCTGTCGTCGGGCGGAGCGGCGAGTCTGGACGCTCGCAGAGACCGCAGACGTCAATCCTGAACTGCTGAAGTACGTCAACAGACTTTCAGATCTACTGTTCGTTATCGCTCGAGTGCTCGCTCGCCAGGAAGGCTCCACCGAGATTCTGTGGCGATCCGGACATCGTTGAACAACGCTTGAACACGCGTTAGGGCGCCCAGCCGAAGATCGTCATGAAGGCCATGACGGTAATCCAGATGAAGACCGTGCGGGTGACAAGACGCATTGCATTGCGTGCTGCTGCGCTCGAGTTCGGCGCCTCCTCCAGAAACCCGGTCATCGCGGCTTTGCCGACGCGAGCGACGATCTCGTCGTTACTCCTATGGAACGGCAAGTCAGCTTGTAGCTGGTAGTTTCTCCAGCAGTTGAGCGCGTCATCGAAACTGCCACTAAATGCGTAGCCGATGGCTGCCAGCCGCGCAGGTATCCAGACCAATACGCCATGAATCATCTCCACCGCCGCGAGAGCACCGGCGCCGTTATCTGGGTTTCGCGCGGTCTCATAGGCGACTCGTTGGCGCAGCAAGTCGCTGACCCGGAATAGCCAGGCGCCCACCGGACCGAGCACGACAAACCACAGTACGACACCGAAAATCCGGTTGGTTGCCTGCACAAAAATCGCTTCCTCGACGGCGTCGATATCGTCCGCTCCGGAGTGATCACCCTCGCAGAGTTCGGTCAACACGGCCTCGGATCGCTCCGTATCTCCACGTGAAAGGGCGTTGCAGTATTCATCGACTTCCGTTCCCAGATCTCGAGGCCCAAGGCAGAAAAAGACGATCAGCACCGCAAACAGCAGATACGGTAAGTCCCATGGCACGGTCGTACCTCGAAGTACGATGCTGGCCCACAAAACGGGAATCATCGGTACGGCCAGGATGAGAATGATCGAGAGATAGGTCAGCCAGACGTTGAGAGCCTTTAAACGCTTCAAACCCAGATCGAAGTACGCATCGAACCAATGGAGTTCGCGCAGATGCAGGACTTGAGTCGCGACGTGCTCAAGACTGAGACCGAAAATTAAGGCGATGAGCTTCATTACGTCTGTGGATTAACTTTCCAACAAGCGACCGAGTACATTCCAGTCGAAGCAGGCACCGGGATCGGTTTTTCTACCGGGAGCGATATCACTATGACCGACGATCTCTGCATCTTGAAGGGAAGGATAGGCTCGTTGCAGAACCCGGACAAGCTCTGCAAGGCGCTCATACTGGATGGGCTCATAGGGAGAATCATCTGTGCCTTCGAGCTCTATACCAATCGAAAAATCGTTGCACTCCTGACGGCCACAGTAACAGGACTGCCCAGCATGCCAGGCGCGCTTGTCGAATGGGACGTACTGCGTCGGTTCACCGTCGCGCGAGATCAAAACGTGGCTTGAGACGCGGAGATCGATGATCGTTCGAAAGTACGGATGTTCTTCGGCGACGAGTCGATTCGAAAAAAGCGCATCGATGGCCGAACCGCCATACTGCCCGGGAGGCAGGCTGATCCCGTGGATGACGATCAGCTCGAGCGTCGACCCCGGCGGACGCTCGTCGCAGTTCGGCGAGATCACTCTTCTAACGCCGTCGAGCCAGCCTGTATTAGTTTTTACTTTCACTTGATTCCGTTACCGCAGCACGATGAGATCAACTCGATTGATGGGCATAGCCGGCCACACGTCGATCAACAGCCGTCGGTGCTCATTGACTAGCGCGGCCCCGGGGACTATATACCACGCTTCTCCCGGGACGGTTGCCGTCCGGAGCGGCGCTATCGATGAAATCCAACAACCGCAGAATTCCGCGCCTGTTCCTGGACGAGAAACTTCGCTCTGACCTGATTCCGCTGGCGAAGCATCAAGCCCACTATTTAGGGCGCGTGTTGCGTCTGAAGGCGGGCGACTCGGTCGTTCTGTTCAACGGCATGGGAGATGAGCGTCAGGCGATCCTGAGAAATATCGACAGTGATCGCCCGGCGCTGCAGATTACCGGATCGCTCGCCCCGCTACCCGAGCCGCCACTGGAACTCTCGCTGATACAGGCGCTGGTAAAGACCGACGCGATGGACATGATCGTCCAGAAAGCGACGGAACTTGGCGTCCGAACTCTGATTCCGGTCTCGACTGAATTCAGCGTAGTCAAACTGGATCCCGAGCGAGCGGCGCGGCGGGTCGGCCACTGGCAGAAGATAGCGCAGAGTGCGTGCGAGCAATCCGGTCGACATCGCCCACTAACCATCTGCTCACCACAACCGCTCGGCGCCGGCCTGACCGAGATTGGGGCGCAGCACGTCAAACTGGCTCTGCATCCGGGTTCCGCACAATCGATGCACGCAGTCAGCGTGCCGACGATTCCTCCCGCAGGCGTCGCTATTCTAATCGGCCCGGAAGGAGGTTTGAGCACTGGGGATCTGCAACAAGCAGATGACGCTGGGTTCGAGAAATTGGCTCTCGGGCCCCGTATTCTGCGCGCGGAGACTGCGGCAGTGGCGGCCTGCGTACTCGTGCAGAGTCGCTGGGGAGATTTAAGCGGGTAATTCCGCAAGCATCGTCTCGAGACGCTCCATGTCTGGAATAAGAGGATACTCGTTGATCATGCGTGTTCGACACAAGATCGGCTGACCTTCGGGCCACGGCCGCTCGGACTCCAGCGACAACACATCGCCGTTGACGCGGACCAGTTGCGGGAATCCCTGCGTGATCATGCCGAAATATCCGATCTTAAGATCGTCTCCGATGGCATGAAAGACAACGATTCGAGTCCGCCCCGTGCGGTTCTGCACTTCCTCGCCCGAGATTCCCTCGAAGGAAATGACGGGCACGCGCCGGCCGCTCCACTCAACTCTTCCCAGGAACCAGCTCGGCAACTGATCGTTCTCCCAGGAGCGTTCCGGGTCGCGGAACATAATCACCTCGGCGACACAAACACGAGGTACCAGCAATCGCTCACCATCGAGAG
>Ga0255049_10000808_pt1 | contig 18646 bp, 15 predicted proteins | sample JV7_2_3_MG_FD_183615 | JGI IMG/M metagenome (GOLD analysis project Ga0255049, IMG submission 183615) | Seawater microbial communities from Jervis Inlet, British Columbia, Canada - JV7_2_3 | ecosystem: Environmental > Aquatic > Marine > Inlet | place: Canada: British Columbia | collected 2016-10-06
TTTTGAGCCTGGGCGGAGACCACTTCGTGACGCTGCCGCTTCTGCGTGCGCATAACAGGGTGCACGGTAAACTGGCGATGATTCATTTTGACGCACATACAGATACCTACGAAGAAGAAGGCTCCACCTACAACCATGGCAGTATGTTTTACCATGCGCCCCGCGAAGGAATCATCGACCCGGATAAAAGCATACAGATCGGCATACGCACCGAATACAACGAGAGCAAACACGAATTCGAAGTTATTAGCGCCGCTAAAGCCAATGATTTATCGGCAGAGCAAATCATTCAACAAATCAAACAGCGCGTCGGGGATACGCCCTGTTATTTAACTTTTGATATCGACTGCCTCGACCCGGCTTACGCACCGGGTACCGGTACTCCCGTAGTTGGCGGCCTGACCACCGATCGAGCACTTAAAATTATACGCGGTCTACAGGGTTTAAATTTAATAGGCATGGATATCGTAGAAGTGGCGCCTTCGTATGATCATGCGGAGATTACGGCATTGGCCGGGGCAACTCTTGGGCTGGAGATGTTGTATGTTTTGGCGGCTGGTCGTTAGCCGGATCGGTTTGATTTAAGCTGAAGTAAGGTGCAATAATCGCAGGGCGTTGCACCGTTTGCATATGTACGGATCAGTATTTCGCACACCAAAGCTTTCATTACTACGTAGCAGTGATAGGATTGGTGTGCGAAATAAAACTCAACAAACTAAAACCAACCCCTCACTCCAACCCCGGCATCTCCCGCCGAAACAACGGCTGATAAAAATCCACCTCCGATTCCAGATTACGTGCGGCCAGATGTCCATCATAAACCGCCGCCGCAACCGTACCGGGCGCTAGACAATCGCCAATACAGAGCAAAGTTTTGAATCGATCGGCGTGCTTTGATAATTCCTCATAAAGCGCATCATTGGATTGTCTCGACGTCACCATAATTAAGGTATCAAAAGCGATTTCCATCTGCCGGTTTTGATCGTATACATTGGCAATTGTTGCGGCCCCTTGCGCCACTTTGGAAAGTTTATGCGAGACGATCAACTCGACATCAAGCGCAAGTAACCTGGCCTGAATTCTTTCCTGCTCAAGCGTATTTTCAGTCCAGCTCGATACCTTCGAATCCGGCGTTATCAGGCAAACTTGCAGGTTCTCCTGACGACAGCGTTCGGCAATCGTACCACCCATATAATAGTGATCATCGTCATAAATCAGCACTCGTCCATTTGCTTTCGATCCCGTGAGAATGTCATCTGGCGTAAGGACTGCTATCGACTCGATTCCGTCGACAGCAAAATCGTGCGCCCGTCCAACGCCATCCCTGCGCCAATTCGACCCAGTGGCAAGAATGACATGCGGCATTTCGAGTTCGAGAATATCGTCTGCTGATAATGCATTACCTCTGTAAACCTGGGCATTAGGGTGTCGCGCTAACTGCGATTCGCGGTAATCACCTACTCGCGCATAACTCGACATTCCCGGCAGCTGACTTTCAAGTGCGACACGCCCACCCAGGGTTTCCTTTGCTTCAGCAAGCGTGACCTGATAACCGCGATTAGCCAGTTGCATCGCACATTCGAGTCCTGCTGGTCCCGCGCCGACCACTAATACCGCATCATCACTGACCGCAGGTTGGATAGTTTCAGGATGCCAGTCACGTTTCCATTCCTCGCCCTGCGTTGGGTTTTGCGTACATCGTATCGGCCCAACCATCATGTCCTGCGCGACACAGATATTGCAACCAATGCATTCACGAATATCCTCGATTCGACCCTGTTCAATTTTTCGCGGCAAAAAGGGGTCGGCGATCGATGGACGTGCGGCGCCGATCAGGTCGAGTACACCGCGTTTAATTTGCGACACCATGGCGTCGGCCGAGGTAAAACGACCTACCCCGACAACCGGCTTGCTGGTCAGGGATTTGACAAAGGCGATGTAGGGTTCCTGGTACCCTTCGTTCGGTTCGAATCGCGCCGTTGCCGAATCATTATCCCAGGCGCTAATATTGACATCCCACAAATCCGGTAACTCGGCCAGCATCCCGATCACATCCCGTCCTTCGCATTCAGCCTGCAATCCGTCGGCTCCACGCAGCTCGTCGACGGCTAAGCGTAGTGCCACCGCGCACTTGTCACCGACCGCTTCCCGAGTATCAATCAATACTTCACGCAACAGGCGCACGCGGTTTTCCAAAGAACCTCCGTATTCGTCCGAGCGCTGGTTATACTGTGGCTTGAGGAAATGCTGTAGGATGCTCAAATCGTGTCCGGCATACACGTAAACGATGTCATAGCCTGCCTGTTTCGAGCGTTTGGCCGCATTGACATACCATTGGCGTAAATCGCGAATATCTCTGCGTGTCATCGCACGCGTCTGCATCGGAAAGTTACCGTGAACCACAGTTGCACTCGGCGAAAATGGCGCAATACGACTGTACAAGTTTTTAGACTGACAACCATTATGCGTAAGTTCGATACCGGCGAGCGATCCGTATTCATGCACCGCGTCGGTCATTAGATAATGCGCCGGTATGTCGCGATCATCCCATAGCCGACCTTCGACATAAGGTGAAAATTCGGAACTAGGATGAATTTCTACCTCCTGGGTACAGACCACTGCCCACCCGCCTTCGGCCTTGATGCGTCGATTTGCCGCTTCAGCCCGGGGGCGACCATGACCCAGAGTATTACAATGTGGTACCTGAAAAAATCGATTTTTGGCGGTGACCGGTCCTATTGGTACAGGCTCGAATAGAATGTCGTATTTTGGATCATGACTCATAATTGTTTACCCTTAACTACCACTCGATCTCGTTTTATATCAAGCAGATCGATGTTATTTTGACCTAGTTCCAGCGCTGCCTTATGCCCGGCATAAATCGCTGAAGCAATTATTCCGGGCGCAGCGCAATCACCAATGCGTTGTATCGACAACCCACCTTTGGCATCAAACTCTTCGGCCCGGGACTCCAGCTCAAACCATAGTTCGGCCAAGGGAATCCGCGCGGTCACTGGAATCAAAAATTCGGCCGTGTGTTCGGTTTCTTTGCCACTGAACACACATTGCAACCCAACCCTGTTTTGCTGGTAATGGGTCAGTCCCCGGTCGGTGACAATATCGATACCGGCCTCGTACATGGCTTTCAGGGCCTGATCCTGTTCCTGGGTGTAAACACTCCACCCGGCAGCCCTGCCTTGCGGTGTTACCAGTGTCACTTCGATACCCCCGGCGCGCAACTTTAATGCAATAGCGCTCGCCATATAGTAATGATCATCATCATAGATAACGACACTGGTATCCGGCATAAAACCGCTTAATATCTGATCAACCGATATCACGTTCGGTAGATCCCAGCCGTCAAAAGCAGTCGAGCGCCGGCGGCCAACACCGTCGCTACGCCACTGTGAGCCGGTAGCGATGAGGACATGCTGCATGTCGAGTTCGAGTACCGCCGAGGCGTCGAGGCAATTGTCGGGATAAATTTCAATATTCGGCATTTTACCAATTTTCCCCAGCCGCCAGTCGCGTACGCGTGCCCATTCAGCCAGCCCCGGCAACCGACTCTCGCTGCTAATTCGGCCACCCAGTGTCTTGTCCGCCTCGGCCAGTGTCACCCGGTATCCACGCTGCCCCAGTGTGCAAGCCGCTTCAAGACCCGCCGGACCCGAGCCTACTACTAATACCGCGTCATCCGCGTGCCTCGGTGGCGTATTTTCGGGGTGCCAGCCACGCCGCCACTCTTCGCCCATGGTCGGGTTTTGCGTACACCGAATCGGCGACCCCAGCGAATCATGCGCATAACAGATATTACAGCCGATACACTCGCGGATTTCATCGAGCCTGTTCTGGTCTATTTTTTGCGGCAAAAAAGGGTCTGCGATCGATGGTCGTGCGGCGCCGATAAAGTCCTGCACTCCCCTGGTAATCTGACCCAGCATCGTATCCGGCGAGGTAAATCGACCCACGCTAACCACCGGTTTACTGGTTAAAGACTTAACCTTTTTAACCGCGGCCTGGTTTGCGGCTTCCTTGACAAAACGCGAGCTGCCCATTTCGAGCGTATAATCCGTCACGGTAATGTCCCACAGGTCCGGCATATCGGCGATAAGCTGAAACATTTCAAACAGGTCATCGGGGTCGGATTCGATTTGTGCCGGCACCGAGTAACGTACCGCAACAGCACATTGATGGCCCACCGCTGCCTTCGTATCCTCTATCACTTCCCGCACCAGGCGCACCCGATTGAGCGGTGATCCGCCATATTCATCACAACGGGTATTGGATGTCGATGAAAGAAAACTGCTTAACAAGTAGCCATGATTGGCATAGACGTAGACGATATCGAAGCCGGCTTCGACTGCACGTTCTGCCGCTGCATTGTGCCAGACACGAAAAGTATCGATGTCTGCCCGCGTCATCGCCTGGGATTGAACCGGCATGCCCACGAGCGCTGTGTTGGGCAGGCTACCGACGCCGAATGGCAGCTCCCGGCTATACATATTTGCACTGGAATGACCACCGTACCAGAGTTCGACGCCTGCAAGTGCACCATGCTCATGTACCGCATCGGTCATCAGACGTAGATTACGAATATCGTCATCATCCCACAGGCTGGCATGTGGGAAAGGCATATCGTCAGAGCTGGGATGTATCGAGCAGTATTCGGTACACACCACGCCCCAGCCACCCTCGGCCTTGATACCGCGCATCGCAGACATCATCTGCGGTCTTTGATACCCCATACCGCAACAATGAGGCACCTGATAAAACCGATTAGGCGCGGTAACCGGCCCGATTGTTAGCGGTTCGAATAGTGGGTCGTAACGGGGATCGCGCATTTAAGCTACATGAGTCAGTTTACGTTGCTTGAGCAACTGCTGGTTAACCCGCTCCATTTCGAGTTCTGTCTGTTCAGCTTTGTTATAGCTCCAGGCTGGTAAACCGTTGCGTTTTCCACCTGTTTTTTCAAACAGTGCTGCTACTGTGGTAAATTTCATTTGCTTCTCTACCTCAAATAAAAATAGTCGGTTTTAGACCATCTCACTGCTACCCTTCAGATTATGGAAAGTGATACCTTTGTCCGTCCGCCCCTGGCCGTTCGGCCGAAATATCAGTCATTGTACGCTCGATACCCTGGCGCAATATACCCACCATTTCATCTATCTGTTCGCGCGTAATAGTCAATGGTGGCGACATGACACACATATTAACCAGGGGGCGGACCATTAATCCGAGCGCCTGGCAATGCTTGTCGATTCGGTTACCAATTTCGTAGTCCATCGCTAAATCATCATCGCCCTGGTTTATTTCACATTCAACGCATCCTATCAGGCCGATGCCACGCACATCGTTGACGATCGGAATATCGCGCAAGGATTGTAATTGCTGCTGAAAATAAGGCCCAACATCCTGTACATGCTCGAACAATTTTTCGCGTTTCATGATTTCGAGATTTTTCAACCCAGCGGCCGCGGCGACCGGATGACCCGAGTAGGTAAAGCCATTAGAAAACACCGCGCTATCACCGCCACAGCGATTAACTTCTACCAACAACCGATCAGAAACGAGGAATGCGCCCATCGGTACATAAGCTGATGTCAGGCCCTTGGCAGTGGTAATGATGTCTGGCTGGATACCGAATACCGCCTCAGATGCAAAGCAATGTCCCAGGCGTCCAAAAGAGGTTACCACTTCATCCGACAAATACAGCAAGTCGTACTTACGGCAAATTTCCAGGCAGCGCTGATGATATCCCTGGGGCGGTACAATCACTCCACCGCAGGCCAAAATTGGCTCGGTGACGAATACCGCACAAAGATCGGGGCCAATTTCGAGAACGCATTGCTCCAGATTATTGACACATTGATCGAGAAATTCTGCTTCAGATTGTTGCCTGGCCTTCGATAAGGAATGCGGTGCTGGAATGTGATGGATAAACCCCTCTTCATGATCGAGGTGACTTTTGTCTCTTTCCTTACCCGACACACTAGCACTCAGGTAGGTACTGCCGTGGTAACTTTTTTTATGCGATATGATGTGCTTTTTTCTCGGCTTTCCGCGTACATTGTTATAAAACTGCACAAAGCGCAGCGCCGAATCTACCGCAGTCGAACCACCAGTGGTAAAAAACACATGGTTCAAATCACCGGGTGCTTCAGCTGCCACCGCGGCGCTAAATTGAGCAGCCGGCCCGGTAGTTACCGACCAGGGTGAAGCATACGGCAGCTGCATAATTTGATCGTAAATTACCTGTGCCATTTCGCTGCGACCATGACCGATATTGACGCACCACATGCCCCCGGGACCGTCGAGTAAGCGCTTGCCATCGCTATCATAAACATAAACACCCTCGCCTTTTTCAACCACGGTGCGTTTATTTTGGCCTAACTTGACGATATCATCCCAGGGGTGAATGAATTGATTATCGATCCGCTTTAAATCCGCTGTTGTACTTGACATGGCACTCCCTCTTCAATGTGTTGCTAAAACAGGCAAATTGGATTATAAATATATCGATAAAAAAATCAACCATATCAATGATATATGGATATTGGTTGACTAAATACTCATTTAGTTTTAGATTACGTCGATTATTTTTATCGGAGTGTCCGGCGAAGCAACCGATGCAAACCAGGGTAACCGAAAAAAACCTGCAAAGCCGTAGTCGTGCAGTTCAAAGCGAATTTCGCAAACAACAATTAATCGAGGCGACCATCGACTGCATCGATAAACTCGGTCTTTCGCAAACCACCCTGGCGCGTATTGCCGAACATGCTGGCGTCTCACAGGGCATAGTTGTATTTCATTTTCAGAGCAAAGAAGGCTTGCTTGAGCAAACGCTCAGATATCTGAGCCATGAATATATGCAATGCTGGAAAGATGCCTGTGATAATGCAGTACCAGACCCTGTATCTCAGCTTTGCGCGCTAATAAAAGCCTCCTTTACGCCGTCGATTTGCAACCGTAAGAAAATCAGCGTTTGGTATGCCTTCTGGGGGGAAACACGCTCTCGCCCCAGGTATATGAAACTGTGCGGCAACAATGACCTCGCCTATTCAAGTAAATTATTGTCCCTGTGCGAACAGATCGAGTCGAACACAACATCTACCCTCAGCGCTTTAACCTCGGCGCTCAGCATTGAGGGTATGATAGACGGACTCTGGCAAAATTTCCTTATTGGTGCGTCCGGATTTAAACGGCAGCAGGCAATTTCGTCGGTATTTGAACTGATTGAAGTTATTTATCCGAAAGAACATGAAAAAATTCATCAATTTTCGCGTTCTTCGAATTAATGTGATCACCACCGATACAACTACCGATGAAAACTTACCCTATAAAGCGTTATTTTTTAAGAGACTTAAGCATCATAGCGATTGACATCGATAATTATTGTGATCACAATTAATACTATTGGATAATATGACAAGTTAAGCACCATTATGCTAATGTCGCAATGTCGAGGGCTCAAACACGACGCTATAGGTGATTAAGCTCCGGTAAAGCCTATTAACAATAAAATAGAATTGAGCAATCTAGTGTTCAAGAACTGTAAATCATCCTTATGGAGGGAAATAATGAAAACTTCTAGATATCTCGTTAAAAACGCAATCGTCAGCTGCGTCACAACCGCAATGATCATCGGATCAAGCGCAGCGAGCGCGGCAGGCGTATTGAACGTAACCAACTGGGCGGAATACATCGGCGAAGATACAATCGCCAACTTTGAAAAAGAATATGACGTCAAAGTCACTTACGATGTCTATGATTCTTCTGAAGCCATCGAAGCCAAATTGTTGGCCGGTAGCTCGGGTTACGATGTCGTTAGCTACTCCAGTTCCGATGCCGGGCGTATAATTCCAGCGGGGATATTACGGAAACTTGATAAATCCAGGTTATCCAACCTCAAACACATGAGGCCCGAAATCATGGGTAAGTTGAGCAGCAACTGGGACCCGGGTAACAATCACGTAGTCCCATTTATGTGGGGAAGCCACGGTGTTACCTATAATGAGGCACTGGTTAAGAAAACTTATCCCGGAGCACCTATCGGCTCGCTGGATATGATCTTTCACCCCGAGCACATGAAACAACTCGCCAAGTGCGGCGTCTCATTCCTCGACTCACCGGGCGACGTCATACCAATGGCTCTGGCCTACCTGGGTATGGAACCAGACTCTACCAATAAAAATGACTACAAAGAAGTTGAGATTCTGCTAAAGCAAATACGTCCTTACATCAAAACCTTTGATAACTATGCTTATCAAAGAATGCCTCAACGCGAGTTTTGTGTATCAATTACCTGGGGTCCCGATGGCTTGCTGGCAATGTCTGGTGCTGAAGAAGCCGATACCGGCGTGGTACTCGATTTCTTCCTGCCACCCGGGCAAGGCGCGGCACAGCTGTGGATTGACAGTTGGGTTATTCCAGCGGATGCTAAGAATATTGAAAATGCCTATTTGTTCCTGAACTACATGATGCGCCCAGAAGTTGGCGCAGCTGACACCAATTTCATCTGGTATGCGACAGCCAACAAGGACTCTTTCGATTTAATCGACCCGGCAGTCACCGGCAGTCCGGCTGCTTTCCCAACACCGGACCAGGTCGCTATGATGTATACCTTGAAAGTTTTACCTCCGAAAATTGCACGGATACAAACTAGAACCTGGACCAACTTCAAGTCTGGTAATTAAAATCCGATAGATTAAAATGGAGTGGCTACTTTAGCCACTCCATTTTTTTTGGCCCAGTTATAATATCGCGGAGCAACTGAATGTCTAATCAGGCGAATTTCGTTGACCGACCATGGATGGACCCAGATGCGCAGCCCTTTATCAGGCTACAAAGCGTCACCAAACACTTTGGGCCATTTACCGCGGTAGATAGTGTAGACCTCGATATTTATAAGGGCGAATTATTTTCCCTACTCGGCGGCTCGGGTTGCGGTAAAACAACTTTACTACGTATGCTGGCTGGTTTCGAAACACCCTCTTCGGGCTCTATCTTTATCGACGGTATCGATATGACCAACGTACCGCCCTATGAAAGACCAGTTAACATGATGTTTCAGTCGTACGCGTTATTCCCGCATATGACCGTAGAAAAAAATGTTGCTTATGGCTTACACCGTGACGGTATCGACAAACAGCAGATCAAAAAACGGGTCGACGAGATGCTTGCAATGGTTGAATTAACCCAATTCTCCAAACGTAAGCCACATCAATTATCTGGTGGTCAAAAACAGCGTGTGGCATTAGCACGCTCACTGGTGAAACAGCCAAAAGTACTACTACTCGATGAGCCATTGGCCGCGCTCGACAAACGCCTGCGTGAAAACACGCAGTTTGAATTGATGAATATTCAGGATCAACTTGGTGTTACCTTTATTGTCGTCACGCATGACCAGGAAGAAGCAATGACCCTGTCAACCCGTATCGCAATGATGGATGCCGGGCGTTTTATGCAAATCGGTACGCCTACTGAAATTTATGAATTTCCAGAATCACGCCTGGTAGCCAATTTTATTGGTAGTGCCAACATGTTTGAAGGCCGTGTATCGGAAAACGGACCAGACCATATCATTGTGCAGGGTAAAGAACCGGAGTGCGAATATTATGTCGATCATGGTTTTGCTATTCAGGAAGGCACCAGGGTCTGGGCCGCAATTCGTCCGGAAAAAATAAGAATTTCAAGGACGCCTCCCGAATCAATCACGTCTAATCAAATGAAAGGTATCATCGACGACATCGGCTATCTCGGGAAACTGTCCACCTACCGAGTGAGAGTCGGCGACGATACGGTTATCGAGATTACCTCACCCAATCTCTCAAGGCCCAAAGACGGCTCGCTATTGCTTGACTGGGAAGACGAAATTTATTTAAGCTGGGATGCCTCCAGCGTGGTTGTATTGACTAAATGATCGATACCGATGAGATCGGTAACCCTCCAGTCGATTCAAATTCGACGTTGAAAAAACGCCTGCTGCACTCTTTGCAACACAACTGGAAGTCTGTTGTTGTATTCATTCCTTATTTTTGGCTCCTGCTGTTTTTCTTCGCACCGTTTTTTATTGTATTAAAAATTAGCCTGGCCGAACCCGCTATCGCGAGTCCACCATTCCTGCCGATGACCGAATGGATCGACGATGGCATTATCCAGATTAAACTGGTGTTCGATAATTTCACCTACCTGTGGGAGGATGATTTATATTTCAATACCTATATTAACTCGATTAAAATTTCGTCGATATCGACCCTGCTCTGCTTACTCATTGGATATCCGATGGCTTATGCCATCGTCCGCGCCAGCCACACTTACAAGCATATATTATTGATGTTGATTATCCTGCCGTTCTGGACTTCGTTCCTGTTACGCGTATACGCCTGGATGGGATTACTCGCCGATCAGGGTACGATCAATAATTTACTAATTTCTCTTGGCATAATCGACGACCCAATTCGGTTACTCTATACGCCTTTCGCGGTCTATGTCGGCATAGTCTATACCTATCTGCCATTTATGATCCTGCCGCTTTACGCCAATATGGAAAAGCTCGATGCGTCTTTACGCGAGGCGGCAGCAGATCTTGGCGCAAAACCTGTCGCGACATTTCTGACCGTGACCTTACCACTGACGATTCCAGGCATAGTTGCAGGCTCGTTACTGGTTTTTATTCCGGCAACCGGTGAATTTGTTATTCCGGACCTGCTCGGTGGTGGCAATGTACTGATGATTGGCCGTTTACTCTACAACGAATTTACTGCCAACCATGACTGGCCGGTGGCCTCAGCGGTAGCAATAATATTGTTGATAGTCCTGGTTCTGCCGATGATGCTTTACCAGAATGTGCAAGGAAGGCAGGTGGATAATGCATAACAGTGGAAAACGTTCCAGGTTTTTGATTACAGTCACCTGCTTTGGTTTGGCGTTTCTTTATATCCCGATGGTGCTACTCGTAATCTACTCATTTAATTACTCCAAGCTGGTGCCGGTTTGGGGTGGATGGTCGACCCGATGGTATACCGTCCTGTTCCAAAGCGAAGACGTCTGGGAGGCGGTGGCATTGAGCCTGAAAATAGCCATAACCAACGCCTGCTTTGCAACACTACTGGGAACGCTTGCCGGGCTCGCACTGGTGCGTTTCGGAAGTTTCAAAGGCCGTACACTGTTCTCCGGTATGATAACCGCACCCCTGGTAATGCCCGAAGTCATTACCGGCCTGTCCTTATTGTTACTGTTTATTACACTAGGCGATTTGATCGGATGGCCGGGTAAGCGCGGGTTTACCACTATCACCATCGCACATATTACCTTTTCTATGGCCTATGTCGCGATCATTGTTCAGTCACGTCTTGCCGGTATGTCACAAGACTTCGAAGAGGCTGCGCAAGACCTCGGCGCAAAACCGTTTCGAGTGTTAATTGATATTACCATGCCCTTGATTGCACCCGGCATGCTGGCCGGCTGGTTATTATCTTTCACACTGTCACTCGATGATCTGATTATCGCCAGCTTTGTATCAGGCCCCGGTGCTACTACTATGCCGATGTTGATTTATTCGCGTATACGTTTAGGTTTGCGACCCGATATCAATGCACTTGCGACTATCATAATCGTCACCGTTGCCCTTGGCGTACTATTAGCCGGCTGGATAATGCTTCGCCAACAAAAACGCCGCGAACTCGAATTAGCAATGTCTAGCGAGGATAATTGAGTTCGCCAATGGAATCGGAGGTTCCTTTATTCTACCGTGACAGATTTCGCCAGGTTTCGTGGCTGATCAACATCGGTACCTCTAAGTACCGCCACATAATAACTCAGCAATTGTAGCGGGATAGTCGATAAAATTGGTGTAACCCAGCTGGTTTCACAGTCCATTTCAATCACAATATCGTCGCCGTCCCTGTCGAGTTTGGCTCCCTGGTGGGCGAATACATAAAGCCTTCCACCACGCGCTTTAACTTCCTGCATATTAGACTGTAGTTTTTCCAGCAGATCGTCATTTGGCGTGACGACTATAACCGGCATTTCAGAATCGACCAGCGCCAACGGTCCATGTTTCAATTCACCTGCCGGATAAGCCTCGGCGTGAATATAGGATATTTCCTTTAGCTTTAACGCCCCTTCCATGGCGATTGGATAATGCTCACCTCTGCCCAGAAATAATGCGTGCTGCTTATCGATAAAGTCTTCGGCAATTAATTCGATTTGCTCGTCCAGTCTGAGTAATTTTTCAACCTGTCGTGGTAGTTCGGTCAATTCTCGCACAATCGACGCGATCAGTGATTCATCCAGATTTTGCGCCTTACCAATCGCCATCACCAGTAGCAGCATCGATACCAGTTGTGTGGTAAAAGCCTTGGTAGATGCAACGCCAATTTCGGGACCAGCCCTTGTCATCAGCACCAGGCTTGACTCGCGCACCAGAGAAGATTCTGGCACATTACAAATGCTCAGCGAGCCGCAATAGTTATCAACGGAAAGATTTCGAAGCGCAGCCAGGGTATCTGCAGTTTCACCCGACTGCGACAGGGTAACAAATAGCGTATCTTTCGGCACAACTGAGTTTCTATAGCGAAATTCACTCGCCACTTCAATTTGACAGGGTAAGTCGAGCAGCGCTTCCATCCAGTATTTCGCCACAAATCCTGCATGATAACTGGTCCCGCAGGCAACGATTTGTATGTTTTTTACCTGGCTAAATATGGACTCAGCATCTGCACCGAAAATTTCATCGAGCACATCGGTTGAACTGATTCTACCTTCCAGGCAATCACTGATGGACTTTGCCTGTTCGTGGATTTCTTTGAGCATATAGTGGCGGTATTTGCCCTTTTGTGCCGAATCGCTTGTCAACTCGGAGACGTTGATTTCCAGTTCTTTTACCGCTCCATTCTGATCGAATACCTGATAATCTTTTTTATTAAGGACGACGTAATCGCCTTCCTCCAAATAAATAAAACGATTGGTGACCGGTAGCAAAGCTGATACATCGGAAGCAACAAAGTTTTCGTGAAATCCAAGCCCGATTACCAGAGGACAACCCTTGCGGCACGCAACCAGCGTGGTTGGATCGTCGATCGCAATAATTCCGAGTGCGAAAGCACCCCTGAGCCGGTCAGTTGCATTTTTTACGGCACTAAATAAATCGTCCTTGTAGTAGCTTTCTACCAGGTGGGCAATCACCTCGGTATCGGTTTCCGAACTGAATTCATAGCCCGCGGCGAGTAATGATTCACGAATTTCTTTATAGTTTTCGATGATTCCATTATGAACCACAGCAATACGATTTTTCGAAATATGTGGGTGCGCATTGATCTCGGAAGGCGCACCATGGGTTGCCCAGCGCGTATGCGCAATGCCAATTTTGCCGGCCTGGTCTTCAGGAACCTGATCGGCCAGTTTTCGCACCTTACCCAGCGCCCTGAAACGATCAAGCTTTTGCTCGTTTATCACCGCTAGTCCAGCTGAGTCATAGCCACGATATTCGAGGCGCCGAAGTCCTTCCAGCAGTATCGGGCTCACATCTCTTTGCGCCAGGGCGCCAACTATTCCACACATAACTTTATTCTCAAATTTTTTTAACCGGCTTCTTCCAGGTATCAATCGTGACCTGTTTGGATCTCGACAAGGTTAGTTTATCGGCTGGCGTATCCCTTGTAATTGTCGAACCGGCACCTATTGTTGTACCTCGAGCGATCGTAACGGGTGCGATCAATTGCGTATCTGAACCGATAAATACTTCATCCTTAATAATGGTTTTGAATTTATTCACACCATCGTAATTACAGGTGATGGTACCGGCACCAATATTTACTTTGGCCCCCATTTCAGTATCACCAATATAGCTCAGATGGTTGACCTTGCTACCAGTTCCAATTTGTGAATTCTTGGCTTCAACAAAATTACCAATCTTGACACCATCCGCACATTCGGTCCCCGGCCTGATCCTCGAAAACGGACCAATCGAAACCTGACGACCTATAATAGCTTCATCGATGCTAGTCATCGGCAAAATCACACTGCCAGCGCCTATCGTGGTATTGCGAATTACACAATTTGCGCTGATTCGCACATTGTCGGCCAGGGTCACGTTTCCTTCAAATACACAGTTAATATCAATTTCGACATCAGACCCAACCTGTAAAGCCCCGCGAACATCGATACGTTCCGGATCGTATAACTTAACCCCTTGCTGCATTAGTTTTTCAGCTTGTCTTCGCCGGTAAATTTTTTCCACTTCAGCTAATTGAGCCTGATTATTTACGCCATAGACCTCCTCGATTTCAGCACAGGTTATCGCCGATACCGTCAAACCTTGTTGAACGCTATGCTTAACGACATCGGTTAAATAATATTCCGACTGCGTGTTATTTTTGTCGAGTTTTTCGATTAAATACCTGATCTTTTTACCGTCGATAAACAATATGCCTGAATTTGATTCGCAGATCTTTCTCTGTTCAATACTGGCATCTTTTTCCTCTACAATTGCTTCGACACTACCATTGCTGGAGCGTTGGATACGACCGTAGCCATATGGGTTTTCCGCTAAAAAACTCAAAACCTTAACCGTTGATCCTTTAGCTTCACGGACCAGGTCCTGTACAGTTTCCAGGGTAAGCAAGGGCACGTCACCATACAAAACGAGCACATCATTTCCAGTTTTTAAAACCCCCAGGCATTGTGCAACCGCGTGTCCGGTACCCAATTGCTCAACCTGTTCGACAAATTCAACGTCCTGATCTTTCATGAGTTGACGAATTTGATCCGATTGTTGCCCAACGACTACTATAATTTGATCCGGCTCGAGTCCCAGGCCGGTATCCACGACATGTTGTATCATCGGCTTACCGGCGACCGCATGCATAACCTTGGATCGCGAAGACTTCATGCGAGTACCCTGTCCAGCGGCAAGAATAATAATGCTAAGCGGCATTGATGCGCCTTAAACCTCTCAAAAAATTTCGCTTATTGTAGACCAAGGGCAAAAAAAAAGGAGGTACTAGCTCGCATATTGCGTGAAGGCGGTGGTTACTAGTGATTTTTACCAATGAATTCAAATAATTAGGCACGAAAATTATGGTATGCGAAAAATACAGTTTGTACCTGAACGAAGTCAGGAAAAATCTGGCAGCCAATCTTGATCGATCCCCCTTGGTCCATAGCTACGGCTATGCATCGGCGGGCGATCGACCAACCTTGTTTGCCATATTTCCCCTGAGCTTCGTTCCCTTCATGCAATATGCGGGCCAGGCCTCCTTTTGATGAAATTCAACAACCAAAGTGCCGATATTGAGTTGAATTATTTCTTTCTTATCCTTTTTATCGCAGCAATTTGCGCGGCAGCGGCGGCCAGTTCTGCTCTTGCCTTGGCAACATCTAGATCAGACTTTTGATCCTGTAGCGCCGCCTCGGCACGTTTTTTGGCTTCAAGCGCCGCCGCTTCGTTCAGATCGTGGGCACGAATCGCGGTATCAGAAAGTACTGTTACCATATGTGGTTGTACTTCCAGGATACCACCGGAAATGAAGAATAACTCTTCTTTACCATCACCCATATCGAGCCGCACTTCGCCTGGCTTTAATGGTGAAATAAGCGGCGTATGACGCGGTGCGATACCGACTTCACCCATTACCGCAGGTGCGAATACCATTTGAGCCTCACCCGAAAATATCTGTTCTTCGGCACTAACGATATCAACTTGAATGGTACTGGCCATAGGATAGTTCCTTAAAGCTCTTTCGCTCTTTCGGCGACTTCTTCGATACCGCCGACCATGTAAAACGCCTGCTCCGGATACTGATCCATATCACCGTCAAGTATTGCCTTGAATCCCGAGATGGTGTCTTTCAGCGATACGTATTTACCCGGTGAACCGGTGAATACCTCGGCAACGAAAAATGGCTGTGACAGGTAGCGTTGTATCTTACGGGCGCGGGTGACCGCGAGCTTATCTTCTTCAGACAGTTCGTCCATGCCGAGAATCGCAATAATGTCTTTCAGCTCCTTGTAGCGTTGCAGGATTCCCTGCACGTCCCGCGCTACATCGTAGTGTTCGCTACCGACCACGTTCGGATCAAGAATTCGAGAGGTGGAATCGAGCGGATCAACCGCTGGATAAATACCAAGTTCAGCGATTTGACGTGACAATACCAATGTCGCATCGAGGTGGGCAAAAGTCGTTGCGGGTGACGGGTCAGTCAAATCGTCCGCCGGTACATAGACCGCCTGGAACGAGGTAATAGAACCTGTTTTGGTCGAAGTAATACGCTCCTGCAGGGTACCCATTTCCTCGGCCAGGGTAGGCTGGTAGCCAACCGCCGAAGGCATCCGCCCCAGTAGTGCCGATACTTCGGTACCCGCCAGTGTGTAGCGATAAATATTGTCGACAAACAGCAATACGTCGCGGCCTTCATCGCGGAATTGCTCTGCTATCGTCAAGCCTGACAAGGCTACACGTAAGCGATTTCCAGGAGGCTCATTCATCTGGCCATATACCAGCGCCACTTTATCGAGGACGCCTCCATCGGTCATTTCGTGGTAGAAGTCGTTGCCTTCCCGCGTTCTTTCGCCGACACCGGCAAATACCGAGAAACCCGAGTGCTCTACCGCAATGTTACGGATCAATTCCATCAGGGTTACAGTCTTGCCCACACCGGCGCCACCGAACAGGCCAATCTTGCCGCCCTTTACAATCGGCATAACCAGGTCAATAACCTTGATACCGGTTTCGAGAATTTCGGTCGCAGTTGCCTGTTCTTCGAAGCTTGGTGGAGTACGATGGATCGGCATGCGTTTTTCTTCACCGATTTCGCCTTTCTCGTCGATCGGCTTGCCCAGTACATCCATAATACGACCCAGGGTCTTCTGACCTACAGGTACAGTAATGGGTTGACCGGTATTGGAAACTTCCAGGCCTCTGCGCAGGCCTTCGGAAGCCCCCATGGCGATAGTACGAACGATTCCGTCACCCAGCTGTTGCTGGACTTCCAGCGTCAGATTATCCGCATCGGCAATATTAAGTGCATCGTAAACCTTGGGAACAGAGTCTCGGGGAAACTCTACGTCGACGACAGCGCCGATTACTTCCACGATGTTACCTGTACTCATGCTTGTATCCTCTTAAATTTCTAATATCTAAAATAAATTAAACTGCTGCCGCGCCGCCGACGATTTCACTGATTTCCTGAGTGATACCAGCCTGACGCTCGCGGTTATAAATGAGTTGCAGATCATTGATCATTTCACCTGCATTGTCGGTTGCATTCTTCATCGCCAACATGCGTGATGCCATTTCACAGGCCACATTTTCGACTACTGCCTGATAAACCAACGATTCGATATAACGATCAAGCACCTTATCGAGTACTTCTTTGGAATCGGGTTCGTAAATGTAATCCCAGTGGTGTTTGAGTTCAGTGTCCTGCGACGGAATCACCGGCACTAACTGAGTGACCCTGGGTTCCTGAGTCATGGTGTTAACGAACTCATTACTGATCAGATAAATCACATCTATTTCACCGTCAGCAAAGGATTTCAAAATCGCCTGCACCGGGCCGATGATGCTCGCCATTTCAGGCCTGTCGCCTATATGACTGGCCTCGGCGATAATTTTGGCACCAATGCGTTTATAGAAACTGAGCGCTTTACCACCAAAAGTCACCACTTCGATTTCGATACCTTTTTCGTCGAGCTCGCCAATTTTATTCAGCGACTTCTTGAACATATTCGTATTCAAACCACCACAAAGGCCTCGATCGGTCGATATAGCGATAATACCGGCACGCTTAACCGGTCTTTCGATCAGAAAAGGGTGTTTGTATTCAGGGTGCGAACTGGCGACATGGGCAACGACGGTGGCAATTTTTTGTGCATAGGGGCGTGTCGCGAACATCTGGTCCTGGGCACGGCGCATTTTACTGGCCGCCACCATTTCCATGGCCTTGGTGATCTTTTGAGTGTTTTTAACACTCGTGATCTTGGTCTTTATTTCTTTACCGCCAGCCATTGCCCATCTCTCTCAATAAGTTACTCTTAGTAGACGCCGTTAGCTTTGAAGTCTTCGATCGCCGCCGCAATCTTGCCTGCAATCTCGTCGTCATAGTCGCCGGTGGCATTGATAGAATCCAGCAGCTCACCGTGGTTCGATTTAATATGCGCATGCATTGCATCTTCGAAGGCAACAATCTTGTTGACATCGACATCATCCAGGTAACCCTCGTTGGCCGCGTAGAGCGACACACCCATATCAGCAATTGATAATGGCGCGTATTGCTTTTGTTTCATCAGTTCGGTGACTCGCTGACCGCGTTCCAGCTGCTTGCGAGTGGCTTCATCAAGATCCGAAGCGAACTGCGAAAAAGCCGCCAGTTCACGATACTGGGCCAGTGCCAGTCGCACACCGCCGCCGAGTTTTTTAATGATCTTGGTCTGTGCCGCGCCACCAACACGCGATACCGAAAGTCCGGCGTTAATCGCTGGACGGATACCGGCATTGAACAGATCGGATTCGAGAAAGATCTGTCCGTCAGTTATCGAGATGACATTGGTCGGTACGAATGCTGATACGTCACCGCCCTGGGTTTCGATGATCGGTAACGCGGTCAGGGATCCGGTTTTACCTTTTACCTTGCCGTTGGAATATTGT
>Ga0255049_10000809_pt1 | contig 18635 bp, 12 predicted proteins | sample JV7_2_3_MG_FD_183615 | JGI IMG/M metagenome (GOLD analysis project Ga0255049, IMG submission 183615) | Seawater microbial communities from Jervis Inlet, British Columbia, Canada - JV7_2_3 | ecosystem: Environmental > Aquatic > Marine > Inlet | place: Canada: British Columbia | collected 2016-10-06
CGGTTTCAGCGCCGCTTCTACAAATCCGCTCTTGAGATCGCAATCGATACCGTACTTCTCGACCCGGTCATAGATAATGTCGTTTCCGCGCCACTTTATGTCCCACATCACATCGGCGGTGCCGTTGCCGTGTTTCTTCTGGATTTTTTCCAGTCCGCTGACGCCACTGATCAGATGCCCGCCATTCCTGCCAGAGGCTCCCCAGCCAACACGATTGGCTTCAATCAGCGCTACAGAATATCCACGTTCGGCGAGATTCAGCGCAGTGGAAACACCAGTAAACCCGGCGCCAACCACGCAGATATCGACCGACTTGCTGCCCTCCAGCACGGGATAGTCGGTGCGCTCATTGGCCGTAGCGGCATAGTATGAGCTGGTGTGTTCCTGTTTTTGGTTGATCGCCTTCATTACGTCTTCTTGAGAGCGGTAATAATATCTTTATTTATATCAACTGATCGGTATAATACAGATAGTCTGCCTGGAGTCAAAATAGGTAGAACCCGCAACGAAGGAATGCCGCCATGCCAAAAGTCGTCGATCACGATGCCCAGCGAGTGAAGTTTGCCGAAGCGGCTATGAGTCTGATCGCGCAGCATGGACTGGAGGGCGTGACGATGCGGGCAGTGGCCGCGGAAGCCGGCCTGTCATACGGATCGTTGTTTCACTATTTCAGCTCGAAGGACGAATTGTTGATGCACGCGGTGCGTCACTCAACCACGCTGCAAAAAAATCGGATCAACAAGTTCGCGAGCCAATATTCTGGAATGAAAGCGCTCGAGCACCTCTTGTGTGACGACGCAATCATCAACGAATCTTCGAGAGACGACTGGATGGTGTGGTTAACTTTTTTGTACAAGGCGGCTTTGCAGAAATCCTTTGCAAAAACTTATGCCGAGCTTATCGACGGCTGGCAGGCGAGAATTGCAGGCTTACTGCATGATGCCCAGCATACCAAAGAGATTCGCGAGGAACTGGACGTCGGCTTCGAAGCGATGGCCCTGTGGGCGTATTCGGCGGGAATAAGCCAATTGAGTTTACTGCATCCCGACCTGCTTCCGGTCGCGCAACAGAAACGACTAATTTCTGCCTATCTTGACAGGCTGCGCGCGACCTGAGGAATCCTGATCCTTCCAGGCGAAACTCACGTGTTGCGAAGCTTGGACTGACGCAGACTCAAAAGTCGGGCGGTGGTGTTGCACGTGCCCGGGCAGGTGTCCAGAACGGCTTGTCTTTGCGAGTACACCGGGCTACGCGGCTGTATTGGCGCAGCTCCTTCTCGTAATAAATTTCTGCCCATAGATTGCCTTCGAGATGTTCGGTCTTGATCATCGCCAACGCGATATTCGCCTTCACTGCGGGTGACCACATCGCGGATGTGACGTAGCCTATTTCCTGGGTGCAACGTTTGTTTTTGTAAATATAAGAGCCTTCGGCTGGTTTGTTGCCCTCAATGTCGAGTTTGGTCAGCGTGTACCTGGGCCCGCGTTGTTTTTCTTTCAGCAATGCAGCCCGCCCACTAAAGTGCGGCTTGTTGAAATCAACTAACCAGCCCAGGTTCAATTCGAACGGCGTTTGGTCGTGTTCGAAATTCACGGTTCTTAGCGCTTCGTTAAACTCCATCGCAGGCATGATGAAAGCGGCTTCAAGTCGGGTCATGTTGGTCGCGGTTTCACCATAGGGCTGTATGCCGTAGTCTTCACCAGCGGCGTAGAGTTCGTCCCATAGCTCAAGTCCCAACGCCCGCGGAATCCAGAGTTCATAACCAAGGTCGCCGGTAAATCCCGTTCGCGACACCATCAGTGTGTCGCCATGAAACGGAAAGCGCATGATGTCGAACGGCTTCGCTGTGTCGATGCCTTCGAGCCCCATTCTTTTCAGCACCGCACAGGAAGTAGGTCCCTGCAATGCAAGGGCGGCCAAGTCATCGGTAACGTCAGTGATATGAACGTCATCAAAGCCGAATGCACTTTTTTCGAGCCACGCGGTACAAGGGCTTCCACAGGTCAGCATGAAGCGATCGCTGGCGAGCTTGAAAATGGTGCCGTCGTCAATCATGCGACCCTCATCCGTGCACCAGACACAGTAGGCAACGCGATTGAGTCCAATCTTCGCAACATCCCGGGTAACCATCCGGTTCAACATTGCCTCGGCATCATGGCCACTTATTTCATATTTTTGCATGGGGCAGATGTCGTAGGTGCCGCAGGTATTACGGACACAAAAATACTCGTACTCCGCGTCGTAGTAATAATCCGCAAACTTGTAGCCATTCCAGGCAGCCCAGGCGTTGCGAATATTCAAGGTTTCCTGCCTGGGGTAGAAAGGGGATTTCTTGAGTCGCTCGCCGGCGTAGGGGTCTGTAGTCGTCATGATTACTCGTCGTCGAAATCGTCAGGGGGCACGGTATTCGGGCGTCGCAGATCGATCAGGATCTCACGTGCCGCATTCGCGCCACAGGCCGAAGACACACCGCCACCAGGATGCGTCGATGAGCCACACATATAAAGATTCTTGACCGGCATTCGATATTGCGCGTAACCAGGAAACGGCCGGTTGAACAACAACTGATCGATGGTGAGTTCACCCTGGAAGATATTGCCTTCTGTCAAACCAACCTCCTGCTCAATCTCGTGCGGAGTGCGAACTTCCATGTGAACGATCAGGTCTTTAAAACCCGGGCTGTAGCGTTCGAGCTTATCAACCACCGACTGACCAAACTGATCACGTTTCTCGGGTGTCCACGGTCCGTCGGCAAGCTTGGGCGGGCAATACTGAACAAAGTTCGACATCCAGTGCTTGCCGGGTGGCGCGACGGTTGGGTCCCAGGCCGAAGGGATAACAGATTCAAGGAATGGATCGTCAGACCAGCGACCGTGTTTCCAACAGTCGTAGGCTCGCTCCATGGTCTCGAGGGAACCTGGGAAGGTCAGGCCACCACGATCGATATAGCGATTGTCAGGAACACCGGTAAATTTCGGCATTTCTGAAAGTGCGATATTGACTTTGCCCGAGGAGCCGCGAATCTTGAAATTCTTTGCTTTTTCGTAGATGCCATCCGGCAGGTCATTCTTATCCATGATGCGGGTAAAGGTGCGTTTGGCATCCAGGTTGGAGACAACAATTCGAGCGCGGATCTCATCGCCATTGTCGAGCACGACACCAACCGCTTTGCCGTGTTCGACAAGCACCTGCTGCACACCGGAATTGGTGCGGATTTCTCCGCCGTGTTCCTGCAATGCGCCAGCAATCGCGTCGGAAATTGCGCCCATACCGCCGCGCGCCAGACCCCATGCGCCGATACTGCCATCGACGTCTCCCATCACGTGATGCAACAGGATGTAGGAGGACCCGGGCGAATGAACACCGAGCGCGGTACCGATTATGCCTGCGCCGGCCATGGCGGCTTTGACTAAATCATTTTCGAAGTAGTCTTCAAGATACTCGGCCGCGCTCATCGTAAAAAAACGCACGTATTCGTAGATTTCTTTCTCGCCGAGTTTCCAGAACTGTTTCGCCAGGAAAAGTAATTCCATGATGTCACGCGGTTTGAATGACGTCGGGTCGGGCGGCGTGCGCAGCAGTGTTTTGCGAATAAGCTGTGAGTAGCGCGTCAAATCGGTCTGCAAACGATGCATCGCATCTGCATCGTGTGGTGAATGGCGCTTCAGTTCAAGGTGCGTGGCTTGTTCGTCGTGATAGAAAAACAGCCGCTCATCGGTGTCACCGAAATTGACGGTACCGAGGTAGGGCACCAGTAACAAACCGTGTCGGCCGAGATCGAGATCGCGGTGCAGAGCCTGGCGCATCAAGCTGCAGACATACGAGCAGTTGGAGTAGATCCAGCCTTCGTGCATCTCGCGGGAAACGGCGGCGCCGCCAATATAGTCATTCTTTTCAACGACGACGACGTTCAGGCCGGCTTTCGCGAGATAGGCCGCGTTGGTCAGGCCATTATGGCCGGCACCGATAACGATGGCGTCGTAGTTGTTCACCGCAGTATCTCGCGGGCCGCGTTGTGCCCGGCCGCGCCCATCAGTCCGCCACCGGGATGAGACCCTGCGCCGCAAAGATGCAGCCCGGAGATCGGAGTAGTGTACTGCGCCGCTTCGTAGGTCGGACGCATCATCAGCATCTGGTCTACTGCCATTTCGGTGTGATGCCAATGGCCGCCGGTCACATGGTAGTTCTTTTCGAGATCGGCAGGTGTCAGAAATTCGCTGTGAATGATTTGATCGCGAATGCCGGGCGCGTACCTGGCGATCGTATCAATAGCACAATCACGAATATCGTCCCGGGCAGCATCTGTCCAGCCACCTTTGAGTTTGTAAGGTACGTACATCACGTGCGCTGACAGTACGTGCTGACCCGTCGGTGCGAGCGATGCGTCGTGCATGCTGGGAACGACAATCTCCATTACGGGATTCTTTGAGCATTCACCGTACTTGGCATCGTCGAATGCGAACTCAATTGCATCCAGTTCCGGCGCAATGATCATGCGCCCGTCAGCCCTCTCCAGCCCTGCAAATTGCGGAGCTCCGTTGAGTGCCAAATGCAGCTTCGCGACATAGCCGTCACAACGTAGTCGCCGAATTCGATTGGTGAAACCGATATCAAGGTTTTCGACACCGACCAGGCTCAGGAAAGTTCTCTTCGGATCGGTTGCCGAAATAACGCGATCAGCTTCGATCTTCTCGCCGTTATCCAGATGGACGCCTGTCGCAAGCAGTCCGTCGGCACTCCCATCTATCAGTACCCGGCTGACCGCGGCGTTGTTTCTGATTTCAACACCAGATGCAGTTGCCGACTTGTACAAGGAACTGATCAAGCCGGCTACGCCCCCGGCCGGGACCGAGTGCACCCCCCGCGATTCGCCTGCCATGCGATAGAGCATCGCAAGTACCGCTGCGTTCGGCGATCGCGGCGCCAGCTTCGAGCCGATGAGACCATCCCAGCTCAGCACTGCCTTGAGGAGGTCATTATCAAAATTTTCATCCATCAGGTCTCGTGCTGGAAGCGTCGCGATCCGCATGAATTCCCGCATGTCCTTCTTGCCAAGCGTCCGAATTTTCAATCCCAGGTGCCCGAACGTCAGCAAGTCGGACGGGCCGGTAGCGCCGATACGCGGCATTTTCTTGAGCCAGAAGGGTTTCAGGGCGTCAGAAAAACGTTGCATAAGTTCGGAATAGCTTGAATAGGCCGCGGCATCATCGGCACCGACGCCGGTCACCGAGCGCTCGTGCAAAATAACGTGCTCTTTATCAGTGCTTAGTCCGATCGTTGCCAGCGGTTTCGACGTGGCTGCAAGACCATGTGACGCGAGTTTGAGATCATTGGCGACCTTCTTCGAGAAGTGACTGACTGAGTGCGCGACCGACGCGTGAAATCCAGGATGAAACTCACGGTTGGCAGCGAGTCCACCGGCTGCCGGCGATGCTTCGAGCACCAGTACGCGCTGGCCGCCCTTTGCCAAATAGGCCGCGCAAACCAGGCCGTTGTGTCCAGCTCCAATGATTATTGAGTCGTATTGTCCCAATGAAATTGACCAATTATTAGTATTAACGAGTGGCAGTGACGCTAATCACCGAAAGGCAGCAAAACCTCCGTGCCTACACGCGACGGGTGAACAACGGCAGAGTACCTAACCGGTCCTTGAATTCGACTTCATTGCCGTCGCTATCGAGAAGCGATGTCGGTGGATCCGTTTTCTGGGTCAGTGGAGTCACGATGAGTATCGTCACGAGCCCCAGCAGCAGACCTAGCAGATCACCCGGCAAGTCGGGGGCATACATAATCGCCAATAACCAGGTGACGAAACCGACCGCCATGGATGCCAGCGCGCCGCTACGGTTTGCTCGCTTCCACCAGACTCCGACAATAAACGGTACGGTGACGCAGACCAGTATCACGGAATTGGCGTCCAGTATCAGGTTGTAAACCACCTGTACCTTGAGTGCCACATAGACTGAGATGCTGCCAAATAATGGAATAGCCGCGCGGGTCCAGTTAAGGCGCAGACGATCCGATGCCTGCGGTTTGAATAACGGCAATATATTGGTACTGAAGACGCTGGAAGCGGCCAACAATGAACTATCGGCACTGCTCATGATTGCGGCGAGGAGTGCGCCGACGAAAACGGCAATAGCGACCGGATGCAGATGCTCAATCGCCATCTGTGGAACAACTGTTTCCGGGTCCGTAAGTCCAGGCATCGTGACACTCGCGATGATGCCAAGCGTTACCGGAATCATTCCAAGCGACAAGTGACCAAAGCCGGCCAGGTAAAAGGAGTTCTGGGCTGTCTGTTCGTCTTTGGCCGAGAAAGCACGCTGCAATAATGATTGCGCCGTTACGTCAGCCAGGCCGAAGATCAACCAGGCTCGAATATAGTTGAGCCAGATGGCGGGTGTATGGTCTGCCGGGATCATGCGAAACGTATCCTCCGGTAGATGCGGGGCGATATTTCCCCAGCCACCAACATCGACAAGTACGACAATGAGCAGTAGCACCAGGCCAACCGCTATGACGATCATCTGCACGAAATCGGTCAGCGCGACAGCCCACATTCCGCCCGCCATCGTATACAGGAAAACGACCGCTGCACCACCCATGATTCCCATTTCGATCGGCACGTTGGTCAGGGTTTCGAAGACGAAACCAAATGCAACGAGCAATGCACCTGTCCAGCCGATGTTTGAAGAGATGGAACCAACGGCGGCAATTGTCGCGGCCGTAGTGCCATATCTGTTTTGCAGGAAGTCGATAAACGTGAGTAGTCGCAGCCGACGAAAAATTCGCACGAAGAAAAAACCGACGATAAACAAACACAGCGCACCGCCAAAAGGATCGGCGATGACGCCGAGAAGCCCGCGTTCGTAAGAGGCGCCCGCTGCGCCCATCATTGTCCCGCCACCAAACCAGGTTGCAACGATCGTAGCGCTCATTATCCACATCGGCATGCGGCGCCCGGCGACGATGAAGTTTACTGTCGAATCTGCTTTCTTCGAGGCATAAACACCGATACCCAGCATCATGACCAGGTACACGGCAACGCCGATGAAAATAATTGTTTCAGTACTCAATGTGAGGCCTTTATTCTTATTGTGGCTCGACCGGCGTGTAAAACGCAGCGTACTATACTCCCCAGTCTACAGCTCGATGAGAAAGAATATTGGATATTGATACACCGTTACGTGAACTTGGCGAAGTGGATTACGCGGCGCTTCGAGATGCAATTCTTGCGCAAGATGATGTTGCATGGCGGGAGGATAGCTATCGCCAGGAAGCGTTTGAGGTCCACCACGATACTGAGTCGATCGTACTGGTATTTGTGAATATCGAACGCTGGCCGAATATTGTTGTGAGTCAGGAACCCGGCTGGGATCGATTGGCAGACGTTGCATTACCTGTAATGAACGACATTATCTCGCGACTCTATCCACCGGGCGGAACAGTAATTCGTGCGATGGCCGCCAAACTTCTCGCGGGCAAGAAAATAACGCCGCACGTTGACAAGCATCAGTCCTTTCACAAAGGCCACCGCATTCACATTCCGATTACGACGAATCCGCGCGTGCGGTTCATGATCGACGGGCGGCCGTATCAGTTCAAAGTCGGTGAGGCGTACGAGATCAACAACCAGAAAAAACACTCAGTCATGAATAAGGGCAACGAAGATCGCATCACCTTTATCTTTGACTATGTTCCTCCAGAGCTTGTGCAAGAATCTCCTTAACGTCAGCAAGGTGCTGCTCGTAATTTCGCCAGTAGTCGACCGCATCACTGTAAATAGGCTCGCGGACCTGTTCGGAGCTTGCGGTATTTACAGGTCGACTGGTCTCGTGGAAATTCAGGCAGGCGTCTTCCCACGGTAGCTCACAGTACTCAAGCATTCGTCGTGCCTGTCCCTCAAGGTCGGCGACAACATCTTCGTATTGCACTTTCAGGACGCGTCCCGGCAAGACGTCGTCCCAGTGATCCATCACGCGAATATAGTCCAGGAAATACTCAGCGCACTCATTCAGGTCGTAGGCGTGGTTCTTGCCTTGTGCGAAAAGTTGACGGTAATTGCCAACGCAAACATCCAGTGGGTGTCGACGGGCGTCAATAATCTTCGCGTTCGGTAGTGCCAGATGAATAAGCCCAACATGGGCGAAGTTCGCCGGCATCTTGTCAGTGAAGTGCTGTGTTTTCTTCGGCAGGTTTGCACGCGAATAGTAGACGTAGCTCTTGCCGAATGAGACGAACTGTTCGGGCGTCATATCAGCGAGCACCGCGGGATATTGCTTGCCGTTCGAACGAGGTCCACCCAATGCTTCTGATAGCAGGCCTATGTAAGGAAGTTCTGCTGCTCCCTCAACGTCGCTGTGACTCGCCAATATTTGTTCCAGCAACGTCGATCCTGATCGCGGCATGCCGAGAATGAAAATCGGTGCCGGTCCTTCGCCCACGGGACTGCCTCTTTGCTCGATAAAGTCGCGATCGAAAAACTCAATAATGGCATCGTGTGATGTTTCGATCTGCACCGGGTCATACTGGACGGCGGAGCGCTTTGCCGCATTTCCCTGCTCATAGTGTTGCCAGGCGCCCTCGAAGTCTTCGTCGGCCTCATGGGCTCTTGCCAGTGCGAAGTGAAAACTGATATTCGAATTCACATCGTCGCCAGTCGATTCAACCTGTGTGCGCATCTCGTCGAATTGGTCTTGTGAGAAACGGTAGTTTCTTAGACTGGCCAGGCTCCACCAGGCATCACCGAAACCCGGGCGAATGGCTATTCCGGATTCGTACGATTTGACCGCTTCGTCCTTACGGCCGAGTATCCTGAGCATGTGGCCACGCCCAACGAGCGCGGGTGGGTAGTCGCTATCGAGTTTCAGTGCAGTCTCGTATACAGAAAGTGCGTCCGCCGATCTGCCAATAATAGCCAGGAAATCCCCGAGCCTTTGCTGATTGCTAATTACACCGGGTTCCAGCGCTACGGCTTTTTCGAGTACTTCTACCGCTTCCGGATAGCGGCCTCGCTCGCCAAGATACAGCCCAAGGTCGAGGTAGCACCGGTAATCACTGGCCGCGAGCTTGAGGATTCGCTTCAGCAGCCCCTCCGCAATAAGATGCCGCCCATCGTTAGACGCTATTCTGGCCAGCAGGCGCAAGACCTTGATGTTGTTGGGTTGTTGTCTTGAAAGGTCGTTGCAGATTTTCTCGGCGGCATCCGATTGGCCGGCTGCGAGTAGCTTGTTTGCTTGCTCCAGCGCCTGCGCAACGGGGGACAGTTTCAGATATTTCTGCTGCGCCTCTTCTGCGCCTTCGTTGTCACCCAGACGCGCGAGTGCTTTTGCCAGTCCTGAATAAGCATCGGCCTGACTTCCGTCGAGCCGGATCGCATCCTGAAAATACCCAACCGCCTTTTCGGTTGCGCCTTCATGCAGATACAGCATGCCCAGGTCTTCGTAAGGCTTGGCGAAAGCCGGTTCCAGGCCGATGGTTTTTTCGAGAATGGGCTTGGCATCGTCAGGGCGGCCGAGTTTCAAGAGGATCGCTCCCAGTAACCCAAGTACATTGATGTCATCCGGATAGTTATCGAGATAGGAGCGACATCTCGTTTTTGCGAGTTCGACCTGACCTGAGTTGATCAGGCGGAATATGTCGTTGACAACGCCGCGGGATTCGCCTTTCTTAAGCATTTACTATTGCGCCTCGCCAAGATTCATAGCTTCGATAACCTGCGGGATCATGGCAAGGTCCGTTGTCGCCATAATATTGGCACCTGATACGCCAGGCATTTGCGCCAATTGCGCAAGCTGTTCGGCGCAAATCTTTAGCCCTTCTTTGCGAGGATTGCTGGCAGACTCAAGCCTTTGAATTATCGAGTCGGCAATCACAACGTTTGGACGATTGTCGCGCAGCCATTTCGCGTCTTCCGCAGACGTGAATATTGCGGTACTGACGATAACTGTCATGCGTCTGGTCAATTGCGTTGCGACCAGGCGTTTCATGAAGCGACGCAGCATATCGATTTCCATACAAGTGTAAGTCAACAGGAAATGGGCGCCGGCATCCGCTTTTGCCTGCAATTTTCGTGGCACCCAGTCGGCCTTTGGTTCATGCGGCACGGCCGCGGCGCCAATAAAGAGGTCGGGAATTGATCTCAATCGTTCATCTGTTTTTAGAGACGCAGCAATTGCGATCAGCTCCTTTGCGTTAATGTCGAGCACCAGTTTCGGCCGCGAACTGACGTCCTTTGGTATACGATTACCCCGAACCAGCAGCAGGCTGGTCACGCCAAGCGCTGCTGCACCAAGCAGGTCGGCCAGCAAACTGATGCGGTTTCGGTTGCGGCAACTCAGTTGCACGATTGGATCCACACCGTTTTCGAGCATCAGGCGAGCAGCTGCAATAGTTGACATGTGCAGCGCCCCAAACTGATTATCCGTCAACAGCACAGCATCAACATGGTCGCGCAGGAGGTCGGCCTGGTGACGGATTGACTTCGCATCGGTCTCGGGCTTCAGGAAGCACTCCGCCGTGATGACGAAGTTCTGCTTGCTGATGGCTTCTCTGAAAGTCTTCATAGGTCGCAGAGAGTAGAAGGTTGCCGCAATCATCACAATACCCTGCCGTGCGGTATCTGAAGACTGGCAATCAGTCGGTTGCTGTGGTGAACTTTCAAATTCAATCTATCGCCGGGATCTACCCATTACTTCTGTCGCACCACCAAAAGAATGCTTCGCTGAGGCCCTTTCGCATTTGCGTGCCGGCAATGCGGCGGGCGCCGCGACCACTTGTAGCAGCGCTTTAGAAGATTATCCGGGTGATGCGAATCTCCTGTGTCTTGGCGCTAAAGCGAATTTGGTGCTGCGGAAGTTCGGCGATTCGAAACGACTGCTGGATGAGGCAGTCCGGCTGCACCCGGATTTTGCCGTCGCACATGACGTCGTTGGCGATCTGTTGTTTGTGCAGGGCTATGTTAGCGCGGCTGTCAAAGCCTATGAACAGGCCCTGCGGCTGGACCCAACAAGCGCAGGTGCGCTTGCCAAGATTGAGAGGGCCCAGGAGCTCATCAAGGATGCCGAAAAAGAGGGCCCACAAGCTGGCGAAGTTCCCGCAGAAGCACGCCGCATGGCTTTTGCGGATGAGATTGACCAAGCCGAGCAATTTACGAAGAATGGCGATTCGAAACGGGCGGAGGACATATTCCGCAGTATTTTGAAACGCGATCCGAACCATGTCGAAGCTGCACGTCTTCTGGCCAAGATTGCCGCTGACAAGAATCGCTATCGGGATGCAGAAATATTTCTTCGGCATGCCGTGAAATTTGCGCCAGACTATGCGCGGTTGTGGGTCGACTTGGCCAATGTACTCAGGGAGTCGGATCGGTCGGATGAGGCTCTGAAATGTGCTGCAACGGTTCTTGAGCTCGCGCCGGATACGGCAGAATCTCATATGCTCTACGCTGGCGTACTCGGCACACTGGGCCGCCACGATGATGCGATCGCCAGTTACGAAAAAACGCTGGAAATCTCCCCAAACAAACCGGGTGCCTTGTGCAGCATGGCGCATCACCTGAAAACGGTCGGTAGCCAGGAAGAGGCGATTGCGAACTATCGCAACTGCATAGCGATCAAACCAGATCATGCCGAGGCGTACTGGAGTCTCGCGAATCTCAAGACGTTTCAATTTGACGATGCGGAAATTGAGAGCATGCATTCGCTACTGGACGACGATGATTTGATAGACCTGTCGCGCGTGCAGATTCATAACGCGTTGGGCCTGGATCGCGAGTCGCGCAGCGAGTACGAAACGGCATTTTCGCACTATCAGCAATGCAATTCATTGCGCCGAAATTCGGAGACCTACGATCCCGTCGAAACGGAAACTCGCAATGATCGCCTGATCAGCTTTTTCGATGCTGAATTTCTGCAACGGCATGCGGGCGCTGGTAATGAGGACTCATCCCCTATTTTTGTCGTCGGATTGCCGCGCTCCGGTTCAACGTTGATCGAACAGATTCTCGCGAGTCACAGCATGGTTGACGGTACCCACGAGTTGTCAGATTTGACCAGGATCGTGCAGAGCCTGCACCGCCCGGGCAAGAAGAATGTGCAGTTCCCGGACACGCTCAGCGAACTGTCGGCCGACGAGTGGCGCGGGATCGGCGCCGACTATATCGAGTCCACCAGGAAGTACCGTGCCGGCGCGGCTTATTTTATTGACAAAAACCCGAATAACTTCATGTACGTCGGTTTGTTGCGACTTGCCTTGCCAAACGCAAAAATAATCAACGCCAGGCGCCACCCGCTGGACAGTTGTTTCGGATCTTACAAACAGCTTTTCGCCAGTGGTCAGCCGTTTAGCTATGACCTGGTCGAATTGGGTGAGTACTACCTGCAATACGTGCGTGTGATGGAGCATTGGCACCAGATTGCCCCGGATTATGTACTGGATGTGCAATACGAGCAGGTGGTCGCAGACCTCGAAACTGAGGTGAGGCGCTTGCTGGACTTTTGCGGTTTGCCGTTCGAGGAGGGCTGCCTTCGCTTTCATGAAACGGACAGGGCGGTCAAGACCGCCAGTTCCGAGCAGGTTCGGCGACCAATCTATACCAGTTCAGTCAATCTCTGGCGAAATTATGAGGCTAAGATTGGTGACCTCATTGAGGTCCTGCAGCCCTTGCTGGATCAGCTTCCGGAGGCAGATCGGCCCTCGCCCCTATAGGGCAGGATTGTGGTAGATTATTGATGTGAGAGTATGTCCAAAGATATAACTGGGGGGTTCGGTAGCATGGATAAGCAACAAAAATTCGCACTTACGCCAGTGGCGGGAGCGATAGCCGCGGCACTGGCACCATCTCATCAGGCATTAGCACAAGAAAACGCGAGTGCTCTCGACGAGATCATCGTCACGGCGACCAAGCGCACATTAAGCGTGCAGGATATTCCTGCGTCCATTCAGGCAATTACTCAAGACAGTCTTGCCTCCATGGGCGCCAAGAATATGGAAGATTATTCCAGATTCGTACCAGCGGTAAACGTTGTCAGCTACGGTGCAGGGTCCAGTACCATCGTATTCCGCGGCGCGATCACCGGCAACAGTTACATCGCTCAGTCGACGTCGTCCGTTTATCTCGACGAAATCTCGTTGACCACGACGGGTAGCCAGCCTTCGATTCGAATGGTTGATATCGAACGGGTCGAGGCATTGTCAGGACCGCAGGGCACCTTGTACGGGTCGGACGCGCAAGCCGGAACGATGCGGATCATCACGAACAAGCCGAAGCTGAACACGTTCGAGGCAATCATCGATGCTGAAGTTCGTGCCGGCGACAAGAGTGACGAAAGTTATCGTGGCTCGCTGGTCTTCAACGTCCCCCTGATCGAAGACAGGATGGCCATGCGTATAGTGGGTTACAGCGACCATGATGGTGGTTTTATCGATAATGTATTCGGTCACACCCCCGACGCATCGGCCGTCGGCGGCAGTTATCCGTCCGGATGGGGCTCGCTCGATAATTCGGCATCATTAGAGAAGAACTGGAACGATGCGGATGTACAGGGTGGACGCCTGTCTCTACTGTGGGAAATGAACGATCGATGGTCAGCAAACGTCGTCGCGATGGCGCAACAGACGGACGCGGGTGCGAATAATTTCTACGACCCGTTTGTTGGCGATTTGCAAACGGTTACGTTCCACCAGGACTATCGGACTGATGATTACGAAATGTATTCATTGGTGCTCGAAGGTGATCTGGGTTTCGCGCAATTGGTCGCCTCGGCTAACTACTATGAACGTGAAGTTCAAATCTCCACGGACATCACTGTTTACGGGCATTACTGGGCGGCGGCTTATTGTCACGACTCTTACTACACCACCTCAAGCCTTGATGTTTATGATCGCGATGAGGATGGGGATGTCACTGAATATGCCTATCCGTATTATTGGGAGAATCCAAATACTGGTTACATCGTCTTTTTCCCTGTTTATTGCATGGGCGACACGATTGAAGGCGATTTTTTCCAGAACTTTATCGAACCCTCTTCACAGGATAAGACGACCTTTGAATTACGCTTGAGTAATCAGGGCGATACGTTCGACTGGATTGTGGGTTACTACAAGGAAGAAAGTAACGACGACTGGGCTGACGATTTCGCAGGGGGCACACTGGGCGGTGATGGCTTGGTGAATACCTACCAGGACTCCATGTCACTGAATTACATGGAATTCTATTTCACCAACTGGGTTTACTACGACGGAACTTATTACACCTACCCTGAGGCAACGGCCTGGTGGCTGTCGGACAGCCACACAGACTGGGATCAGGAAGCATTGTTCGGTGAAGTTACCTGGCACATCAACGATAGTTGGGACCTGACCGTCGGTGGACGATATTTTGAGCGGTCAAACACCAACTTCTATCGCGTCGATCATCCAGGGGATTTGGGCTTTAACGGCGAGCCAGACACGGCCGATCCTGAATCGCGAGCCTTTCGCCTGGCAAACAACAATAGGGCCCCGGCCCACAGTGATACGGAATCGGAGTTTATTCCGAAGGTCGCACTAAGCTGGTCAGTGTCCGATAACACAATGGTGTATGGCTTGTACACTCAGGGTACACGCCCGGGTGGCGTCAATCGAAGCCGCGGTCAGCCTTTCTTCGCGACCAGCTACACATCCGATCTTATGGATAACTACGAGATGGGCTACCGGACAATGTTCGGAGAAGGCAGCGGTCGATTGAATGTTACGGCCTTCAACATGGTCTGGACGGACTATCAGCTGTCGCTGACCGATCCGTCAAGCAGGCCTTGCGACGAAGTCTTGCCAGACCCCGATCCACCGGATGATGTCCCGAATTTGTGCGGCCAGCCCTGGCAGTCGATTGTGACCAACGCGGGTGAGGCACATATTACCGGGCTGAATGCCGAGCTGGACTACGCGATCAATGACTCCTGGGTGTTTGGCGCCAACGCCATGCTGCTGGAAGCAGAGACGGACACCACAGCGGACCTCACTGGTGATGGTGAGAATGACCTGGTTGCGGGGCTGCGATTGCCGCTCACGCCGGAGTTGAAAGCATCGGCATGGCTGGATGTGACCAATCCGTCTGAGTGGTTTGGGGGCGAAGAAGTGTTTGCTCGCCTGCAGATCTCCTATACGGGTGATTCAGTGAATAAACTGGACCCGATTGACCCGAATGATCTCGATGATGCAAACCCGCAATTGACCTCCAAGGCGTACACTATCGCTGATTTTAGAACGGGTATTCGCGGACCTGACTGGGAGCTTTCCTTCTTCGTGAATAACCTGGCGGATGAACGAGCATCCTATTCCATTGGCACGGGGCAAATGATGTGGGGAGCGTCAAGCGTTCAGGACGGTCGAGCCCACTTTCAGAAGAGTTACGTCAATCGACCAAGAGAGTTTGGGGTCCGCTACATGAAACGGTGGGGAGATTAACTGCGCGCGGTAAGCTGCAAAAGACAGTAGAGCAGAGAAACAGGCCGGGCATCGCCCGGCCTTTTTTTGTGCCTTATCTCAGCAGGTATCGTAGGGCCAGACCTCGAGGCCGTGAATGGCATTGCGAATGTCCATCGACAAGTTGACGGAGCCCACCATTTGATTGGCATGCGTGTCGTACAGGCTGATCGTTGATGGTGACGAACCCGCAGCGATAAAGCGGTTGTCAACAACGCACAGGCCGCGTCCAAATCCTTGCCGTGCAACCTTCGAATCATCGATCCCGGCAAACTCTATGGCTGTCTCATCGTAGGTGACTATCTTGTGCGCTTGTTGTCTGCCATCTCGGGGCACGTAGCGGACGTGGTCATTGGCAGTATCGTTGAACAGCACACCCCCGTTCCACGGCTGAGCGTTGTGAGTTCCGGCTGGCAGGTTGCAAAACTCGTGTACCTCCCAGTCCCTGTTCAGGTGCAACATCGCATTACTGCGCAATCCGCTTAAGTAGACGCCACCATCATCGACGTGCACCGAATTGATATGAAAATCGTTCTCGGGGCGTGGCCCGATTCCGGTTTGCGGGTCGAACGTAAATCCGTCCCATTGCTCATATTGTTTGAGCAGTCGAAATCCCCAGTCAAAAGCCTTGGTATCGAGGTTAAAGGACAGCAAGCTATCGAACCCTGTTGACGTGACAAAGATACGCCGACCCATGCGGACAATCTCATGGCAGTGTTTCAGGTAACGATTGCGGTAGGAATGCTTGATTTCGAAATTGCGGTCGTAGCAAAAGAGTTCATCGCTGGCAGCGACGTAGATGTCATCGCCGTCGAAAGTGATTCCACGCAGACCTCTATCCGCACCGCGGCCTTCGAAATCGATACTGCTGGTATTCCAGTCGACGTGTTGTTCGCCGGTTTGTTTTTCGAAATCTATCGTATAAATGCCGCCGTGGCTTTCGCCTTGCTGGCTGCCACGTACTACGGATGTCGCTATCAGTTTGGGTAGTTTTGTCGTCATGGCTGAGAGTATGAATTACTCGTGGGCACAGTGAAACAGCTTATGCGCCTCAGTAAAGCCGATCATCGGTGGCCGGCTGGTATATCATGCGTGATTCTCGACGTTGATTCGGACAGGTTACAAAAGCATGCAAGTAATTCGCACGTTTGAAGGCGAAAACTTAGAGGCACTGTCACGGGGTAGTATCGTGACGATTGGCAATTTCGATGGCCTGCACCTGGGACATCGGATGTTACTCGATAGCGTGCTTGAGCAAGCCCGGGCTTCTGGTTTGCCCGCCGTTGTCATGTGCTTTGAACCTACCCCGTTAGAGTTCTTCTCGCCACAGAGTCCGCCTGCGAGGCTCATGCGCTTTTCCGAGAAGTGTCAGGCGCTGGAAGAGTATGGCGTCGATATTTTTTGTTGCCTGGATTTCGATACCAGGATGCGCAGCGGTTCGCCCGACTGGTTTATCCAGGAAGTACTCGTTGATACATTGAATGTGCAGCACTTGATCGTTGGTGACCAGTTTCGTTTTGGCAAGGATCGCGCGGGTGACGTCGCGGAGCTGCGGAGAGCTGGCGAAAAATACGACTTCCAGGTGCGTGGAATTGCCAGTCTCGAAAGTGATGGCACGATCGTTAGCTCTACTCGAATCCGCAATGCCCTGTCGTCGGGGAATCTGCACCGTGCCGCAGAGCTGCTCGGGCAGAACTACAAAATGTCCGGTGAAGTGATTCACGGTCAGCATTTGGGGCGCAGGCTGGGCTTTCCTACGGCGAACATAGATCCGGATCGAATTCATGTTGCTTTAATGGGCATATTCGCAGTGCGAGTGATAGGTCTCGGGGGAGATGTGCTTGAAGGCGTTGCCAGCGTTGGAACGCGTCCGACCGTTGGCGGCACGAAGGTGCTCCTCGAAGTGTACATTTTTGATTTTGATGAAGATATTTACGGGCGGGAAATTCAGGTCGAATTTGTGGAAAAGATCAGGGAAGAGCTCAACTTCCCCGATATCGATGCACTCATCGAGAACATAAATAATGACGTCGTCATTGCCAGGAAGATTCTCTCGGAGCGGGATGCTGAGGCGCATTAGCTGCTCGGCACAAGCCTCTAATTCAGGAACATCAGCTTAGATGTCTATTTCACCTTCAGCAGGTATGCCAACGAGTATTGTCCGGCGGGGCTGGATTAATTTCGCTCTGGTCAGTTTGCTGTTTTTTCAGGTAACGGCTGCGACCTTCGCCTCCCTCGGCGTGGCTTTGCCATTTATGATCGAGGAAATGTCCTGGTCATGGTCCGGCGCTGGCCTTGGATTTTCGATGTTGTCATTCATGGTTGGCATCGCCAGTCGTATGCCGTCCTGGACGTTGACGAAATTGGGTGCACGCGCAACATTCGGTATCGGGGGAGTAATTATGGTGATCGGTCTGGCGCTGATGGCGACTACGACCGGACTCAATCAATATGTGGTCGGAGCCGGTTTGGCAGGATTGGGCTACACCTCGTGTGCACTGATACCGGGCGTCGCGGTTATTAACCAGTGGCTACCGCACCGTCGTTCGGTCGCAATCGGTGCGTACATGATGATTGGTGGATTGGGCGGCGTCGCAGGCCCGTTTTTTGTTACCGGCATTGTGGCGGCGACAGGTTCGTGGCGATGGCATTGGTGGTTGATGGCCGGATTGATCGGTTTTATGACTGTGTTGGCTGTCTCTCTACTGAAGAGCCGCCCCGCAATTGCAGACGAGGATGCTGAGTCGGAACTGTCGGCCGAAAGCCATTCGGATAATGTTCACATGACACGGTTCGAATGGCATTTTAAAGATGTAATCCGAACACCGCAGTACTACATTATCGTTGCAGCGATGACGATGACGCTCTTTGGAGGAGTAACTACCAATAGTTGGGCGGTTAGCCATATGGGCAATCTCGGTATCCTGGTTGCCATCGCTGCCGGAGCACTCAGTGCGCAAGCACTGGTTAACTCTTCATCTCGTGCGTTTGGCGGCCTGCTTGCAACTTCCGTCGATCCGAAATGGTTACTGGCTTCCGGGCTGGTGGGAGAGGTCATCGGCATGTTGGCACTGTCCTATGCAGACAACATGACAATGATCGTCCTGTTTGCGATCGGAGAAGGCTATGGCTTCGGTATGTGCATGTTTGCGACAACAATCTTGCTG
>Ga0255049_10000810_pt1 | contig 18620 bp, 19 predicted proteins | sample JV7_2_3_MG_FD_183615 | JGI IMG/M metagenome (GOLD analysis project Ga0255049, IMG submission 183615) | Seawater microbial communities from Jervis Inlet, British Columbia, Canada - JV7_2_3 | ecosystem: Environmental > Aquatic > Marine > Inlet | place: Canada: British Columbia | collected 2016-10-06
ATCGTGGATCTTCACCGCGCAGCACGATTGCAGCAGCGCGGATGAGCAAATTAGCGCGGGTGACTGGCGAGGCGCTGACGGCCTCGACAGTGCCAACCAAGCGCTGGACGGTGTCGTCTAGCTCTTGGATGCGGTGTGGTCGGTTCATCGTTTTCTCCTTGGCTGCCCCGGCGCTGGGCCGGGGCGGTGGGTGTTAGGCGGCGGGCGTCGTGCTGATGGCCTCGGCCCATTCGTTGGAACGGCACCTCTTTTGCGCCTCATCGCGGGTCTCGTATATCTCGGGGCAAGTGTAGTGTTCCCCCAGCAAGCTGTCGTATCCCTTGATTTTCCATATGGTCATGTCGGTTCTCCTGAGTTGAGCTAAGTCTTGCAGTTCGTCGTTTGTCATTGTCGTTCTCCTTTGTGATACGTCACAGATAGCAGCCGTGTCGCGTCACGTCAAGAGCTAATTTACGCTTTACGCGCAAGCTACTCGCTTGTCTTAACGGAATAGGCTAATATGCCCCCGTAAGGAGACGTGACATGCCCGCTAGCACAACAAACTATTCGTGGAACCTGCCAACTGTCGGTGGAGATGAAGACGCCTGGGGTGGTTATCTGAACTCGAATTGGAGCGCACTAGACACTTTGCTTGGTGGGACCAACGCAACAGAGTTTGCGATACTTGATGGGGCAACCTTAAGTACAACTGAACTTAACTTGCTTGACGGCGTCACTTGGACGTTGACGAACTACAACGCGCTGACGGCGTCTGCCACCGAGCTTAATTTGCTTGACGGTGTGACAAGCCTTACGGGCGCTGACAACGTGCTTGTGACAGGCACGGCTGGAACAAGTGGCCAATATGCGCAATGGAACAGCGACGGCGACGTGGTGGGCGTCGACATTAATATCCTGCCGGAATCGGATTGGGAGGCGGGTACAAGCACTACCGAGGCTCTTGTAACGCCTGCTAAAGTTAAAGCAGCGATTGAAACAAGGATTCTCGTCGCTGTTGAGACTGCCCGCTTTGACATAACGAACGATACATGGGTAAAGCGGCAGATCGAGCAAAGCCACAATGATATTTCCGGGGCGTCTATATCTTCCAACGTAGTCACCCTGCCTTCGGGGACGTACCTTATGCAAGCCTTTGCGGTTACGGACCGCGAGCAGAGAGACAATGTACAACTACGCATTCAGAACACAACTGCGTCAACATCTATTGCCGCAAGTGCCGCAATGAGGCTAGTTGACGGCGATGGGGATAGTGGCAACGCCTCTATGCACGCTACGGGCGTAGTAACTCTCGCGTCTCCCGCTGATATCGAGTTGCAGGTTTATGCGTCGGCTAATGTTTCAAGCCGACCCTCAACGGATTATTCTGGCATTAACCCTCAAGGCGCTAGCTTAATTGTCACAAAGCTGGCTTGATCCATTCGCGGGAGATTGACGTGCCTTTTATATCTCTAAAGCTGCCGCCAGGGTTTTTTCGCAACGGCACAGACCTTGAGGGGGCGGGCCGTTGGCGCGACGGGAGCTTGGTCCGCTGGCGCGAGGGTAGCTTGCGGCCAATCGGCGGTTGGCGGGAACGTGTCTCAAACATGTTCAGCGCAGCCCCGCGAGCGCTAATAGCATGGCAAGACAACAGTGGCGCTCGCTGGATTGCGGGCGGCACATACGACAGCTTGAAGGTGGTCACGTCAGGTGGTGTGATCACTGACATTACGCCCAGCGGGCTGGCGAGTGGCATTGAAGACGCTGCGGTCAACACTGGTTTTGGGGGCGGCTTTTTTGGATCGGATGTGTACGGTTCGGTGAGGCCAGACGCCGGAAACTTCAGCGAAGCGACGACGTGGTCGCTGGACAACTTTGGCCAATACCTTGTCGCGTGCAGCGTATCTGACGGTAAGATTTACGAGTGGCAGCTAAACACGGGCGCTTTGGCCGCGCAGATCACCAATTCCCCGACAGGGTGTGTCGGCTTGGTTGTCACAGAAGAGCGTTTTTTGTTTGCGCTGGGCGCGGATAACGACCCGCGAAAAGTCGCGTGGTGTGACCAAGAGAACAACACGACGTGGACTGCCGCCGCTACCAATCAGGCGGGATCGCAAACGCTTCAGACCCCCGGCCAGATCATGGCGGGCATACGCGCCGATGGGCAAACTCTTGTGGTGACAGATATTGACGCTCATCGCGCCATCTACGTCGGGCCACCCTTTGTTTACCAGTGGGAACGCGTAGGATCGTCCTGCGGCCTCGCCGCGCGCAAAGCTATCACCGCAACTGACAACGGCGTGTTCTGGATGGGCCAACGTGGTTTCTTTCGGTTTGATGGTCAGAACGTGCAAGAGTTGCCTTGCGAGGTCCACGACGCGGTCTTCAAAGACATCAACACCGCCCAGATCAGTAAAACCTGGGCGGTAAGTAACGGGCAGCACGGCGAAGCCTGGTGGTTCTATTGCTCGGCTGGCTCGACCGAGATCGACAGTTATGTCGCCTACGATTATAAGGAAAACCATTGGCTGATCGGCAAAATGGATCGGACAGCGGGCTTTGACCGTGGCGTGTTCCGCACGCCAATCTACGCCGACGCCACAAGCGATCTATATGACCACGAAACAGGCTTCACTTACGACGGCTTAGAGGTGTTTGCCGAAAGCGGGCCAGCAATGCTTGGCAATGGGGAACGCCTTTTGAATGCCCATAAGCTGATACCCGACGAAGGTACGCAAGGCGATGTGACGCTGACGTTCAAGACGCGACGTTACCCCAATGGCGCAGAGACTTCGCACGGCCCATATACCATGGGCAACCCTACAAGCATTCGCTTCAGCGGACGCCAAGCGCGGATGCGTGTGACAGGGAGTACGCTCACGGGCTGGCGGTTCGGTGTTCCTCGCATCAACGCGACAGAAGCAGGTCGTCGATGAGCGCACCGCAGATACCACAGCCGCGAGGCGACGATTGGCGCGCATGGGGCGGTCAACTTGTGCGATCCTTATTGCGCCAGCTTGTGCGCCTTAATTTTAAAGATACCGACGACAACCCGTCTGAAAACGGCATCCTGTTGTGGGACAACGTCAACGGCTACCCTGTCGTGTCCAAGAACAACGAGTGGCGTCAAGTGGTTCTCGAAGGCGGGCATTACGCTGGTACGATCACGTCCGATGTCACCGCCGCGCTGGTCGATACCGCGTACCCGCTGACATTCACAGCCTCTTTGTCAGACGGCATTACGAACGGCACCCCGGCGTCACGCATCGTCTTCGAAGAAGGCGGTCACTACATGGTGTCGTTTTCGGCGCAGATCAGTTCTACATCCGGGTCAACTGTGCTGTTCCGATTTTGGCCTCGTATCAACGGCGTTGATCAGACGGGCAGCACCATCGTCGCCGGTTTGCACCAAAACAACGCCACGACCGTCGTGTCGCGTGCCACGACTTTCACAGTGTCGGCTGGAGACTATCTTGAAGCGGCGTGGGCCGTCGATAGCACCAGCGGCTTTTTGGATGCCGTGGCGGCGACGGCATACGCCCCGGCAGCGCCTGCGACCACGATAGGTATTACGAGGCTACATGCGTGACACTTTTTGGATAATGGGGTAGTATGACACCGCGAGTGCAATTGATCGGAAAAGACCAAGTCGATTTGGTTTGGGAGATTGCAGAGCCTGTCCTAGCTTTGTCGCAGCGGCGTATCGCGCGAGACGTTGGGACTGAGGACATTTACGCGGCGATCCTAACTGGGCAGGTCCAGCTTTGGGTGATCGTTGGTGAGGACACGCTGAAGGCCGTTCTGGTGACGGAAATAATTCAGCACCCTCGAAGCCGAATTTTAAAAATTATGCACGTCGCTGGAAAAGACATGTCAATGTGGATAGACGAGGCGTTGGACACAATGAAACGATTTGCTGCTGATATGAACTGCGATAGGGTTTCTGCCGACGCGCGGTTGGGGTGGCTGAAACACGCACCGAAACACGGGTTCAAAGAGACGCACCGCGTCTACGAAATGGAGTTGTAGCATGGGCGGTAGCCAAACAAGTTCGACACGGGTGGATATGCCCGAATACGTTGAGGACTATTACAGAGGCACATACTTCCCGGCTGCGGAAGAAGTCGCGGGGATGGAGTTCAACCCGTTCGAAGGCCCGATGGTCGCTGGTGTGTCACCCCTGTCGATGGGCGCGCAGCAATACTACCAGGGCATTGGTGATGTGTCCGCGATGACGCCGCAAGACTATACGGCCATGAACCAAGCCAATCTTTCGGGCTACACGCAAAACGTCATCGACCCCACCTTGGCTCGAATGGCCCGCGAGCGTGAAATTGCCCGCACTGGCGAGATGGCAGACATCACGCGCGCTGGCGCATTCGGCAATGAGCGTCGTGGTGTTTATGAGGGCGAACGCCAAGCGCAGTACGAACTGGGCCGAGACGAGATGATCGCCAACTTGATGCGTCAAGGTTACAACGAGGCGCAAGCAGCCACGATGTCCCAACTGCAAATGGGTCAAGGCGCTGCGGCTCAAGCTGCGGCGGGTATGCAACAGCTAGGGGCTTTGCAGCAAGGCACTGAGCAAGACATCCTCAACGCGCAGATCAACGAGTTCATGCGCCAGCAAAATTTTCCGCTGCAACAACTTTCCGCGCTGGGCGGTGCAGCAGGCGCGGTCGGCTCACTGTCGGGTACAAGCACGACGCAAACAAGTTCCCCTGGGGTTGGGGATATTCTTAGTGGGCTTGGCTCTTTGGGCCAAGGCATAGGGGCTATGTCTGATCGACGCTTGAAGGATAACATCCAGCACCTCGCGACTGAGAACGGCGTAAAGTATTATAGGTGGACATGGAACGATGAGGCCAAGCGCCTTGGGGCCGATGACACACCGCCAATGGGTGTTATTGCCCAAGAGCTTGAAGAGATTTACCCGCACTTGGTTGAGACAGGCAAAGACGGATATCTGCGGGTCAACTATGCTGGCTTGCGAATTGAGCAAGGCGTGGCTCCGGTTTAAGGTTTTTGTAAATGGCTATCAGTCCAGAAGCGCAAGCAGCCTACGACGCCTTGAACGCGGCATACGGCCAACCGCTCGACGTTATATCCGGTTATCGTAGCCCGCAGTATAATCGCCAAGTCGGAGGCGCGTCGAACAGTCAGCACACGCACGGGAATGCGTTTGACATTAACGTGCGTGGAATGCCGATCGACCAACGCTTGGCGTTGGCTTCTCAGGCGCGGGACGCAGGTTTCACGGGCTTTGGGTTTTACGACAACACCCTGCACTTTGACGTGGGGCCGTCGCGCTATTGGGGGCCGTCACACCGCAGCACAAGTACGCCGGATTGGGCACGGGCATGGGCGCAAGAAAACATCGGGGGCGCAGCCCCTCAAGGAGTACCAAGCATGGCGATGACACCTGATCCGCAGCCCCAAGGGTTTATGAGCAACCTTTTTGGCGGCTTTTCCGACGCGCCGGATACAAGCCCGACCGACCCATACGCCAACCTGTCGCGGCAGCAGCGTATGATGCTGGGCTTCGCGGCTCTGCGAGACGCAGGGGCATCGTTTGCTGGCCGTGACACTGACTTCTTTGCGGAAACGCTTGGGGGCTATGAAAGTGCGCGGGAACGCGAGCGGCTGAGAACTCAAGGCCAAGCCCAAAGCCTTATGAACCTTCAGCAAGCCTTGCTTTTTGCTGAAGCCACGGGTGATACGGAAACGGCCAACCTATACCGCAATCTGATTTCGCAAACGCGCGCTGCAATGGGTGGTGGGGTAACGCCGTCACCTGCCCCTGCGGCTGCTACTGCTGCTGTGGCAACACCAACCGACCCTGCTGCTGTGGCAACACCAACCGACCCTGCTGCCGCGGTAATACCAACCGAGCCTGCTGCTGCGGCAACACCAGCGGAACAAATTTCAGCCTTAGATCAACAGATCGCAGAGGCTAATCAGTCTCTTGATGAATTGACCAAAACAGCTATCACGGGCGGTATCACAGGCTTGGATTACGGGCCAATGATTGAACAAGCGCAGCGTCGAGTTGATCGCCTACGCGAAGAACGCGAGGCTCTCGCGGCTAGCCAAACTGCGGCCAAGGAAGTGGCGACAGAAATTGAAAGGGCGGCAGAAAAAGCAGAACAACTAACGCTCCCCCTTATTGATGAATCTCTTGATTTCTTAATTGAAGGTTTTGACCCCTCAACGGGTGAGGAAGTTATAAACCCAATGCTTATGACCCGTGCGGGGCGGGCTTGGGAAACTTTTGTTCAATCGCCTGAGTACCAACGGTTCTTGGGGGCGATTGAAACATTGAAAACTGGCACTCTGCTTGAAGCTTTGGGGGAAGTAACTGTCGGCGCTCTCTCTGATTCTGAACGCAAAGCCCTGTCGGCCATGCGGGGTAATCTAGACCCGGACGACCCAATTGGTTCAATAACAACGCTACGGGAAATGCGCAGAATTGGGCAAAGCGCTATTGATCGCCAACGCGCTTCAAGCGGGCAAGCGTCCAGTACACCAAACGTAACTTGGGATAACTGAGCCAATGGGACAAATTACATTCCGTGTTTTCACAATGGACGGGCGTAGAGCCACTGTGACCGCCGATAATGCGCGAGAAGCATATGACGCCGTGCGTGAAAGCGACCCAGGGGCGTCTTCAGCGGGCGTAGTCATTCGCAACACGGAAGATGGTACTGATGCGTATGTATCAGAAGGATACGCCACCAACGACCCAGACCGCATAGCTCAGATAATGTCTGAAAGTTTGACACCTGGGCAGGCTTCGCGACGAAGCATCGCAGAACAACAAGTGCAGGATGCACCGCAGCTAAGTAGGGGGGCCAGCGCCCTTCGAGGCATCCCTTTTGTTGGCGAATACACCGATGAACTTACGGGCATGATATACGGGCCAGAAGCCGCAGCCGCGCAGCGTTTTGCAGCCGACTCCATGATGGAAGCACGACCTACAGAGGCTATGCTAACTCAACTCGGAACAGGGATTGGTACAGGGGTTCTTGCCGCTCCACTCGCGCTTCCAGGGCGCGCGCTGAGTCTTGGTAAGGCGTTAGTTGGCGGGGCGCTTGGTGGCACGGTGGCAGGTGGGGCGGAAGGCGTTGTCAGCGGGTACGGCGCTGGCACAGACCCGGAATCTCGACGCGTATCAGCAATACAGCGCGGGGGAACTGGGGCTTTAACGGGTGCAGCCCTTGGGCCTTTGGGTCCATTGCTGGGGGCTGGGGTTGGTAAATTGGCTGGCGCACCGACGCGAGTTCGGCAAAGTAATATTGCTGGTGAGCTGGGGCTGACACCACCCGCAGCGCAGGTTGCATCTGTTGCACGCGGCTTTGAGGCGGGTGGCGACATTGCGGAAGCCAGCGTGCCGCGTTCTCTTGCGGAAACATCAGACGAGATGCGTTCTCTGTTAGACCTTGGGATGTCTGTTCCATCAGCAGGGCGGACAGAAGCTCGCGAACTTATTACGAGCCAAGCCGATGAGGCGTCTCGTAATTTAGTTGAGCAACTTGACGATGCTTTGGGTGTACCGTCTGGCGTCCGATTGCAGCAGGCGCAGCTTATGAAAAATACACAATCTGCGCGCAGAGAAGTGTACGACAACGCCTATGCGCAGAGCATTGACTACTCAACCCCTCAAGGTGCTGCGCTTGAGCGCCTTATTGATCGCGTTGATGACGACATCATTCGTCGTGCCAACACTTTGATGCGCCGTGAAGGCGAGCGATCAAACCAAATTCTCGCAGAACTTGACGCTGCCGGAAACATCACTGGTTTTGAGACGCTGCCGGATGTTAGACAAATCGACTACATCACCCGTGCCCTGCAAGGTCGCGCAAGCGCCGCCGTCAGAGCGGGTGAGGCAGAAGATGTTGTCACCCTCACATCTTTGAAAACCAACATTCGCAACACGCTAGACGAGCTTGTACCTGAATATGGCGCTGCCCGGTCTGCGGCTGCTGAAGTCATTGGTAGCAGAGAGGCTTTTGAAACGGGGTTTGATGTTCTGGGGTCTATGCGGCGTGAAGACGTGCAAATAGCCATTTCGGATATGACCCCCGGTGAACTGGGAAATGTCCGTAGCGGCATGCGGCAATATATTGATGATATCATGGCGCGCGTATCTTCAAATCTTAACCCAGATGACCAAGAAGCTAGGGAAGCGGTCAATGCCTTGCGCAAACTAGGATCGCGCGAGGCGCAAGACAAATTACGCATGGTGCTAGGAGATCAAGCGGATAGCTTCATTGCAGGTTTGGAGCAAGCCATTGCACCTCTAAGAATGCGCGCGCTTGGTGGTGGTTCACCAACAGCGCCCCGTCTAGCCGCCGCTGAAGCGGTCAGTGACGCGGCTCAAAGCGCGCAAGGCGTGATCGACCGCCTCGCCACGCAACAGGGAACCCTCCAATCCGAAATAGCAAGGATTGCCGCACTCGGCGGGGAAAGTTTGCCAGAAACCCGTCAAGACATACTTAGTCAAATCTCACCGTTTGCCGCCCGCCAGCGCGGCCCGTCTGAATTGGCATCGCTTCGTGCGATGTTGGATAACATGGCTACAATTTCGGGTCGCCCAGAAGACCTGATCAGGCAAGGAACGCGACAAGGTCTTTCTGCGGGTCTTGGATTAATCCCCGCAGGTGGGGCGATACAACGAGAAACGGGTCTTGCGCCACAAGATGTTCGCCGTTTGCGCGGTGGCGGCGGACGCTAAAAAAGCTTTTCTTGCTCTTCCTTTTGGCGTTGGCGTTTAGGCGCTGACGCCTTTTTCTTTTCGCGCAACTCTTTGATCACGTCAGCCGCTGTGTCGCACAGCTTGAAGACGGCGCGCTGGTTGGGAAAGCGGTGCGCGATGCGCAAGTCTCTCACAAGATTGTCGAGTTCTTCGTTGGTCATGGTGTTACCTTCCGGTTGGCGGTTTCAATGCGTTCAGCAAGTTGCGCTGCACGGCGTCTTTGTTTCCAAGCACGCTCATCACGCGCTCATCGATAGTGCCTTTGGCTAAGATATGCGCCACCCTAACGGGGCGCGTTTGCCCTTGTCGGTGAAGGCGCGCGTTGAACTGTTGGTATAGCTCAAGCGACCAGTTTAATCCAAACCACACGCACAGCGCCCCACCCTTCTGCAAGTTAAGCCCGTGCCCAGCACTGGCAGGGTGGGCTAAGAGCATTGGGATTTCGCCACGGTTCCAAGCATCAATCGTTTCTTGCTTTTTATCCAAAACCCTGGCTTGCGGGAACCTCTTCAGCAAGCGGGCGAGATCGGACTTGTAGTTATAGGCCACAAGCATCGTTTCCCCCTCGTTGTCTTCAACGATCTCTGCAAGCGCGTCCAGCTTCGCCTTGTGTGTCTCTGACCAGTTCCCGTTGGCATCGGTATAGAGTGCGCCATTGGCGTACTGCATCAACTTGTTCGCCAGCACGGCGGCGGTGGATGCCTCGACTTCTTCACCGTCGTCCAGTTCGGCCAACATGGTCCGTTCGAAATGCAAGTAGCTTTGCAGCGTGGTGGCATTCAACGGAACTTTCACGCTAAGATCGATCCGCGCCGGGACATCCAAGTAATCGTCAGCACTCATGTGAATGATTTTGTCTGTCAGCAGGTCGTGTATCTTATGGTCTGCGCCTTTGCGCGGCTCAAACTTACGACCCCAATAGTCGGCCTCAAAGAACCGTTGCTTGTAGTTTGTCAGAGTGCGGCCAAGACGCTCGCCGTAGTCCACCAAATACATCTGCGCCCACAAGTCAAGAAGGCCGTTCGGACTGGGTGTCCCGGTCAGCAGGACGACGCTGTCAATCTCTGGCAGCATCTTGCGCAGCGCCTTAAAGCGTTTGCTCGACGCGTTCTTGAACGATGAACTTTCATCAATCACGACAACGTCAAAGTCCCAGCGCGACCCGTAATGCTCAACGAGCCACGGTATGTTCTCACGGTTTATGACATAGATGTCAGCGTCGAGGCTCAACGCTTGCCTGCGCGCCTTGTCGCTACCCGTGGCGACTGACACTCGCAAGTGCTTGAGATGGCCCCACAGCCGCGTCTCCTGCGCCCACACGCTGTTCGCAACGCGCAGCGGTGCGACGACCAAAACCTTCCGTGCTAGAAAGCCGTCAAGCATGTCGCAGATCGCGGTTAAGGTTGAGGTCGTTTTCCCCAGCCCCATCTCAAGCGCCAACATGCAACGCTTCTCTTTGAGGATAAAGCTGACCGCGCGCTCTTGGTAGGCGTGAAGGTTATGGCGTGAAAGCATTCGCGTCATCCTTGTTATCGATCACCCGCACGTCACAGCCCAACGCTCTGCGAGCCGCGTGGTCCCGCTCTTGTAGGGGCGTCGGTTTCTTCCCCGGTGCTTTCAACTCAACGAAAATGATTTTGCCCCCAGGCATTGTGACGATGCGGTCAGGCACAGACCGCTTGGTGGGCGAAGTGAACTTCTCACATGTACCGCCCAGCGCTTTAACTCTGCGCACCAGCGCCTTCTCCACATCACGTTCAAGCATTTTATATACTCACCCCCACCTGCTTAAAGACCATCTGCGCCATCCCCACATACCGTTCAACATCCACATCCTCTGGGAACTCTTCTGGCAAATCAAGGCACGGCCTGCCGCCGTCGCTCTGCGGAACTTTGTTGCTGTTCTTGGCGTAGTTGATCGTCTCGTCTGGCCCGACATCTGTGCTGTAATAGAAACGCACCGCCTTACCCAAAGCCTGATCGCGCCACATTGCACCGCCAGTGACTTTGCGCAGCATCACGAACTTGTTGATGTCTCGGCACCCACGAATGACTTCCCAGTAATCGGCTTTGCCTGCGAGGTGTGCGGCAACCGCGTCGGACACGATTGTGAACTGCGGGTTCTTCATCAACCCCGGTTCGGCAAAAGCACCCTTGCGCTTCGTAGAGCCGTCAGGTTTGATCGCAATGTAGTTGTTCACATCGCGCGAGTGCAGGCTGCGGTAGTCGCTGCGTTCCAAGGTGTAAGACGTGTCCAACTCCCAGTTCCACATCACCACCCCAACTTCGTCCTCAAGGCTCTTGGGGTACAACGCCACAATCCCATCGGTGTTCGCGCTGACGACCTTAACCCCGATCTTTTCCAACCGTTCGATCAGCATCAGCAATGCGAACTGTCCGGTCAGGGTGGTCTGGATTAAGAGGTTCGGCGCGTAGAGGGCGCTGTACTTGCTTCCCAGTTTCCCAAAGCTACCGTTGACGACAATCTTCAGCGTGTCCGCTGTCACCTTGTCGCCCGCTCTCTTTGCTTTGATCCGCCGATCAACGATGCTTTGGTAAACCCGCGAGAACACGTCGCCCATGTTGTCTGGCGTGATACCCTGCTGCAAGATGATGGACGGATAGTACGACGCCACGTCGAAGTCGGCCAAGACGTTGCCTGCCCCAGCGTACACGCTCTGGCCCTTCTCGCATGAGTGCAGACCCCCCACACCCATCTGATATTGACCGTCACCGATTGCGATCTTGGTGTCTTTTAACCAGCGCGGCATGACGATAGAACCGTTGGCCCCGGTTTCGAATTTTTCATCTAACACGCGACGCAGGATGTCGTTGAGTTCTGGTGACTTAAAAGAAATGATCTTTGGGTCCACGTAGCGGAACGTCTGATCGTCTTTGTACTTCGTCGGTCTTAGGCGCTTGTCGGTTACGGTTTCCACTTCCGAGCGCAGCACGGCTTCCGCGATCTGGGCGTCAGACTTCGATCTAAGATCGACAAAATATTCTTCACCCATGTCAGCCCGCAGAGCCACTTGCTTATCAACTGAGCAAAACAACCCGTCGGTCACACGCAGGTCGTTCGCGCAATACTTTTTCAGCAGTTTACGATCTCCTGGCGAGATGCTTGCGCTTGGCTCAATGGGTAGGTCTTGCAGCTTGGGATACCCCAGCCGCCCCGCGTACACTTTGAGGCTCGCCCGTCCCGGCACGACCTCAATGATATCGATGTGGTCCCACTGCGGTGGTATCTTTATCTTCTCATCCCTGCCGATCTGCCACGCCTGCTTGCCGCTGGTGATGATCGTATCGCTCAGTTCCTTGAGTTCTTCGCAGCTACGGTTTTGCAGCGCTGCCGCAATCATCAGCAGGTCGTAGTGGTTCCCGTTGAAGCTGATCGTCAAGTGGTTGCGCATCAAGTTCGCAACCTTCGCCACGTTCAGCGGCTTACCGTCGTACATCTCGAAGGACGCCACCTTGCCGTTTTGTCGATCAAGGAAGCATATCAGGAAATAGTCGCGGTAGCATTCTACGTCGAGTATTAGCGCCATGAGGGGTGTCCTCCATATCCGGCATGAGCAAAGGGGCGACAAGCGCCGCCCCTAAAATTTTACATGAAGTCGTCTTCCAGGTCATCAAAATGATCGAAGTCGTCAAGGCTGGCTGTGACACCGTCCGCAAACGGCTCACCATCCTTGATGAACTGGACACCCAGCAGGTTCGCGTTGATACGCTTGCCGTACTGGTTGTTCTGCACCCAGAGTTCCAAAACCCCGTTCACATAACACCCAGCATAGATGCGCCCGTCTTCTTCTGCCAGTTGGGTGAGATCACGATCCAGAACCATCGGGCGTTTGGCGTTAGACGCCTTGATCGACATGTTCCCGGCATAACCAACGTAGTCAATATCGTCCCCATCCTTGAGACAGATTTTGTCAGCCTTCAGCTTTGCGCCCTTCAGCTTGTTGTTGGTCAAGTCGCTGATCGCAGTCTCAATCTCTGCGATCTTGTCTGCCTGCGTTTCCTTGTCCAACAAGAAGGTCGCTTCGAACTTTGTTTCCTCGCCTGAGAACGTCGCCTTGCGGAACAGGCTTGGGAACGAGATGCGGACGTTGTTCAGTTTGATTTTTGACATTTTATTACCTTTCAGGTTTTTGCAACAGGGCGTTGCGGCTATTCGGTGACATCACCGAAATCTTCTAGCGACACGCCAATGGCTGGTCGCTTATCACTTTCTGGCGCAAGTGTCGGTGCGCCATGGGGCTTGATAATCAATCCCCCGATCTCAGCGGCGCGGGTCTTACCCAACGCCTTTTCGGCTTGCGCCGGGGAAACGATCTTGGGTTTGCTGAACGCCTTGTCCCCCAGCAACTCTGTCAGAGCCATTTCGGCTTCCCGCTCGTCAGACCATTTACGATTGCTGCGCCCCTCGACCAGCTTGTAGCCCGGAAACCCGTCACCATCTTCAAGACGATCCTTGGCCAACTTCTCAATCGCACCCAACCAACCTTCGATCAGCGGCTTGGCGTCGAGGGCCACGCGCATCTGCTGTTCTGTAAGCGTGTTGGCTTTGGGCATGTTGTCGAGGTCGTCAAAGTCCGAAAGCAACGTCGCCTCGGTGTGCCTCATCAGCGCCTGACATGACGCCTTTGCTTTGCAGAAGCGGCACTGCTTTTCCCCCGGCTCGCGCGGGGCGTCTGCCTCTGCGGTCAACTCCGCGCGTTGCTTCGCCAGTTCAGCCCAGCGCAGCAGCGCCGGGACGGTGATCTCCCATTCGCTGATGTGATCCAGCCTTGGCTGCACGATGGTTATCAAGACGCGATCAATATGCTGAAACATCGACCAGATTGCATAAGCGCCGAGAGCATATAGCATGCCCTGCGGGTTTTCCTCGGCATCGACGCGCACACCCATGCCGTATTTGAGATCAACGACGTGGAGGGTGTTCCCGTTCACGATCACAGCGTCTGCGGTGCCAAAGCCACCGGGAACCCAGTCGCTGTAATCAACGCGCTGTTCGATTTCCATCGCGTCCGCGGCGATGGGCGTGGAATGCGCCAAAACATAGTCAGTGTAGACGCGCACGAACTCGGCCATCTCGCTGTTCGGATACTCATCCAGAACCGCTTGAGGGAACTCAGCCGACAACGCTTTCTCCGCAAGGTCGTGCGCCTCAGTCCCCTCAAGCGCAAACGGGCTTGTCTTGTCGGGTAGCCCATCTTCCGCAGCCACGCTGCCTGGGCAGGCCATCCATCGGTGGGCGTTGCTTGCGCCCAGTTTGGCGTGTGCGATCTGAGCCATCGATCTAGCCCCAACCATGTGCGTCAAAGTAGTCGTGCCACGTTAGCACGCGGCCCGCCTCCAACATGTCCTTCAGATACTGTACGGCCTCCTTGGACCTCGGTTCTACGTTTATCCCGTCGATGTCGCAGAAACCCTCAGCGATCTCACTCGCCTCGTACATGTGCACGTCCAGATAATCCGCGAGGATTTTGTGGAAGTCGTAATTGCTAAGCGCAAAATCGGTTGGTAATCGGCCCAGCAAGTGTGCCGCATATCCCGCAATGCATGCGGGCGAGCCGCATTCATGCGTGTAATGGTCCAGGTCGAACTCACCCCTCTTTCCGGCCTCTTCGACGGTCGCGATCAGGGTCTTCAGGTTTTCTTTGTTCATTTTTTATCCCCCAAGGCTTCGACCAATGCACGCATCCCACGCCGCTGATCGTATGTCAGGTCACTCAGTTTCCGCGCATTAAACCCGTCCAGAAACTCGCGGATCGTGCTTTGATGCCCTGCGCGCGACTTCAGCATGACCATGGCATGCAAATCCTCAAGAGAGATTTCATCACCGCCGCCATCTGGCGTCGTCTCGGCATCGTCAGTATCGACTTTTGGTTTCGCCTTGGGCTTTGGTTTTGGTTTCGTCTCGACCTTGGCTTCTGGCTCCGCGCCAGCCGCTGCACCCAGGGTAGCGGTGAGCTTTTCGATCTCTTTCCGCAGTTCGTCGGTCGCCTCAGTCAAGTCTTTCAGCACTTCTTCAATCATTTTAGGTTTCTCCGGTGTTGCGATAGACACCGTCTTAGGCTACATTTCTTCACGATGCAACACGGAAGTTCACGATATGATGCGATCCAGCCAACTGGCCGAGCAACTCGGACTGTCTAAACACAAGGTCTTAGACCTCGCCAACCGAGGCTTGATCCCATCGCTGCGTCTGCCTAGCGGACACTATCGCTTTGACTATGAAGAGGTAGTCGGCAGCTTGCGTGAGGCAGCACCCCGATCTGAGGAGGTCAAAGATGATGGTTAAATTCACATACTGTAAAAATTTCGCCCACGCCGAGACGCGAGAAGTGGCGTGGGACGATTTCGCGAAGGTGTCAGGTCGATCTGTCGGCTACGCCACCAAGGAAGAGAGCATCCGCCGTGCCGCGATTGTCGGTGGTATCCGAAAAGACGAGACGGTCAGCCGTGCCGAGAACATCGCCAGCCGCACGATTGCCACGCTGGATTACGACAACTTCAGTCCCGGCACGACGTTGGAAGACATCGAACTGGCCTTGGCGCTGGGCGTCGAGGGGGCTTTCACGGCGTACAGTACATTCAGACACACGGTTGAGGCACCTCGCGTCCGCATCTTCGTGCCGCTGTCCCGCGCCGTCACCCCAGCCGAATATCCTGCCGTCATCGACGCTATCTATAATCAGATCGGCTTGGACGGCCTCGACAAGTGTTCCTACACGGTCAACCAGATCATGTTCTTGGCCTCGCACCGCCACGGCGTCGAGCCTTGGTCCTTCTCACAGGGCGGCGAAACCTGGGCCGTCCCCGACGAAATTTCGCCAGAGCAACAGGGCGGCGTGTTCTACGCCGAGAGCGAAGACGATGATCTCAGCATGGCGATCATCAATCAGCCGCTCGACCTGACACCCGATCAGGTGGACGTGATCTTGGAGAACCACCCAGCCGACGATCTGGATTACGACGATTGGCTGCGCGTCGGCATGGCGATCTACCACCAGACTGAAGGCGAAGGCTATGACATGTGGCTGCGCTGGTCAGAGCAATCCCCCAAGCACGATGTCCGCCAAATGAAAACGAAGTGGCGCAGCTTTGGCGGATCGTCCCGGCCCGTTACGATGGCTTCTGTCATCAAGCAGGCAGGCGGGCTGGGTGCGGCAGCGCAGGTGCTTCCCGACAGCGAAGTAGCCTTGTCTCTTGAAGACGAAGCCGCAGAGGTCCACGACCGCACCACGTACGCCACCTTCAAGCGCCGTGTTCAGGCGCTCAACGAAATCCAGCTATCCCCCGACATCCGCAGCCTGCTCGCCAAGACCGTCCATGAGGTCTACGCCAAGGGCGCTGGCATGGGGCTGCGCGAGGTCAAGGCGTCTTTCAAGCCGATCAAGGCTTCCCGCCGCAACACCGGGGAAGATGGTGCCACCCAAGAGACGCCGCCGTGGCTTGAGGGCTGGGTCTACGGCGAGGCCGACTGCGTCTTCATAGATACCAGCATGTCGGACTACGCTATACGCCGCGAGGCGTTCCGCGCGAAGTTCGACCGCGCGAGCGAGGCCGTCGCTGCCGAGACAGACGCCGCGGACTTCGCACTCAACGTCGTACAAATCCCCACCGTGCTGCGCGGCTTATACTGGCCCGGACAACCCGCTCTTTTCAGCGGCACCGACGGCAAGCCCTACACCAACCTCTACCACGACAGCGGCACCCAGCCTTCCGGCGCGATCGACACCGATGGTCAGTCCGTTGTCGATCTCTTCATCCAGCACGTCCGCAACACGATCTCCGACGAGCGCGAGGGCAATCTCCTCATGGACTTCCTCGCCTACGTCTACGCCAACCCAGGCAAGCGTGTTCGCTGGGGGATGCTCCTCTGGGGCATCGAAGGGAACGGCAAGACCTACTTCTACAATGTCATGCAGATGCTGCTGGGCCACAACGCCACCGTCATCAACACGTCCATGGTCGAACGCCCCTTTAACGATTGGGCTGTCGGCAGTAGGCTGATCGGCATTGAGGAAATCCGCATCAGCGGCACAAACAAGTGGCGCGTCCTCGACCAACTCAAACCGATGATCTCCAACGACACCATCGCAGTCGAACCCAAAGGTGCCACGCGCTACCACGCGCCCAACTTCGCCAGTTACCTGATGACAACCAACCACCACGACGCCGTCCCGATCAGCGACAACGACAGGCGCTATTGCGTCATCTTCACACGCCACCGGGAACAGAAAGACCTCTTCGACCAACACGGTGGGCGCGAGGCAGCGGGCGAATACTTTGACCGCCTGTTCTCCGAAACCACCCGACGCGTGGATGCCATCGGACGCTTCCTGTTGGATAGGGCCAAGTCGCTGTCAGCCGATTTCGATCCGCACGGGCGTGCGCCCATCACGGCAGGCCTCAAAGAGATGCGCCAAGCAAACGTCTCCGACGACAGGCAGACCGTCGAGGAAGCGCTGGAAGACCACGCCTGCGAAATCATCACTGACAAAATCGTCGATTTCACACACCTCAACAACTGTGTGCAGATGGATGGGGGCGAGTTGCCGCAGAGCCGTGTCGTGGCAAATGTCTTGCGGGATTTAGGCTATAGGCCGACAGCCAAAAGGCGTGTCAAAATCAATGGAAAGCTGCATCGCGTGTGGTTCAAAGGCGGTGCCGAGTGCAACGGGGATGAGGCGATTGCGACAGTTAGGGGGTGGCATGAGGGGTCGTCGGACTTCAAAGACGTGCCGTTTTGATGGGCTTGGGGTCCAGAGGTGGGTGCCTAGTGGTTAAAAAGAGGCATTTTTGCTACTGGGCACCGCACTGGGCACCGCACTGGGCACCCTACTTAACCCTTTATTTTATTTATTTATTTTTATTAAATATATATAAAAGTGCTTAGTGCTCACTAAGTATTGGGTAGAGGGGTAATGAATTGTATAGAGTAGAAATAGGGGGAGTTCGTACAGTACAAATATATAGAAGGAGGAGTTGAAAAGACTGGGCACCGAGCACCGAGGGTCTGAAGCGCCCCGTGGGGGGTGGGCGAAGTCGGTGGGAAAAACGGCCAATTTAACTGATGCTGAAAGGGCAACGATATGGGCAAGATTACACTTGAACGCGTGAGACAACTCGAAGAGATCGGGGAGGATGTGATTTTTGATAGGATACTGAGCGGCGAAGCCGTCAGAACCATGCTGGCGAAATGGCGCATGGGATGGCGGGCTTGGTACAGGTGGGTGGACAGCGTCGAAGGGCGCAGAGCGCGATATGATCAAGCCTTGATGCAAGCAGGCCATTCGTATGCGCAACGCGCCGTGGAGACAGCGCAGAACGCGACAAGCGAGAACGTCAACGTCGCACGCCTTCAGGTCGATACCGATAAGTGGATGGCCGGGAAGCTGAACCAGAAATACGACGTGCGCCAGAAAGAGGCGACAGTGACCCTGCGGATCGAAGACCTGCATAGTCAGGCCGCAGCACTGATCAGCAGCGAAGCCGAAAAGGCCGTGATGGAAACCATCGAAGGCGTGGCGATTGATGTCGATGAGGATGAGGGTGAGGGGTCAGACCAAGCCGACCCATCTTAGGCTTTCAAAATATCAAGAAAACCAGAGGCAATAAGATCACTAAGATCGCGCCAACAAAGTCGGACATGATTTCTAGGGGGGTCATAATTCTTTCCTTTCAGTTTTTGTTTCTTGGTGTGTTTTATGTTATCGACCGCAAATATATTCAAGAGAATTGTTTGCGGTTGATAGTTGCGTTACCGCGAAATCACACACACCGAGAGCAACGCTGGCGCGCGCGGGTGTGGCGCATCGCTTTGAGCTTTGAGCTATGATCGTGGCGCATGCCGCGCCTTGGTTGGGCCTACAAAAAC
>Ga0255049_10000812_pt1 | contig 18580 bp, 11 predicted proteins | sample JV7_2_3_MG_FD_183615 | JGI IMG/M metagenome (GOLD analysis project Ga0255049, IMG submission 183615) | Seawater microbial communities from Jervis Inlet, British Columbia, Canada - JV7_2_3 | ecosystem: Environmental > Aquatic > Marine > Inlet | place: Canada: British Columbia | collected 2016-10-06
ACATGGCAATTTACCCGTGATGATACTGGGAACCTATCGGCCCGCGGATGCTGTCCTCTATAGCCAGAACCTGCGCGATACGGTCAAGGAGTTGAAAGGGCGTGGCCTGTGCCAGGAACTGTTGCTGGAATTATTGACCGAGGCGGATCTGGCGAGTTATCTCGCTGGCCGGCTACATGGCGAAGCTTCAAACGATTTGATCGAAGGTCTGTATCGCCGCACCGAGGGTAATCCGCTCTTCATGGTCAACCTCGTCGAGGAGCTGATCAGGAAACAGGCACTGGTTTGTCATGATGGTCTCTGGCGTGGCGGTAACCAGGCCGGGGTGCTGGAAATCGATATACCGGAATCGCTGCAATCGCTGATTTCGCGCTACCTTGATGCGTTGCCGCAGGCGCACAAGGAAATACTCGAGGTCGCGAGCGTCATCGGCGCGGAGTTCAGCGCCGCCGCATTGACCGATGGGCTGGAGAAAACGGTCGAGGAAATTGAAAGCGCGTGCGATAAGTTATGGGCAGAGGGCCAATTTATCGAACCGGGCAATCTCTTGACCTGGCCAGATGGCACGCTCACCGGAAGTTATCGCTTTCGGCACCACCTGTATCTCGAGGTTATTTATCATCAGATAGCCGCCGCACGACAAGCACGGCTCCACCGCACGATCGGCAAAAGACTGGAAGCGGGTTATGGCGAGCGTGCGCCGGAGATTGCCGCAAGTCTCGCGATGCATTTTGATCTTGGCAACGATCCGGAGCGAGCGCTCCACTATCACAGGTTGTCCGCCGAGCAGGCGCTCGGGCGTCATGCTTATTCAACCGCGATCGACGAACTCCGGTCGGCACTCGATAAACTGGAACAGATGCCCGGGACAACACAGCGGGATCAACAGCTACTGGATTGCCTTATTTTGCTCGGTTCCACTTTGCTCGCCGTGCAGGGTTATACCTCGCCCGAGGTTGAGCAAACTTTCGGCCGTGTGATTGAGATATGCGATACGCTTCCGGGTTCCGAAACGAAATTCAATGCCCTGTGGAATCTCGCGTCATTTAGCATGGCGCGTGCCGAGCTTACGCGGAGCCGTCGGCTGATCGAGCAGGCGGTTGGATTGGCAAAGGATTCAGATAACCCGGACCTGGAACTGCTTGCCGAGGACGCATTGGCCCAGCAACTTTTTTTCGAGGGAGATTTCAAAAATGCCAGCGAGCAGGTAGCCCGAGTGTTGGCGCAATACGACCCGGCCCGGCACGGTAAGCTGGCTCAGACTTACAGCCAGGAAGATCCCGCGCAGATATGCGCCGGTATCGATGTCATCGCCTCTATGATACAGGGATATACGGACCAGTCTTCAGCGCGCGAAGAATTGGTTCACGAATTGTCGGCAAAGTTGAATAACCCGCACAGCACCGCGTTCGGCCTGCTCCTTTGCGCCATCGCGAGCCAGTTTCGGCGAGATCTGCTCGCCACGGCAACACGTGCGGACGAGTTGATCGAACTTTCGAATCGGTACGAGATGCAGGACTGGTTGCCGATTGCGATGGTGCTGAAGGGCTGGGCGACCGCTAAGCAGGCCCCGGACGTCGAAATTCTCGAATCAATTGAAAACGGACTGAGCTTATGGCGACAAATGGGGGTGGGACTTTTCATTCCTTTTTGTCTTGGCTTGCTCGCCGAGACGCAGCGCAAGCTGGGACAGATTCGGGAGGCCCAGGCATCGGTTGCGGAGGCCTTGACCCTCGTTGCACAAACCCGGGAGGGCTGGTATGAAAGCGAGCTGCATCGGCTGCAGGGTGAGTTGTCGCTGCTACCGGGCGCCGATCAGCGAGACGCTGAACAAAGTTTTTTACAGTCCCTGGAGATAGCACGCAAGCAACAGGCTTTGCTGCTCGAACTGTATGCCGCCGTTTCGTTGAGCCGCCTGTGGATCGAACGGGGCAGCGCGAGGGAAGTGCCGGGATTGCTGCAACCGATCATTGCCCGGTTCGACCAGGATTCGGATAACAGCGAACTCAAGCAGGCGCGCACGCTGGTTGTGGTCAATGGTTAGTTATCGGGTTTGATTATCGCCTGTATCTCGCTGATATCGGCGTGCAGGCGCGCCGATTCGGTTGTGGCCATAACCGCGAGTGACGCGATGACGCCGAAAAGAATCAATCCATTGAAGGCAATGATAACCGCGAGGAAGCGCCCCATGAGACTGGCCGGACGGATATCGCCGTAACCGACCGTGGTCGCGGTAATGAAAGACCAGTACAGCGTCGGCATGGCGTCCCATTTTTCGAAACGCCCGGCGATTTGCCCGAGCACGACAATTGCAGTCACCAGCAACAGGATGATCGGGAAAGCAACTTTCAGGATAAGCCAGAACAGTTGAATAAAGGAAAGCGCGAAGTCCATGGGGGATACCAGCAAGCGTCAGATCCGGGAATGCTAACCCAAAACGCCGGAATTCGGGAGTACCTTACCCGGGAGCCTGTCTCCCGGCGCGGTCAGGGTTATCGACGCATCCGGTCTAAAACAATGGCCCGGGCAGGTACAGCAGGTTCAACACCGTCCATTCACCCTCGAAGCGCGCCTCGGCATCTCTCTCTTCGATGTATTTAAAGGACAGGTTCAAACGCGGCGTGACCCAGTAAGCAACCTGGATGCCGAGGCCATAAACCTCCGGTTTTACCGAGCCGTCGAGGATCGCGTCACCGTCATCGCCCTCGGTTTGCCATTGTTTGAACGCATGCAGGCCAACTTCGAGCCGCTCGCTCAGATACTGGCTGAACCCGATTTCGAGGGCGACGTGATCACCGGGTGTGATGTCGGTGTCTTCCTGTTCGCCGTGCGTTTCGTAGGTAATAGCACCCATCAATGCGGAAGCCTTGAGCTCATCAAAGTAATAGTAGCCGGCGGCCTGCACTTGCACTGTCCAGAAGCCGAGGCCGAGGTTATCGTCGCCGCCTTCATCGAATTCGCCGGTGGGCAGGTAAATTCCGAGACCCAGCGACAGGTCGTAAGACGCGTCGCGCCAGCCCAGCCAGAATGGCTGCACCAGCGTATCGCCGATTCCGGTAGTGTCGTCATCGAACTCGATGTCGCGGTTGAGCGCGCTGAGGCTGGCGCCCAGCGACGACTTGACCACGGTTGGTGCGACAAAAAAAGCGTAGTTCCCGCCCCAGATTTCCTTATCCGTCACCCAAAGGAACACGGGGTTGACGACAGCGACATCGATATCGGGTTCTACATCGATTGTCAGCGGCCCGACGCTCAATGAATCGATCGAGTCGCCATCGCGGTTGCGGTAGGTATCGACCGAATAAAAAGCGTTGTACTGCTCGTAGTAGAATCCCGCCGCCTCGGGCCCGGGCAGCGCCAGGTCGCGGATACTAATGATACCAGGCACATAGTGACCTGCCTCGCGTGCAAGTGATATCCCCGGTAAAAGACTGAGGGCAATAATGACGACTAGGTATTTTTTCATAGGGTCTCTCCTGAATTACTGTACGGTTATCATTGTCCGGGCGTATACCAGAGCGGCGTGGCGTAGGCGACAATCATGTCTGACCCCTTTAACCCCTTAAAAGCCAGCTAAACGTTCGAAAAACCAAAATGTTGCGATGCCACCAATAGCATACGCCGGTACTTGATGTGCCCATAGCGGCCATTCTCTTCGCAGTTTTCGAATGACGAAAAGCAGGGACATGACTGCCGCGATAAATATCAATTGTCCCAGTTCGACTCCAACGTTAAATGTTAGCAATGCCATCGGCACTTCGTGTTGTGGCAGACCGATATCGTTGAGGGCGCCGGCAAATCCAAAGCCATGTAACAAGCCTAACACAAAGGCCACTATCCATGGATATTGCGCCGTTACACTGGGCAGGCCGCGGTTGACCTTCACTAACTCACTGGCCAGAAACAGAATTGACAAGGCAATGGTGGCTTCCACCGGTGGACCCGGCACCCACATCACACCCAGGGTGGCCGTGGCCAGGGTAATACTGTGTGCTAACGTAAAAGAAGTTACCGTAATTAAAAGTCGCTTCATACCACTGACAATCAGCAATAAAGCCAACACAAAAGTGAGATGATCAAAACCGGATAGAATATGATCCATACCCAACAGGGTGTAGTCCCCGGCGACTTGCCAGGCGGATCGTTTGCCCTCGATATCCACCCAGGGATGGCCCGGCCGCGCGATAGCAGTAGTTTCCGCACCGTCGAGCCAGGTGAAGCGCGCAAACACATCGGTAATGGTGGCTTCCAACCCGATAAAGCGAATCACAGCGCCGGCTATGTCACCGCCAGGCACACTTACAACGCGACGATGCAAGGCCGAGTCTGACAATTGTCTTACGGTCGGCACACCCACCGTTTTCCACTGCTCGGGCAATTGCAACTTCGCGGGATGAGGTTTTCTGTAATATACGGGCGCCCGCCAGATCACTTCATAACGATCTTGCGTCAGTTGCCTGACTTCCAGCGAGCTCGGTTGCAATTCATGGGCAAAGGCCTGACTAAAAATTCCAGCAATCAACAGGAACAAAAAATAAACAGATAAGCAGGCGCGACGCACTTTCATTGCGTTTAATCCGCCTCTACCGTCGCAACCAATTCACTTTCGGGGACTTGCGCACTGGAGACCGGTTCTACGGTGACTTCATAGTTATCGCGTAACTTTTTATATACCAGGTCTTTCTGTTCCTGTTTCAGCACGACCAGGTATTCGCGCTTCACCAGTCCACGAATTTCCGCCAGAGCGGGTAAGCGCGCTTCGATACGCTCGCTGACTTTCAGCAAATGCGCACCATAGGCCGAGTAAATCGGCCCGGTCCAGTCACCTGGCGACAGTTTGATAACTTCAATGGCAAAACCCTCCCCAAGGGAACGCGTAATGTCACTGTGAGTCGCCAACCGATACTCAAAAGGAGCCAAAGTTGAATCGCCCACTGAATCCGCTGCGATACCATTGTTAAGACGGATCAGTAATTCTTGTGCATCAGCTTCCACGTCTTTGCGTTTCTTAGGGTCGAGAAATACCTGCTGAAATGAGAGCTGCGTTTCGGCGCGAAACTTTTCCGGGTGTTTCTGTAGAAAGGCCGCTAAATCCGCATCGGCAACCGTCTGGGTCGTTAAGTCTTCGAGGATGAATTCCAGTTTCATGCGCATACGCCGACGCACCATCGGGTCATCCTGATCCAGACCCATCGCCATTGCCTCGCGATAAAACACTTCTTCGCGCACGTAATTGTCGACCAGACCCGCAAGTTCATCTTTGCTGGGGGGGCGCAACCAGGTGCGATTAAAGTTGGCCACCAACTGTTCCTGCTGACCCTGGGTTACCACGATACGATTTGGCGCTTCACTGCCCACGTCACGCTTTAAGTCGTACACCAGGAAAAGAGCCGCACCGATCAACAGAAAATGCAGTAAGGGTTCACGCGCCAGACGCTGGAGATTTGCTTTCATACCACGGAATTCCTGACCATCTAAATCAATTTATGGCGTATACCAGATCGGCGAAGTATAGGCTCGTTCCTGCGTCGTCATCGGTGATTCTTTCGGCGCCTTGATGTTGAAATATTTTGCCTCGTAGGCAGTCCAGCGTGGCGTCGGAATTTCGATCACGCGTACATAATAAAAGGCTCGTTGCGCTGGATCGAAATCCGGATCGGTCCAGACCTTGATCAATTCCGGCGTACCAATCGAGTTGCGCCAGGTGGCATTGGCCACGTCGACGGTGTTACCCACGGCCGGTAATTTGCCGTCGGAACCGGGTTTACGATCACCCGACCAAACGACGTCGTAAACCTTCTCATGGGTTTTACCCGCCTTATCCAGCCAGCCTTTGATGATCTGGATGCGGTCGAGATTGCCGCTCATCGGATCTTTTCTCGCGGCCACCAGGAAATTCGGGACCTTGCCGTTGGGCGCATTCGACAGGTCACCGCCCATGGGCACACCCTTTTTATAACCGACATTCGCCGGCAGTCGGGTGTTGGTGTCATCGTCCTCAAAGTCCCAACCGCCGAAAAAACGCACCGCGATGCGTGGACCGGTAGTGGCGTAGGTTTCCTTGCGTTTCATCGCATCGAAAATCGCGGCACGAGTATTCTCCGTCGCCCAGATGCCGGTGTACCCCGATGCTGCCTGGAACCAGCCCGGCCAGGAAATTGGCGGGAAATGCGCCACATCAGTCGACATACGTTTTTCGCTGGGTTCGGTACCTGAATGTTTGCCGAAGAAATTATTTTCTTCCGCAGTGGCAAGGCCAGTATGTGCGTCGGTGGCACCCTGCAATCCGAACTTGTATGGATTGACTCCGAGATTGGCCTCGTGTTTGAGTCCGTTTTTAAGAGCTTCGCGGGTGTATTCGTATTGCAACATGTTGTCTTCTTTCGGAAAAGGACCGAGGTTGCTGATATCCCAGGACTCATAGTCGGCAAACTCATCATTCGGCGACAGGAACGGGTGTGCCTCGCCATCGCCTTTGATTTGCGTGGTCTCGTAAAGCGGTTCCCAGCGTATGCGATTGGCAGCATAAGCGGCGGTTATCGGTTGTCCGGTTTCCGGGTTTAGGTCCGGAAACATGATACCGTTGCTGAGATTGCCGTTATGCGCAATCGCAAGAATCTGCCCACCAGTCTTGTCTTCGTATCTCTGCATCCATTTCCACAGCTCCTCCGGATTTTGACTTTCGACTGCGGTGAAGGGCGAAACCTGCTTGGCAAGATTGCCGCCATCGCGGTAGATCAGGTTGCGGTGTAAATTGTTCGCGTTGGGGAATGAGGTCCACTCGTAACCGATGACCGCGGAGAAACGTCCCGGTTCGTTATAATCCTCGGCCGCCTGGATCGCATCATGCCATATAGACTTGGCAAATTCGGGCGAGCTGAGCACCGCCGGTACTTCCAGGTTGGCGATCGCCTGCACGACTTCATACGCCGCGTCGAGCGCGGTTTGCCCGCCGGTGTTTATACGGTTGTTCCAGTCGCGTACGGTCGGGTCGACCATCAGGCTAGGGTTGCCCTTGATGACTTCGTTCATCGCACCCATCGCGTCGGAGTGATCGGTGACTACCAGGAAATCGAGCGGCTGGCCCATTTTTATCTTGATGCCGCCGCTGGCGGTGATTTCCTCGCCGCGCGCAAAACGAAATGCATCAGCGGGGCTTAGGATAACGCCGCCCGCGCGTGCATCTAGTGACAGGTTGGTGTGCAAATGGGTATCGCCCCAGAGTAATTCAGTCGGGATATTACGCCCGGCGTAGGGCGAGTAACTGGGTTTATCGAATGAACCCTGCATGGTTTCCTTGTCGAGCGACATGTCACCGGCCTGTAGCGCAACGGGCAGCAAAAAAATGGCGGCGACAGTGATATTTAAGAATGGTTTGATCATCATGCTGGGCAATCCCCTATTGAGTTAATGCCTAAAATTTCTCTTCCAAAGGCGTGCCTCCACAACATCTATTCCTGCGGGAAAGCCGAAGTAGCCATGGCTAAGGCCAAGCTTAGCGTAAGTAGTGTTCTCATCATATTCATTGTTTGTTTTCTCGATTATACAGACTCGATCGGTTGTAAGCAGACTATCTATTTTTCTTCAATTCAGCATACAGGACGTAAAGGCATTAGTTAAAAATTTCAGGCAGCACCTGACCTATTGATCCGGAAGGGAGATTGACGCCAATGAACGTCGCCAGAGTAGGGGCAACGTCAACGGTATGAACTTTTCGAATCACTCTGGCAGGTTTCACGTCGATCCCGGCAAATACGATGGGTACGAAGGTATCGTATCGCCAGGGCGAACCGTGCACGCTGGCGACCTTGAGTTTGCCGAAATCATTGATAAACCAGTTGGGTTCAAAAACGATATAGATGTCACCGGAGCGCTTGGCATTGAAATTTTTCAGAACCGAGTCGTACAGATAGGTATCTGGCAAATTGCCTTGCTGCAAAGCTTGGCTTGATACCGCAAGTGAAACCCCCGGGAACTTCATCAGTTCCGCCACCACGGCTTTTTCCAGCTCTTGTCGGTTGATGCTGGGATCATCCAGGACTTCAGGCCGCAGATACAAATAGGGATGACTGTATTTCTCTACTAACTCACCATCGATATTAAATTGTTGTTTCAATCGCTCGATAGCTACCTCGCTGTCCCATGAAGCTGGATCGATATAACCCGCCGGAATGTTCAAACTATTGAGATAACCCGGGGTATCCGGCCCCCCGTGATCGGCTGACAGTACGATCAGGGTTTGGTCAAGCCCTACCTGTTGATCGACAAACCGAAACAGTTCCGCCAGGGTTCGGTCCAGTCTTAAAATATTATCTTCTCCTTCGAGACTAGATGGCCCAAACAGATGCCCTACATAGTCGGTAGAAGAAAAACTGATGCTGAGATAATCGGTTATGTCATCCTCGCCAATTTGCTCTTGCAGCAATAGCGATTTGGCAAATTCAAGGGTCAGTTCATCGCCGGCGGGACTGGTGGTTAACTGGGTCGTGTAATACTTGCTGTCGCTTGCTGCATAAGTATGCGGGAAGCTGCGACCAAAACCTGCCAGGTCGGTTTCCCAGGGGCGGTCATCGCTATCTGCAAAAAGGTAGCTGACTTTGTCATGCAATAGTTGCCAGGTTTTACCCGCATAGCGAAGCGCAGGTTTGTTTGCGTTCCAGTCCAGCACCCACTGCGGATATTGGTCATAGTAATAGTTACTGCTGACAAATTCGCCGAGCGCTTTTGAAAACCAGAAGGCTTTGCCGGCATGGCCTGCCAGCGCGACCGCGCCGCGGTCTTTCACCGACACGCCAAACACCTTTGCCTGGCCATTGCTGTGACTTTTTAATTCATCGCTAAAGGTGCTTACCAGGATTCGCGCCGGTGAGCGGCCGTCGCTTCTGGCGGCGCGTTGGGTATGATCAATCTCGGTTTTCGCGTCGACGCCGGCGTCGGTGCTGACAAGGCGATACTCTGGGTCTTCGATTGCGTAGGTAGTATGCCCACTCTCGCGATCAATCCAGACGTTAGCCACCATGCCATGCAGGGCAGGGTGGGCACCCGTGGCCAAAGTCGTGTGCCCAACGATGGTTTCGGTATTGGCGTGCGCGTGATGCGCATTGGTGTAAACCAGTCCCTTTTCCCACAGATAGCGGAACCCGCCTTCAGCCAGTCGATCGTAATAGCGGGTTGGCAGGTCGCCGCGTAACTGATCCACGGTAATCTGTAGCACCAGTTTTGGTTTCTTTTGCGCCGTGGATAGCTCGGCTGCATCGACGGGCCCCGTGGTTACCAATAAAGGTAACAATGCCAGGATGGCCAACAATGAATTTCCAGGATTACCGATCATACCTTCGTATCCGCCCAGTGCTCGCATGGTGAGCCCTGGGCGTGTCGACTACTGCAATACGCTAGTAATACATCGCAGGAAGATCGCGCGGCGGCACCGTGTTATCGTCTGATATCAGGAATATGACCCGGTCGAGATCTTTATTGAACTTGAAAATTCCGTCGTACAGTTTGGAGACCTGGGTACCGGTATCTCGACCCACATCAAAGGTTTCGGCGAGTGAATAGGTGGCGATGTGCATTTGCGGCATTTCGACTTGATCGACCTTTTCGCCGTTGACAAAGAGCTCGCCATCACCGCCAAACGGCCTGGTTTTTATGAAATTAAATTTCAGCTTGGTTTTTCCTTTGGGTAGCGGCGGCGATTTCAGGATGTAATGCACTCCATCGAGAAAGTTATAGTCGTAGTACAGGCGGCCGTCCTTGATGAACATGGTATAGCCGCCTGTCATGCCGCCGACTGCGACGATGACGCCTTCTTCATCACCCTTGAGATCGATTTGTGTTTCGATCGTATGTGCCCGGTTTTTAACCGGTGCCGACGATTTTTCGGCAATGCGAATCGCACCCGGCGCGAAGTAGATGAACTCTTTCTGATCCCCGAACAGGCGGTCTTGCTGCGCACCGAGCCGTTTGATCATATCGTCGTAGAGCGGATAAACGTTATATTTCCAGGCTTCTTCGTCGAAAATTGCGACCAGTTCTTCGAGTTTTTCGGGATTGCTGGCCGCGAGATCAGTGCTCTCAGAAAAATCTTCTTCCACGTTGTACAGCTCCCATTTATCCTGATCAAATGGCAACACAACATTGACGTCCCATGGCATGCGGTTGGCATGCAATGAAACTGCTTTCCAGCCGTCGACCCAGATCGCGCGGTTACCAAACATTTCGAAGTACTGACGTTTTTTCTGATTGGGCGCGTCAGCTTTATTGAAGCTGTACATCAGCGAAGTGCCCTCCATCGGCTGCTGTTTAACGCCATTATATTCTTCGGGAACCTCGACCCCTGCGGCTTCCATTATGGTTGGCGCGATATCGGAGATATGGTGAAACTGGCTGCGTACTTCTCCTTTAGCCTTGATGCCCTTGGGCCAATGCACGACGAGGTGGTCCTGCTGACCACCGCGGTGCTCGCTCTGCTTGAAGTAACGAAACGGGGTATTACCGGCCATCGCCCAACCCGCATGGTAATGGGGATAAGTATTTTCCCGGCCCCAGTCTTCGAGGTGGCGATAATTGGCTTCAAGCGATGTCTGCAGGCCGTTCAGCACGTAAGTCTCGTTGAAGGTTCCGGCAAGGCCGCCTTCGCCACTGGCGCCGTTATCGGCGGTAACGAAGATCAGGGTATTGTCCAGTTCCCCGATTCTATCCAGTTCCTTGACCACGCGGCCGATCTGGTGGTCCACCCACTCCATTTGCGCGGCAAAGACTTCCATCTGACGCGCATAGAGTTCTTTCTCCTGAGCGGGTAACGAGTCCCAGGCGGGAATCACATCGATGCGATCTGTCAGTTTGGTGCCCTTTGGTACTACCCCTTTGGCAATTTGCTGCCGCAGGATTACTTCGCGCGCCTTGTCCCAGCCCATATCGAACTTGCCCTTGTACTTGTCGATATAACTGTCCGGTGCGTGATGCGGCGAGTGCATCGAACCCGAAGCCCACAACATCATAAAGGGCAGGTCCTTCTTGATGGATTTATGCCCGGTAATCCATTCAATAGCTCGATTGGCGAGATCCTTATCCAGATGCTCGGACTTGCGGTAGGGTTCCGGCGTATGGTCGTTCCACATTACCGGCACGAATTGGTGTACGTCTGCGGCCATGAAGGTATAGGCGTGCTGGAAACCTTCACCGCTGGGCCAGCGATCGAAGGGCCCGACCTGCGACACTTCGTATAGAGGCGTGTGGTCCCACTTGCCCAGTGCGTAGTTGATGTAGCCCTCTTCTTGCAAGTAATTGGCCACGGATTTGGCCGATTCCGGCATGATCGCGTTATAACCCGGGAAACCCATCGCGGTCAGCGCGTGGCTGCCGAGGCCTATCGAGTGCGGGTTGCGCCCGGCCATCAACGAAGCACGCGACGGCGAGCACAGTGCCGTGGTGTGAAAGTTGTTGTAGCGCAGGCCGTTGGCCGCGAGGTTATCGATATTCGGCGTCTTGATGAGACCGCCGAAACTACCGACCTGGGCGAATCCGACGTCATCGAGTAAAAAGATAATGACGTTGGGCGCATCCTTTTTGGGGCGTTTTTCGGGCGCCCACCATTCTTTCGAATCGCTGTAACTTTTGGCGATGACGCCGCCAAAGCCTTCGACATCTTTTGTTTTTACGTCTTGCGCGAAACTGATCTGTACTGAAACCAGCGCGCTTAACGCGAGAGCTATTGTGAGTATTTTTTTCATTTTTTCTCTCAGTCCTCAAATTTTAGGTATGTAGTCGATCATCCTTGAAAGGAGAAAACATCGATCTTGCTGCATGCGTCGGTAGGAATATGTCAATTTAACCGGGCATAGATGACTATTTGGGTACAGAAGAAATTAAGCACCTAAAAGAGCCTTGCTATGCCTTATATTTTTTTTTACGAGAAGAGACTCCTTTCCTAATATATTTCTATTTTGTCGATCCAATTTCTCGTCGCATTATATCGGCGTGTTCAAAAATAACAAACAGACTAATTAGTTTGCCGGTTTATATGGGTCCGGAGTGCCGGGCCGGATTGGCGGTTCCTGTTTGAACGTGACCAGATGATTTAACAGGTGCTCGCCCGCGGGCCAGCGGATCCAGGCGTTTGGCGATCACGTTGATGCGAATATCAGACCCCTGCACCAGGTGTGTTTCTGTATTCATTTATAGTTGCGCTTCGATTGGAAACAGGCGCAGCAAGCCGACGCCAAGGCGACGCCAGAAGCTGGTGTTGGGTTCGGTTGTATAAACAAATGATTCACCATTGATTTTACGATGCCACAGTAGTTTGTCACTACCATCGTCGCCTTTGCGAAGCTCAAGTCGAAAAGCTATTTTGTCGATCGTCTGATCGAACCAGTCGGCCATGCCTGCTGCAATATCAACGGATTCCACCATCAGTCCGACCTCGGTATTTTCCACGATTGAACGCGGGTCCAGGTTCATCGAACCGATGAATACGCGCTCGCGATCAATCACGAAGGACTTGGCATGCAAACTGGCTTTCGACGAGCCGCCGGGGCCTTTTTTATCGCGCCGTTGCTCGCGAGTCAGTGTTTTATCCATTTCGTAAAGTTCGATTCCGGCCCGTAGCATCGATTTTCGATATTTGGCGTAACCGGCATGAACCGCGGAAACGTCAGTCGAGGCGAGCGAGTTGGTCAGAATACGCACTCGCACGCCCCGTTCTCGCAACTCCCGCAGTTTTGCCACGCCTTCTTTGCCAGGTACGAAATAGGGCGAAAAAATCGTCAACTCCTTCGCAATCTGGTCGGTGTAAGGTTTCAATTTGGTCGCGAGTCTGAGTCCAGTCTGGTCCCGGTCGGCGGTGATTTTCGCCGGATCGTCGTAAACCACGTCGGCGCTACCCCATTCGAACTCGAGTCTCTGGTTTCTGAGTGCATGTGCCAGGCGACTGCCTTGCAGCGCACGCAGGTAAACCGAATCCAGTTGTTGGGATACGAAATCGGTTAAGGCTTGTTGCATCTTTGCCAGGTTTTCCGGTGCCGAGTTTCCCTTGACCAGTGATGCCACCGGGTAGCTGACAGGCGCGTTCCAGTAAAGATCGAAACTGGATGAAACCTCGTTTACCACCGGGCCGGTGGCGAGCACGTCGAGATCGCCAAACGCCAGATCTGGATCGGCTTCGAAGTACTCGTTACCGATGTTGCGCCCGCCGACGATGGTCAACTGGTTGTCGACAGTAAAGGATTTGTTATGCATGCGCCGTGTGACCTCGCCAAAGCGAGTCAGCAACTGCAACCCGCGACCAAAACCGCGATCGAAGGGATTAAACACGCGAATCTCGATGTTCGGGTGCGCATCGAGCGCCGCTGCGCCGATATCTTTGTTGTCGTCGAGCGCCATGTCGTCGATCAGCAACCGTACCCGTACCCCTCTGTCGGCAGCCATTACCAGTGTGTCGAGAAACAGTCCACCTACCAGGTCGTTGTGCAGCAGGTAGTATTGCGCGTCGATACTGCGTTCGGCGTGCGTCGCCAATACTGCGCGTGCGACAAATGCATCGAGCCCGTTGCCGAGCAGGTAAAATCCAGACTGTTCCGGATGCGCGGCGGTTCGTTTTTGCATCGCCCGCCCCAGTTGGGTTGCAGCGGTATCCTGCAGCGCAAAAGAAGATTTACGCTCAACTTGAGTCGGCAAACTAGCGCAGGCCCCGAGTGTTGATAGTAAAATTATTGAAACAATAAAGACTTTTGCCACTGCAGATCCCGGGCTTATGGTTTTGACGGTATAGAATCTCTGGCGAACCTGATCATGGACAGATCATCATTATTTTGGGTGCAACGGGTCTCTTCGATTGCATTGTATACAGTCTTGTTGTGAATCTGTTTATGCTATGGCATTGTCAAATGGCAATCAACGCGCATCATTTTCTTAAGGATACCAACTGGACGTGGATGATAACGACTGGAAAGGCAGCCTGTCCGATAGTAACCGCGGGTTACTGATATACGGGGCTTATTATTTCTAGTTATCGATTATCGCCGCCCACTGTCCCAGTCATGTTCTCATGCATAAATTTTTGAATCAATGGCCGTTTGGTCTTGTATCGTTTAAAACTGATATTCAGTTTCCTAAACATAAAGTATCTGGGTTGATCTGCATCATTATCAGCTTATCGATGACACTTACTATCAGCCTAGTATGATCCAAGATCTTCCGTGCCACATATTTTTGGAGAAGGGAGTATGGTAAATAAAACTTTCCCCCTCGTTATTGCAGCGATGTTTGCGCTGTTATTAACGACAGGTGCAATGCGGGTAAATGCTCAGGATACGACGCAATCCAGTCTGAAGAACAGGCCCAATATTCTCCTGATTGTTGCCGATGACATGGGTTACTCGGATCTGGGAAGTTATGGTGGTGAGATCAACACACCCGTGTTGGATCAACTGGCACAGCAGGGTATGCGCTACACTGACTTTTACGTGTCGCCAACTTGCTCTGTCACCCGGTCTATGCTGCTCAGCGGGACGGACAACCACGTTGCCGGCCTGGGGAACATGGGCGAGTTGAATGCGCCCAACCAGGTCGGCAACCCTGGCTACGAAGGTGTACTTAACAAACGCGTGGCTTCGGTCGCCGAGTTGCTGCAAGACAACGGGTATCACACCTATATGGCCGGGAAATGGCACCTGGGACTTAAACCAGACCAGTTTCCGCATGCGCGTGGTTTCGAGCGTGATTTCTCGACTCTTGTTGGCGGGGGAGACCACTTTGACGACGGTTGGAACGTTGAATGGCAGATACCCAAGATGCCTTATACCGAAGATGGGCGCCCCATTAAGAAACTGCCCAAGGGCTTCTACTCCACCAAGAACTACACCGACAAGACCATCCAGTTCATTGAAGAAGGCCGCAAGGATGGCAAACCTTTCTTTGCCTATATGGCTTATACCGCCCCCCACGGCCCGCTACAACTGCCGGATGACTGGTTGCGCCGCTATAAAAACCGTTACGACGAAGGTTGGGATGGAATCCGGCTGCAGCGCCTCGCGCGTATGCAGGAGCTTGGCATCATCGACAAAGACGCCAATTCCGCTGACCGTCTTTTTTTCCTGCCGAGATCCACGGCATTCACACCCGCCGTGCGCGTCATGCAAGGACGGAAGATGGAGCTCTACGCCGGGATGGTTGAATACATGGACGAACAGATCGGGCGCGTATTCGATTATCTCAAAGAGATCGATGAGTACGGCAATACCGTCGTGATCTTCATCTCCGACAACGGGGCTGAGGGAAATGACTTGGTAAGAATGGTGTCAGGGCAGCCCGGCTCTTTTGGATATCTTCATGCTATGAATCATTTTGCTGAAAGTGGGCACAATTCCCTGGGCCGAAAGGGTACGTTCGCCGAGTACGGGCCACTATGGGCACAAGTCTCCATGGCGCCCTTCCGGGCTTATAAAGGGTGGGTCGCAGAAGGGGGTATTCGCTCACCGCTGATCGTCAGCGGCCCCGGTGTAAAGGGTGCCGGCGGACTCAACAAAAAGGCAGTCCTTCACGTCATGGACATTGCCCCGACCATATTGGAGCTGGCCGGTGTTCAGCATCCTGATACCTACAAGGGGCGCGATATTGAACCGATGCAAGGTAAGTCCTGGGTGGGAATGCTTAATGGCAACACCCAATCACCTCGGGGCCCGAGTGACTGGTTGGGTTGGGAGCTGTTCGGGAACCGCGCAATTCGCCAGGGGGGCTGGAAAATCAGCTGGCTCTATGAACCATTCGGCACGGAAGACTGGCAGTTATTCAACCTCACCGAGGATCCGGGTGAACAGTACGATCTGTCCGATAAATTCCCTAAAAAAAGGAAAGAACTTATCGCATTATGGGATGAGTATGTGAAAACAAACGGGGTGATCATTGGAGCAAGGTCGCCCTTTGAACAAGCGAGTAAACAATTACCCAATCGGGTACCGGAGTTTGACGACTATCCGCCAGTGCGCGGTATCGAAGCGGTCCCCTATAAAAAACTTATCGAGCTGATGAGTGGTGGTACCGAGGATAAAGAATGAAATCAATAAACAGACATGCTCGATTGCCAGCCATTTTTACAACCATGGCAATCCTCTTGTCTTATAGCGGGACGGTCCTTGCTGTCGACGATGGTGCACGTGCCTACTGGAAAGGACGGGATGGCACTACGGTGGTGTCTTTCCAGTACCTGAACCTGAATATGCAGGCAAGCGATGCTAAACAATTTGCACCAAACCAATACATCTATCCGAATGCGGACACCGAGGCCAATGTCATGATTGCCAACTGGGCCCGCCACATGACACTGTTCAATCGGCCGTCATCCCTCTCTGTTAATCTTGTCGCGGGTAGTGTCGAACTTGATGCCAGCGCGAGTTTAGATAGTCGGTTTGTGCCCCCGGGTCAAACAGCAGGTACCGCGTTCAGCCAATCCAGCTCCGGATACGCGGACCCCAGCGTACAGATTGATATTAATCTTGTGGGCACATCAAAGCTTGTAAGTACTGTCGATCTAATGAACTATGAACCGACCTGGACTGTCGATGCTGCGGTGATGCTAGGTGTTCCAATCGGTGAATACGATGAAGACAAACTGGTGAATATGGGCCTAAACCGGTGGTACGGACGTTTAGCCTTACCTATCAAATACCATTTCGGTGTGTTTAGCCCCGGTTACATGTCGAGCTTTGAAATAACGCCCTCGGTCTGGATTTTCACTGAGAACGACGATTTCCTGGGGCAGGACCTGGAGAACGATCCTTTGTGGCAAATAGAAGCGCATCTGACCCAGGATTTTACCCCCACCTTCTTTGGCTCCCTGGATCTGCTTTACCGTAGCGGTTTCCAGTCAGAAATCGATGGTACTGATGTCGGGGATGACGTCGATATCGGGGATTTTGGATTTACCCTAAATTTCCAATCGACGGACAACCTCATGATTCGCACCAGTTACAGCTCCAATGTGTTTGGCGACAACGATATAGATAACAGTCTTCTTCGCATACAGTTTGTCTATGCTTGGCATCCGCTATCAGAAAACCAAAAAAAGCTGTCAAAAGGGCACTAACCAGAGAGCTACTACTTTATTAATTACCGAGTGTCCGCTAGCGAGAAAGCAGACGCTCAGAAACAATTTATAGGGGTCGGCTATCGACGGTGACCTCAACTGATCGACGCAACACTTTATCTTTAGATGAAAAGATGAGGTGTTTGAAATGTCACGCAGAAAACGAAGATGGTACACGGCTTCGGAAAAAGCCGAAATGTGGGATCGCTGGCAGCGGGGTGAATCGCTGAATGCGATCGCACGTGCCTTTGAAACAAGTCATTCGGCGATTTCCAAGAACTTTGTTCGCGTCGGTGGTATCCGTCCACCGAATCCACAGCGCTCCCGGCTGGCGCTGACTCTTTCGGAACGTGAAGAGATTTCAAGAGGGATAGTGGTTGGACATTCCTTGCGGATGATCGCACGTCAACTTGACCGAGCTCCGTCAACGATTAGCCGGGAAATCAGCCGAAACGGTGGCTTGAAGTGCTATCGTGCCAATCAGGCGGATAAAGCAGCCTGGGATAGAGCACATCGCCCGAAACCCTGTAAACTGGCAGGCAACCTGCGACTTGGACGAATCATCGCCAGCAAGCTCCAGTGTTATTGGTCGCCAGAACAGATTGCGGGTTGGCTAAAGAAAGCCCATGCAGGTAACGAGAGGCTTCAGGTGTCCCACGAAACTATTTATCGGAGTTTGTTTATCCAGGCCCGAGGGGTGCTGCGAAAGGAATTGGTTCAGTATCTCCGAACCAAACGGGTTATCCGTCGTCCGAAAAAGACGAGTTTGAAGGGACAAGGACTCGGACAAATAACCGAGGCTGTATCGATACGGGAAAGGCCGGCTTCGGTGGAAGATCGAGCGGTACCCGGTCATTGGGAGGGTGATCTCATCTGCGGCTCAAACAACAGCTTTATCGCGACGCTGGTTGAGCGTCATACCCGTTATGTGATGCTGGCAAAGGTCTCAGGCAAAGAAACCGAGTCGGTCATTAATGCACTGATCAAGCAGGCAAAGAAGCTGCCGAACGAGTTGTATAGGTCATTGACCTGGGATCGCGGCAGCGAGATGGCGGATCATCAGCGGTTTACATTAGACACCGATATCCAGGTCTATTTCTGTGATCCAAACAGTCCATGGCAGCGCGGTTCTAATGAGAACACCAATCGCTTGCTGAGACAGTATTTTCCCAAAGGGACCAATTTATCGGTACACTCGCAAGCAAAGCTCAATGGGGTGGCACGTCAGTTAAATGAACGACCACGTAAGACATTAGGCTTTGATACACCAGCAGAACGATTTAACGCATGTGTTGCATCGACCGGTTGAGCTGACAACCCAAAACGGACTCTTACGCCCATGTCAAATCGTTAGCGCAGCGGACAAAGTGCCCGCTGCAACCGTTTGTTAGCTGATTTTCCTGTTTGCGGATGCTACAGAGATTACTCACTTCTTTTCATATTCGCGTAGTCCTTGTGGGGAAACTTCGCGACGCTCTTCATGAAGGGCGCCATCACATC